>Ga0334722_10001641_pt1 | contig 27273 bp, 40 predicted proteins | sample C3_bottom_MG_FD_207210 | JGI IMG/M metagenome (GOLD analysis project Ga0334722, IMG submission 207210) | Sediment microbial communities from Yellowstone Lake, YNP, Wyoming, USA - C3_bottom | ecosystem: Environmental > Aquatic > Freshwater > Lake > Sediment | place: USA: Wyoming | collected... | reverse complement strand
CTGCCGGGGCTCCGCGCGGTCCCGCGGGTTTCCGGACTCCGGGTTTGTCATATCCCATCACAACCCACGCGGTACAAGCCTTGGTACAAACCCCGGGAGGTGATTGGATGGGCCAGCGAGGACCGGCGCCGAAGCTCCGAGCGGTTCGGGAGCGGGAGGGCAACCCGGGCAAGCGTCCGCTGCCTCAAGGTGTCCGGCTCCCTCCCGAGGTCCCGGCCGAGCCGACCTGGGCTCAGGTCTTCCCAGCCGACCCGCGGGGCAGCTCGGCCGTTCGGCTCCGCAAGGTGGCCGCGGCCAAGTGGGCACTGTGGTCCCGGTGGCTGGGTTCCCAGGGGATCCTTTCGGCGATCGACGATGGTGCTCTGGAGGCGGCGTGCGTGGCCTTCGCGGAGTTCCGGGAGGCTACTCGGTCCGGCTCCACCTCCGAGGCGCTCAAGTGGCTGGCCGCCTGGACCTCGATCGCCGGCAAGATCGGGCTCCACCCTTCCTCCCGGGACCAACTGAACCCTAGGGAGGGCTTGCATGACCCAGACGCCGGCTGGGATTAGCCTCCCGATCCCCCCCGCAGCCCTCGAGGAGCTCACGCGACGCCTCGGGAAGCCCCTGGATGGCTGGGACAAGTGCCCGCCGCGGTGGGTCTGTCCCCACCCGGACGTGCCTGGAGCCTGGTTCGACGCCGAAGCGGTCGGACATGTGGTTGACAGGCTGCGGGAGATGCCTCACACCGCCGGACGCTGGGGCGGCACGCCGTTTGACCCGGAGCCGTGGCAGATCGTCTGGGTCCTGGGGCCGGTGTTCGGGTGGAAGTACCCCAACGGGCTGCGGATAGTGCGTGAACTCTGGATGGAGGTCCCACGCAAGGCCGGTAAGACCTCGCTCGCCTCTCGTCTGGCTCTAGTGCTCCTGGCGGCGGACCGTGAATGGGGCGCGGAGGTCTACGCGGCGGCGGGTTCCAGGGATCAGGCGGGGTTCGTGTTCGAGCCGGCCAAGACCGTGGTGCAGAAGTCCAAGGCGCTCAAGGGCAATCTCGAGGTCTTGACGCGGCTCATCCGAGCTCCGCGCACCGGGGGGGTCTTCCGGGTCCTGTCCAAGGCAGGGGACCTCGCTTACGGGGCCAACGTCCACGCCGGGGTCATCGACGAGATCCACGTACACAGGACGCGGGACCTCATCGACGCGATCTCCACGGGCACGGCCGCCCGGGAACAGCCGCTGGTCATCTTTATCACCACCGCGGATGACGGGGATGAGACATCCATCTACGCGGAGAAGCACGGCTACGCGATAGACCTGGCCGAGGGTCGGCACGTCGATCCCAGCGTCTACGGGGTGATATGGGCAGCCTCGAGGGAGGATGACCCGTTCGCCGAGGAGACGTGGCGCAAGGCTAACCCGAACTACCCGATATCCCCCACGCCGGAGTTCCTGCAGACGGAGGCCCGCAAGGCCCAGGCACGACCGTCCTCGTTGCCGAAGTTCCTGCGGCTGCATCTGAACGTGCGGATGGCCGATGAGGGATCGCGGGTGGATTGGGGATGGACCGAGGCCGCCGGGATGGTGGTCGAGGACAAGCTGAAGGGCAAGACGTGCTGGGGAGGGCTGGTCACCCGGACCGCCCAAGACCTGACCGCGATCGCCTGGACCTTCCGCTCTCCCGAGGTCCCCGATGAGACCTGGACGCTCTGGCGCTACTTCATGCCCGAGGAGCGCTTCGCCTCGTTGCTCGAGCGCACCGGGGGAGCCGCGGAATCCTGGAAGCGGGAAGGCCGCATCAGGTTCACCGAGGGCAACGTCATCGACGTAGCGGCACACCTGGCGCAGATCCGAGTCGATGCTGCGCGGTTCGATGTGGCCGAGCTCGCCTACGACCCCAACGGCGCCATCGGCATCATCTCCGCGCTCATCGAGGACGACGCTTTCCCGGTCGTGCCGATATACGCGAACACCCCGGGCTCCGCGCTGGTCGATTGGGAGGGCCAGGTCCGGGCGGGCAGGTATCGCCACGGCTCCAACCCGGTGATGGTCTGGGAGATGAGCAACATGGTGCTGCGGACATCGGCGGGTGGGGTGTCCAAGATAGACCCGAAGGCTTCGCATGATGTCGTACCCGGGGCGGTGGCCGCGGAGATGGCGCTGCGGCGCGCGCTGCTCGCGCAGGACGCCAAGCCGTCCGAGATGGTCCTGACCTACCGCTAGCAGGAGGATGCTGATGCCGCCGATCGACGTGAAGACGGCGGCCGTGGGATCGCCGCCCTGGTATCTGGCCCGGATGTTCGCCGCACTGATGCAGCGCCAACCCGGTCTCACGCAGCTCGACAACTATTACGAGGGCAACCAGCCGCTGAAGTTCGCCGCGGAGCGCTTCCGCCGAGCATTCGGCAAGCAGTTTCTACCGTTCGCCGAGAACATCTGCCCCCTCGTGGTCGATACGGTCGAGCAGCGTCTGGACGTGATCGGGTTCCGCATCGCCACACGTCAGAAGACCATCTCCTCTAAGGCGTGGGACATCTGGCAGCGCTCGCAGATGGACTCGGAGAGCGAGATAGCCCATTCAGAGGCGCTCACGCTAGGGATGAGCTACGCGCTGGTGTGGAACGCGGACGATTCGGCCACCACGCCGCAGATCACCGTGGAGTCTCCGCACGAGACCATCGTGGAGCACTTCCCCGGGAGTCGGTGGGCGCGCGCCGCGGCGCTGAAGGCATGGAAGGACGACTGGACCGGCTACGTCAACGCGACGCTGTATCTGCCCGATGAGGTCTTCAAGTACCGCTCGAGCCAGAAGGTAGAGCGGGGCTCGGACATGCGGAGCCTGACGTGGGAGGTACGCGAGGTCCCGGGGGAGACCTGGCCGCTACCCAACCGCCTGGGACGGGTTCCGGTAGTCCCCCTCTACAACCGCCCCCGACTCAGGCGACCTGCGCGCTCGGAGATCATCGACGTGATCCCGTCGCAAGACGCGATCAACAAGCTGACGATGGACATGCTGGTCGCATCGGAATATGGGGCGTTCCGTCAGAGGGTGCTGACCGGCGTGGACGTGCCGAAGGACCCCGAGACGGGTCAGATCATCAAGGACTACTGGAAGCAAGCACTCGAGGCGTTCCTGATCCTTCCTAACGCGGATGCGAAGGCCACCAGCATCGAAGCTACCGACCTGTCGAACTACGTGCAGGGGATCGAGCACGAGATCCAGAAGGTAGCGACCCGGACGCAGACCCCGCCCCACTACTTCTTCCTGCGCGGCGAGTTCCCCAGCGGCGAAAGCATCGTGGCCGCCGAAGCCGGGCTGGTGTCCAAGGCGCGCCGACGGATGCGGCACTTCGAGGACGCATGGGAAGAGGTCATCCAGCTTGCCCTACAGGTCGCCGGGACACAGGTGCCGCTTACCGCGATCGAGACGCTGTGGAAGGACCCGGAGTCCCGCACCGAGGCGCAGCACATCGACGCGATCGGCAAGAAGCGCCAGATGCTCGAGGTCCCGCTCGAGCAGGCATGGGAAGACGCCGGGTACACCCCGACGCAGATCGACCGGATGCGCGAGATGCGCGCCGCGGAGATCGCAGCCGCGCCCGCGACGGGCGTCGGTACGCCGGCCGAGATGATGAATCCGGCCTAAGCAGGAAGGAGAGCCGCGATGGCTCAGGACGAAGGCTCTGGCGATCAGGGCGGCAAGGATGGTGCAGGCAAGGACGACCTAGACCCCGTGGCCGCGAAGGCCGCGCTTGAGATCGTCGGCAAGATGAAGGACGCCGGGGTCGAGGACCCGTCGACGGTCCTTGACCTGGTCGGCAAGCTCCGGGCGTTCGAGAAGGGCGACAAGCTCCCGAGCAAGATCGAGAAGGAGCTGAAGGAACTGCGGACCAAGGTGGCCGATGCCGATGGTGCATCGCGCTCGGAGGCCGAGAAGCTCGCGCAGCAACTCGTGGACCTGCAGGCCAAGATGGACGAGTCCTCGAGCAGGGGGCAGGCCCGTATCGCCAAGGCCGCCATCAAGGCCGCCGCAGCGTCTGCGGGTGCGACTTACCCCGACGACATCCCCAAGCTCATCGAGCCCGGTGACGTCGAGTTCGACGACGACGGCGAACCTACGAACGTGGATCGGCTCGTCGAAGCCCTGAAGAAGTCCCGTCCCGCTCTGTTCGGGACACGCACCCCCGGCTCCGGCGACGGAGGTCCGCGGGGTGGTGCCGCCAGCGGTGCTGACGGGATGGAGGGATTGCTCCGCGCAGCCGCGGGGCATTAGCGAGGGTTCCGCTCTGCGGGGCTCTCTGGATCTGAGGAGGTATCCGCATGGCGGACATCGACCGCAATGACGCGGCAGGTCTGTTGGCCGATCAGAACATCCAGGACATCTTGCAGAACGCGGTGGAGTTCTCCGCGGCGCTGCGGACGTTCCGGACGGTTCGGCTCTCGACCAAGGTCGCGAAGTACCCGATCCTGACGGTGCTCCCGCAGGCTGGTTGGCTCTCGGGCGACACGGATAACAAGCCCACGGCCGAGTCGCAGTGGGACAAGAAGACCATCACGGCCGAAGAGGCCGCGGTGATCGTGCCCATCCCCGAGGCCGTCTTCGATGACACCGAGTTCGGTGTCTGGGAGGAGGTCCGTCCGCGGATCGCCGAGGCGCTCGGCAAGATCGTCGACGCCGCGGTGTTCTTTGGGACCAGCGCACCCTCGGGGTTCGATGACTCCCTGTTCGAGGGAGCGACGTCAGCGGGACAGGTCTACTTCGAGGGAGGCTCCGGGGTGGACCTGGCAGAGGACATCAACCAGACATGGGGGATGGTCGAGGCCGTAGGTGCCGACGTGAACACGCAGTACGCATCGCGGGCGATCCGGATGCGGCTGCGCGGCCTGCGTGACGACAACGGCGTGCCGATCTACCTGGAGTCCCTGCGGGGAGACCGGGCGGACCGCTCGCTCATGGGTGAGGACATCACCTTCGTCACCAACGGCGCGTGGGACTCCGACTCGGCCACGATGATCGTGGGCGACCGTTCCGCGGCCATCATCGGCATCCGTCAGGACGTGACCTACAAGATCCTGACGGAGGCCACGCTCACCGACGGCTCGGGCAACATCACGTTCTCGCTCGCCGAGCAGGACATGATCGCGCTGCGTGCCAAGTTCCGTCTCGGCTTCGTGGTGGCGGACACGGTGCGTTCGGAGACCGGGGGCCAGGAGTACCCGTTCGCGGCGCTGGCGCCGGCGTCCTAGACCCCGGTGGGCCGTGAGAGCGTGTTCGGCGCTATCTACAGGTCGAACCGCTGGCACGGCACGGAGACGCGCTCAGGGCCGGGCTCGACGTATGCCTCTACATCGAGGCTGCGTCGGGTCCTGCCCGAGCTCATCGCCGGCATCGGGGCAACATCGGTCCTTGATGCCGCTTGTGGCGCGTCCTGGTGGATGCCGGACCTGCCCGGCTACATAGGCATCGACATCGTTCCCGAGGCCGTTCAGGCCGCGGCCGAGCGGTTCCCCGGACGGACTTACCACGTCGGGGATATCTGCACCGCGGAACTTCCTCGGTGCGACGTGATCGTGGCGCGCGATGTCCTGGCGCACCTGTCCAACGCCGAGGTTCTCAAGGCGCTCGGCAACTTCCGGCGCAGCGGCCCCATATGGCTGTGCGCCACGACGTTCGAGGGCTCGGACAACACCCGGGACACCCGGGCCGGGGGCTACCACGAGTACGACCTGGAAGCCCCGCCGTTCGCACTCGGTCGGCCGTGGCTCGTGATCGAGGACGGCTACTGGGAGGACGAGCTGATCTATCCGACGAAATACCTGGGGGTCTGGGCGTGCGCGTGGTGAGCTTGGTCCCTTGGAGGCCGGGAGACCCGTTACGCGAGCGGCACTGGGCTTTCGTCCGCCCGCACCTGGAATCGCTCGGCTACGACCTGTTCACCGGGGACTCTGTCGGGCCGTGGGCTCGAGCCGCGGCGTGCAACTCAGCGGCCGAGCAGGCCGGGGCCTGGGACGTGGCGCTCATCACGGACGCCGACACGCTGCTTGAGCCCGATGCGGTCGCAAGGGCCGTCCATATGGTGCGTCGTGGTGGCGCGGTACGTCCGCACGACCACCGCTACATGCTCGGTCCCGTTGCGACCAAGCGGTTGCTTACCCACGGACTGGAGGACATGCCTGCGCGGTTCCTGCGCTGGACCGTTCCCGGAGGCGGAGCGCTCGTGATCTCCCGGACGGCCTGGGACAAGGTCGGCGGCTACGACACGCATTACGTCGAGTGGGGGCATGAGGACACGGCCATGAACATCTCGCTCGTGGATCGCTGGACCATGATCCCCGGCAACTCCTACCACCTGTTCCACCCGCCGCCCAACATGCGGACCCCGACGGCTCGAGCCAACCGAGGGCTGATGGAGGCGCACCGGGAGGCGCATCGGGACGCTATCGAGCGGGCCTCACGCCGCGCGGGCTTCGACCTCAACACGGTGCTGTGATCGGGGTCATCGTCCTTGGGCCGGAGGCGTCGGGAACCCGCTACACCGCGGCGCTGCTTGAGGCTGCGAACTGGGACGAGTCGAACCGACTGGTACGCCGGTCGCTTCCCTACGCGAAAGGCTATCCTCGGTTGCCGGCGATCATGGCCGAGCTGGACCGCAACGATACCCGCGTGATCCTGACGAGCCGCCGCGCCGACTGCCTCGGTCTGTCGCAGGTAAGCAACGGGCACGCGGCGACGTGGCAGGAAGGGCTCGTGATGGCGCAGCGAGCCTATGCATGGGCGATCACCAACTGCGCGCAACTCATGCTGCCGTTCCTGCTCACGTCCTACGAAGCGTTCGCAGACCCCGGATACCGCTGCTGGGTCGCCGACTGGGCCTGGGACTCCTCGGACCACGAGGCGGCAGTGGGGTACGGGTGGCTGGACGGCAACGCGAAGTACCTGAGCGATGCCGAACTCGTGGAGCAGCTCGCGTGATCATCCCTCGCGTGTATCACAGGATATGGCTCGACGAGCAGGTCCCGCGACGCTTCGAGGACTACTGGGACAGGTTCAAGGCGCTGCATCCATCGTGGGAGTTCGTGACCTGGGACGACTCGTCACAGCTCGGGTGGATGCGGACCAAGGCGTTGTTCGACAGGTGCCAGACGTGGGCGGGCAAGGCGGACCTGCTCCGGTACGAGATCATGCTGGCCCACGGCGGCGTCTACGTCGACACGGACGTGGAACCGCTGCGACCGTTCGACCCGCTCCTAGACGATGACCGGCCGTTCGCGGCGTGGGAGAAGGACCGGGTCCTGCTCTGCCCCACGGTGCTCGGTTCGCCCCCGGGACATCCGGCGTTCGCGGCCGTGTTGGACTACCTACCGGGCTGGTTCGATCACCAGCCGGGAACCAAGCCCAACTACCAGACGGGGCCGGTGCCGTTCACCCGCGTGTGGCGCCGACGCCGCGACGTCCGGCGGCTTCCCCGCGAGACGTTCTACCCGGTGCTGTGGTGGGAGCGGGAGCGGCTCGGAGGGCCGTATCCCCCGGAGTCCTACTGTGTACACCATTGGGTCGCAGGCTGGAAAGCGCAGACGGGGGTGCCCTGGTGATCTCCGTACTGGTCCCGTTCCGCGAACCGGGGGACGGGCATCGCACGAAACTCTGGGACCTGATCGCCGCCAGCCTGCACAAGAGCTTCGCTGAGGTGCTCGTCGGAACAGACGACGGGTTGCCGTTCAACAAGGGAAAGGCCGTGAACGCCGCCGCGTCCCGAGCGTCCGGCGGCGTGTATCTCATCACCGACGCCGATACCTGGGTGTCCCCCGAGCTGGTCGGCAAGGCTCTGGACGCCATCACCGTCGGAGCCGCGTGGTCTAAGCCGTGGAACCTGAAACTGAAGCTCGACGAACAGACGACTCGGGATATCCTGGCGCAAGGCCCAGCCTGGGACGGGACGCTGACACCCCGCCAGCGCAAGGGCTTGGAGAACCTGAACACGTTCGTCGCTGCCCCGCCGCTGCTCGTTACCCGCGAAGCATTCGACGGCGTCGGGGGGATGGACGAGCGCATCGCCGGCTGGGGGCAGGACGACGTCACCTTCGCCCGGGCGCTCCGGGTGCTCTACGGGGCTCCGGTGATGATGCGCGGCACCTGCATCCACCTGTGGCACCCCCGCATCGGCCGCAGCGGGCGGGACCTGTGGGACGGACAGACGAGCGACGCGGAGAACCGAGCTATCGCCGCGGCGTACCTGAGAGCACGAAGGCCGGAGCAGATGCGCGAGCTGATCGCGAGCAGGTGACCGAGCGTCGTCGGCATGAAGGTGAGGCGCGGGCGTCCGGGGCCGCAAGGCGTCAACCGGCGACGGCGCGGTCAATCTCCAAAGGAGGTCCCTAGTTGCCGTTCCCCACGCCGAGCGCGACCACCGTAGCCCGAGGTTTCCCCGACGCCGCCACGATCCAGGCCCGCTCGGTCAGCCGCGACGAGGAAGGCGGCGAGGCCGAGTCCTGGTCCTCGGTCTACACCGGTATCCCGGCGCAGCGCTCGGCGTTCTTCCCCGGGTCCGGCCCTGAGTCCGAGCTGGTCGCCCCGGGGGCGATCACGCAGGCCCGGGAGCAGCGGCTCATCCTGCTCGGGGACTTCCCCGACATCACCGAGGCCCACCGCGCCCTGGTAGCCGGGATCACCTACGACATCACCGGGGTAGAGCGGGACTCCTGGGCCATCCTGACGCCGCTACGCATCGTGGAGCGTGAGCCTTGATCCGCATCCAGGTGTTCGGCGTCCCCCAGGCCGTGGCCAAGTTCGCCGCGCTCGGCGTCGCGTCCAAGGCCGCGGGAGCCGGGATCGTCGCCAGCGGAGCGGCGGAGGTCGAGCAGGCCGCGAAGGCCCGCGCCCCGGTGCTCACGGGCGCGCTGCGGGACTCGATCCATACCGAGACCGACTCCGAGGGCGCGCGGGTGGGCACCAGCATCCCCTACGCCGCTCCAGTCGAGTTCGGCACCAGCGATACCCCCGCCCAGCCGTTCCTTCGCCCCGCCGCCGACCAGGCCGCCCCCGGGTTCGCCCGCGCTGCCTCGGTGCTGCTCGCTCGCTTGTTCCGCTAGCCCCCCGCGCGGGGGTTGCACAAGAGAAAGAAGCCCCCCAGCCGAAGCCAGGGGGCATTCTCCGGTCCATTACCGCCGCGCAAGAACGCGGTTGAACTTCGTGATCCTCGCCTCCAGCGCGTCCGCTCGTACCTCTGCCGTCTGCGTCATGCGGAGCGCGACTAGCAGCTCGCCCCACATCGTGATCGCAGCGGCGAGTCGGTCTTCCTCGTTGATGTCGATGGCGCAGGCGCAGGTTTTGAGGGCCTCCACGACGCGCTGCCATCCTTCCCACTCGTCCATCAACTCGAGTCGGTTCGGTTCCATGTCTCACCTCCTCCCTCCGTCACCCACCAGTATGAGAATGGAGGTCGGTTTCTCCGGTCTGCGCCGCAACGTAACCTGCGGGTTCACACGCGAAAGCCCAGGTCAAAAAAAGATTTGACACCTGCGCCCCAACGGTTCCGGGGACGGCATCTCATCACATAAGGCAACACGGACAACACGGTCAGGCACGGCTTCGAGATGTTCTTGGAGGTGAACCCCTGAGTACCGACTCCCTGCTCTACGACGTGCTCTCGGCGACCTCGGCGAGTGACCGCGTCTACCCCCTGGTCTTCCCCCTCGGCGTGACGCTGCCGGTGCTCACCTACCAGCGCGTGTCCACTCAGCGCGTGCGCGTACACGAGGGCACCTCGCTCGTCGGCGCGCTGTATCAGGTGACGTGCTGGGACAACACCCCGGCCGGCGCCCGAGCGCTCGCCCGCGAGGTCGTCGGGGCGCTTGAGGACATGACCACCGAGGCCGGTCGAGCCCTGGTGCAGAACCAGCTCGAGGGCTTCGCGCCGGAGCAGAAGCTCCACCGCGTGATCGTCGACGTCCGCCTGTGGGTCGGGCTGGAGGAGGAGGTCGCCACGAGCTGAACCGTCCGGCCATGACCGCACGAGAGAAAGGACAGCACGATGACCGATGCATTCCTCGCTCAGGGTTGGACCGTCACGTTCGGTGGCGACTCCATCGACGAGATCAAGACCTTCGACCTCGGCGTGACCAGCGCCAGGGTGGAGGTCACGAACCACGACTCGGAGTCGGGCACCCGCGAGTACATCGCCGGGCTGAAGGACCCCTCACAGATCACGTTCTCCTGCAACCACGTCACCTCCCACGCCGCGTTCGAGGCCGTGGTGGGCGACAGTTCCTCACCCGCATCGCTCGTGATGACGAGCCCCGGGGGCTTCGACTACACGGTCGACGCCTACGTGAGCGGGTTCACCGTCCACGCTCCGGCGACGGGCGAAGAGGAGACCGTGGACCTGGAGTTCACGACTACCGGAGTCATGGTAAGCGCTTCCTAGCTCCTCCCTGAACCACCAGCACTACCAGCACCATCCGTCCTATCCCGCACTACCGAAGGAGGCTGCCGCATGGGCAAGTACCTGTCCGCGGAACAGATCTTCGCCGCCGATGACATCGAGACCGAAGAGGTCAACGTCGTCGAGTGGGGGGGCCCGGTCTTGGTCCGAGGGCTATCCGGTGCCGAGCGCGAACGGTGGGAAGCCGCCGTCGGCTACATCAAGGGCGACCGCTTCGTCCCCAAGGGCAACGCGACCGCGCGGCTGATCCAGATGGCCCTTGTCGAGCCCAAGATGAGCGAGGACCAGGTAGGCAAGCTCGGCCGCAAGTCCTCGGCGGCCCTTGCTCGGGTGGGCGAGGTCGCCAAGCGCCTGTCGGGCATCGGCGAGAAGGACATGGAGTTCCTGGAGGGAAACTCCGACAGCGAGGGGAGCGGCGATTCTACTTCCGCCTCGCCCTCGCTCTCGGCCGCACCGTCGCCGAACTCCTCGGTTCCATCTCCAGTCGCGAGCTGACTGAATGGATGGCGCTAGAAGCCGTCGAGGGGCCGCTGCTCGGACCCCGCCGCGACGACCTGCGGGCCGGTGTGATCGCCGCGACGGTCGCCAACGTCAACCGTGGACGGCGCGACAAGGCGCTGTCTGCGGAGGACTTCATACTGCGCTTCGAGGCCCCCCGAGAGGTGGAACCTCAGGAAGCCGAGGACGCCTTGCGGCGTCTGGCGAAGTGATGGCCGTCCTTCGGGGCGGCCTCCTTCGCGTGGAAGGGGTCTAAGTGGCGACGGTCTCCGAACTGTTCGTGCGGATCGGCGCGGATACGGCTGGTCTGACGAGGGGCCTCGCGCTCGCGTCGGCTCAGGTAAAGAAGTTCGGCACGAGCACTACCGCCGCATCAGCAACGGGTGTTTCGAGCGCCGCCCGGATCGGGGGGGCCTTCACGACCGCCGCAGCCGGTGTCGGGGTCGCGCTCGGTGCGATGACCATCGCCGCCGTGAACGACTTCCAGACCATCGCCGGCGAAACGCGCACCCTCGAGAAGCAACTCGGCACGACCGCCGAGCAGGCTTCCATCCTCCGCGCTCAGGGTGAGGCTCTGGGCGTCGGGGTGGACAAGCTGTCGGTCGGGTTCGGCATCTTCTCCAAGCATCTGGTCGCGGGCGATGCGGTGCTAGCGCAGTACGGGATCACCGCGGCGCGAACCGCCGATGGGCAACTGGACTTCCAGGCGATCCTCAGTCAGCTCTCGGACACTTTCAACGCGATGCCCCCCGGGCTCGCGCGTACCGCCGCGGCGATGAACCTGTTCGGGCGCTCGGGCAAGTCACTGCTTCCGCTGCTCGCGGCCAACTCCGAGGAGCTCGCGACGTTCGCGCAGAATGCCCGTGACGCGGGACTGGTCATGTCTGAGGAAGACGTCACCGCGGCGCGTGAACTCTCCATCGCGCAACGCGAACTCGGGGCGGCGTTCGATGGGCTCCAGGTTTCTCTCGCCCGTGCTGTCATCCCGATCCTCACGGACCTCGCGGAGGTCCTCAGGCTGGTCGTGGCTGCCATCGGACCCGCGCTGCCGCTGATCCGTTCGGTCGGTCTCGCGTTCCTGGCGTACAAGCTGATCGAGTTCATCCCGATCCTGTTCGGCAAGATCGCGGCAGGTCTCGGAGCCTTGGTCGCCGGACTGACCGGAACGACCGCGGCGACCACTGCACAGACCGCCACGACCATCGACGAGGCCGCGGCGATGACGCTGCTCGCCTCGGCCATAACGACCGAGCTGGTCCCCGCACTCGCCGCGGTCGTCGCCATGAACGGTGAGGTAGCGGCATCCGCGGGCTTGGCCGCAGGAGCCGAGGCCGCGATCCCGGCGGGGTTCGCCGCGAGGGCATCGGGGCTCATCGTCCCTGGAGCACTCGCAGGCGGAGCGGCAGCGGGCGGAGCGGCCGTTACCGGCGGCCTAGGTGCCTCGGTCACCGCGCTGGCCGGGCCCATCGCCCTGGGCGTGGCCGCCGTCGCCATCTTGCACACGATCACCAGCAAGCTCGCCCAGGAAGCCACCGAGGCCAAGGCGGCGTTCGACCTCATCGCGCAGAGCACCGTTCAGGGCGCGACGAGCATCGAGGACTTCAACGCCGCGGCCGCTGAGACCCGCGAGCACCTGTCGGGGGTTGGTCTGGATCTCTTCGACCAGGCGCTCGAACAGGTCAGACCCGGGGTCGAGAGTCTCGCGCTAGGTTTCGAGGTCATGCAGCAGAAGGCCGCGCTGGCCGGCGCGGTCATCCACTCCTCGGTCGTCGCTGGGCTGGCGGACCTGGACCCGCAGATAGACAAGGCATCCGCTGGGCTGGCGCAGATGGGCGTCGACGTTTCGGCCTTCCGCAAGGACGCCCGGGACGCGCTCCGCAAGTCACGAACGGACTTCGGGGCATGGGGGACCTTCACGCGGTCCACGCTCCAGTCGGCGGCGCAGGCGATGCAGTCCTGGCAGGCCGCCGCGGCCGAAAGCCTCAACTTCGTTGACGACGCGTTCGGGACGATAGCCTCGAACTTCGAGGGCAACGCGGGCAAGATCGACGCCGCTTTGACCAAGGCGTTCAGCTCGCAGCGCAGGTTCGCCCGCGACCTCAACTCCATCATTGCCGACGGGACCAAGGGGTCCAAACTCCTGGTGCAGCAACTCGTCGCGCTCGGTCCTGCGGGAGCCGACGCCGCGCACGCGATCGCCGGGGCGTCCGAGGAAACGCGGGGCTCCATCGAAGCGACCCTCCGCAAGGCGCAGGAGTTCGCGGCCACCACGGCGGCGGACCTGTCCAAGCAGATCCTCGGCACGCTCGGAGACATCCGCGACGTGCTCCAAGCCATCACGAAGCGGTGGGGCATCACGGTAGACGTCGGCGGCAATGCCCGGAGCGAACTCGCTGCCATCGGCGATTCGATCGCGCAGCTCCCCTCACGCAAGACCATCCAGATCATCGTGCAGCGCGGCTTCCACGCCGGGGGGCTGGTCATGCACGCCGGCGGCATGGTTCCGCCCTCGTCCGAGGTCATGGCCCACGCGGCACGTCTTCACTCGGGGGGGATGGGCCCGGGCGAGGTTCCGGCGATCCTGCAGCAAGGCGAGTTCGTGATGCAGCGTCACGCCGTCCAGAGCATCGGGCTGCCGACCCTTCAGACGCTCAACCGGATGCACTCCGGCGGTCCCGTCGAGGTCCCCTGGTCCGTTCCCGGCGTGGGACAGGTCGCCAAGCGCGGGGATGACCTCAAGGTAGACCTGAGCGTAGACCGGCGCCGCTTCGGCCGCGCCCTGGATTACGACACGCTCGCCAGTGGCCGATGACGTGGACCGTCGCGACGTTCGAGCTGGACGGGACGCCGGTATCCGCCGACCTGCCCATAGGTGACTTCTCGTTCACGCACTCGCTCGACGGTCCAGGCTCCTTCGAGGCCGCGTTCTCGATGCACAACATCGCCCGGGACGACATCGAGCCGGGACAGCGCGACTACAAGGTGTTCGACGGAGCCACGCTCCGCGCCGAGGGCCGTATCTGGATCGCACGGGTGGATACGAACGCGAACCGCCTAAGCGGCAAGCTCATCGGCGAAGGGCTCGGGGGCATCCTGCGGCGCCGCGGCATCGACTGGGAGGTCCGCTACGAGAAGGTTACCGAGACCCCCACGAACCTGAATACGTCCTATGGGTTGTCTCAAGAGGAGGTCGTCTGGGACCTGATCGACCGCTCGCAAGCCGAGACCGGGGGGGACCTGGGACTCACGCAGGGGACGCACACCGGAGGCTCTCACCTACGCCGCGCCTGGTACTGCGTCGAGGACGGCCTGTTCATCTCCGACGTGCTGGATGAGTACGCGGCACTGTCCGACGGGATCGACTGGGCCATCACGCCGACGCTCACCGATGCATCCTCCCGGGCGTTCGTGACCTTCAACCCATCTCGCGGGAGTGACCTGTCGGGCTCGGTGACGCTGGACGGGACGCAGTACCTGGACACGCTCAGCTACGAGATCGACGCCGGCCAGATCGTGTCCCGGGGTCACGCGGTCGGCTCGGGGGACTGCGATCCCCCGGTGGGGGACTGGCCGGATGCCTCGGCGCTGGCCACGTACGGACTGCTTGAGGACTTCGACAGCGTCGACTCGGACGACCAGGACGACGCGGACGAGCGGGCGCAGGCGCTCATCTCCGACACGCCGGTCGTGGGTTCGGATGTCTGGTACGAACTCTCAAGCGGCCCCGCCCTCGGCACGTTCGACGTGGGGGACATCATCACCCTTCAGTCCTCCCGTCCGGGGTGGGAGCTCGACATCCCCGTGCGGGTGCAGGAGATCGAGGTCTCCGTGCAGATGCCGGACAACGTGTTCGTCCGCGTCAACTGGGCGATGGTGGGGGACGTGGGCTCGTGAAGCCCAAGTATCCCCGGGGGGACACCGCCGAGCTCGCACGCAAGGCCGGGGGTCACGGCAAGCGCGCCAACCGCCACCGGAAGAACCCCTGCCCACACCGGCCGGCGCAGATCGACTCCGGGGACCTGTTCGGGGAGTTCTTCAAACGCCCCGGAAAGGGACGGCACAACCGCTGGCGCTGGCGCATCCGCTGGCCCGAGGTCCGCTTCGACGCCGACGGCTTCCCGCTCATCGTCCGCACCTACGCCGTCGAGGTCGAATACAGCGCGAACGAGGTCGACTGGTTCCTGCTCGACCGCATCCAGGTCCCGGCCAAGGATGATGACGACGACAACGACAAGGTGCAGAAGATCATCAAGGGTATCCGGGCGCGGCTCGCTTACCGCTACCGGGTGCGGGCGATCGGGGTCAACTGCAAGGCCGAATGGTCCGACTACTTCACCGATACCCTGTCCCAAGGCCCCCCGGCGCCGTCCAACGTGTCGATCCATCGGCGTCCCCACGGCATCTTCGTCAACTGGGACGAGGAGGTAGACGACACCGACGACGACGATGAAGGCGAGATATTCCACGACGACGTGGACCACGCCGTAGCGCAACTGTTCCTGGGGACCGAGCCCTACACCTTCCCAACCTGGGTAGCGTTCACCGGGGAAGAGTCCGACGACAAGCTCTCCGCAACCTCTCACGGGCTAGCCAACGGGGATATCGTCATGGTCCGGGGGGCATCTCTCCCTGCGGGTCTGAAGGTCGGTCGGCGTTACTACGTCGTGAGCTCGGCGACCAACGACTTTAAGGTGTCTCTGACCTCCGGGGGCTCGGCGGTCAACCTCACCGCTGATGGGTCCGGGTACTTCATGCGCGACCTGTATCACTGGAAGCGGCATCTGAAGAAGACACAGGTCCGCTTCCACGTCGATGCGTCGGATATCGACGAGGATCAGAAGTTCTTTGCCCGCGTGCTGAACGTGGACGATGACCGGGATCGTTCGGCGTTCATCCCGGCCACGCTGGGGGGGAACTCGGACCCCGACGCCGACCCGGACGGTCGTCTGCCGAAGATGATCCGTCGTGTCATCACGTTCAACGTCCCCGGGCCGCTCGTCGTGGGGACCTATAAACCCCCGAACCGCTTCGATGACGACTACATCATCCGGCGTTACACCGGGGCAGCCGATACCGCAGGGACCGGCGGAGCAGCCATCATCGACCTCCAGGTGCGTCCGGTCGGGGGGGCTTACGCCTCCGTGTTCGAGGACGACACGGGGGACATGCTCTCGCTGCCGGCAGGGGACGATGACGGGTCCACGAAGCTGATCCATAACCGCGCCGTTGAGCGAGGGGACCACTTCAAGGTCAAGGTCGTCTCGCTCGGCTCGACCCCCCCGGAAGACCTGACCCTGCAGATTATCGCGGACCGGGTGGGGTAAGTGGGCTGGACGCCCGGGGCCTCGGTCGGTCTGTCGAGCACGACGGGCATCTTCGGTTGCGGCGATGGTCACTACCTGTGGGTGACCGGGCTAACGTCCTTCCCTAGTCAGGTCGGGCACTTTGAGCGTTACGAGCCCTCAACGGATACCTGGACGGATATCACGCGCTGGGGGACGACCTGGCGCCGAGACTGCGCCGTTGCATACCACGGCGGGAACGTGTATCTCATATCAGGGACCGAAGGCAGCGACGGGAGCGGGTCAGGGTCCAGCACCGCGGTCGTCCGCGTCTACGACACCATAGGCGACTCCTGGTCTACGGTAACGAGCATCCCGACCGCCGTGTACCAGGCCCAGGCGGGCGTTGTCGGAGACTTCATCTACGTCTATGGCGGATACGGCAGCCTGGCGATGCAGGTCTATGACATCATCGGCGATTCGTGGTCCTCCGGTGCCAGCCTGCCGTTCACGGACCTGAACGTTCCTAACCAGGCCGTCGTCGTGGGAGATCTCATCCACATCATCGGCGGCGCCGATTACGGCGGCACCTACGATCTCCGAAACCACGTCACCTACGACACGGTTGGCGATACCTATGACACCGGGTTCGCCGATATGCCCAGCTCTCTTGGTGGAGGTGGCTGGGGGCCGGATGGTAGCGGGGCGTTCCTCAACTCCGCCACGGGGGCGATCTGGCTCGTCGTAGGGTTCGCCGATAACGGTGGCTCCACAGACGCTACCGTGGTCTGGACGCCGGATACCTGGGTGGATGGTCCCGCTGCTCAGTTCTCCTTAGGAACCGTCCGCATCGCCGCCGCTGTGGACGGAGGCGGGATCCTTGTCGCGGTGACGGCATCTACGACCGACCTGCTCTATCAGGCTTCGTTCGGTTACTGGGACGGATAGATAGGAGCTAGATGGTCTCGTTCCCAACCTCGCTCGACTCCTTCACGAACCCGACGTCCTCGGATTCGTTGAACACGACCGGTGTCCTTCATGATGTCGAGCACTCGGACGCGAACGACGCCATCGAGGCGCTGGAAGCCAAGGTCGGCATCGACTCATCGGCGGTAACGACGTCGCTGGATTACAAGGTCGCTCGGGGAGCCCATTCCTCCCTCGCGTATGGGCGGATGTCCAGGACCTCGGATCAGACCATCTCGCAGGTGACGCTCACGGTCATCTCGTGGCAGGCGGAAGACGCCGACACCGACTCGATGGTGGACATCGGGGGGAACCCGACCCGGCTGAAGTTCACGACCGCGGGGCTCTATCTCGTCATGGTGCAGAGTTCCTGGGCGAACAACTCGACCGGATTCCGCTTCGTTGAGATACAACTGAACTCGGCGGGAGCAGGAAGCGGAACAACGCTGGCTCGGGACCGAAGACAGTCCACCACGGGTAGCGGGGAAACCGAAGCGGTCGTCAGCACCATCTACAACGCGGCGGCGAACGACTACGTCGAGGTCTACGTGTACCACGCGGCAGGCGGCAACTTGAACTTCGACTACACCAAAGCCTATCTGAGCGCGATCCGGCTGGGCTGATGCCGACCGGCTACCGGGAATCCGGCCAGGAATACCGCAGCTCCATCCCCTACCGGGGGACCGCGGGAAACACCGTCTCGCATGTTGCCGGGGTGGCGGCCCTGTCGGGCGGCGCGCATGTCATAGCGCACGGTGTCGCCCACGCCGCAGGGACGCTTACCCTGGCCGGGGGGACGCACGAGGCTATCCGCGGTCCGGTGGTGGCTCATGTCGCCGCGTCCGTTGCCCTGTCTGGCGCATCCGCCGCCCTCTCGGGGACACGAGCGCACATCGCAGCCACGGTCTCGCTTGCGGGCGGTACGGATACGGTGCTTCACGGCCCGACCGTCACTCATTCGGCCGCGGTAGTCACGCTCGCGGGCGGCGATCACAGCTTCAACGTCACGGTAGATGTGCTGTATACGGCCGTGGCGACCTGGGGTATCCCGCTCCGCTCGCCCGTTCCCGCCTAGCTCGCGAGGAGGTCATCTTGTCGGTTCACTACGTCTTGCGCCGCTCCGACCGGGACAAGGTCTCCGGGCCGCTGGAGCTCGACACGGCCATCCGCCGCGCCTGGCGTCCGCTGCGCCGCGTCGGGGGAGAGGTGAGGGTCAAGCGCCGCGGGCAGGATCGCTGGCGCCACTTCAAGACGGGTGCGCCGGCCCTGGACTACGCCCGGTCTCTCCTCCGCAAGGGAGAGACCGGGACGGTCGTGCAACTCGCGGCAGGCGAACTCGTCTGCTACCTGCGCCGCGTCGAGACCGCACCCCCGGTCAAGCAGACGGACGGTAACTCGGACATCGACCGTATCTACACCGCGGTCATGGCGGCGTTCAAGGTGTCGAGCTACGGCATCTGCTCTCGGCGCAAGATCGCGGGCTCGAGTTCGTGGACGCAACACTCGCCGTGGCCGGCGCCTGACCCTGGTTCGAACGCGTGGGACATCGGCGCGTCGTTCTCCACGTTGTCCAAGGTCAAGGACTTCCTGCACGCGCAGGCACTCGCGTATCAACGCAGCAACGGGAAGGACGGCCTCCCGGTGGGTAGATGGATATTCAACCGCCAGATATGGGACCCGGCCCAAGGCATCCATTACTACGGCGGGAGTGACCCGCACACCGGGCATATCCATTGTGAAGGGACCCCCGAGAGGACCGGACAACCGCGTGCGAGCTGTCCGTGATCGCGTCGAGTGTGAGCGATATCACCGTAGCCGCGTTCGGCGCCGTCGCGATCATCCTGGCGGCGGTCTTGCCCGTGTTGCTGCTCAACCGGCGCACGCTCAAACGCACGCAAGGCTCTATCGACACCGGCAACGAGCGGTCCCTGGGGGCCACCGTCCATGACATCGCCGACACGGTGACGGTGGTACAGGCCCAGGGGCATGAGACCGCGCGGGCGCTCTACGAGGTCCACGAGCGCATCGGCGCGGTGGCCGAGCAGGTCTCCCGGGTGGGCGACAAGCTCGACGATCACCTGGCCGAGGTCGCGCCGCTCCGGGCGCGGGCCGAGAAGCAGGTCGAAGAAGGGAAGGAGGGATAGACATGCTTGGTTCGTTCCTGGCAGGTCCGGTAGGAAGTTGGATCCGGGTGTTCGTCGCCGCGATGCTGTCGGCGTGGCTCCTGGACCTGAGTAACGCCGCGGTGATCGACTTCGCCAAGTGGCAGACCTACGTGGTCTCCGGCTTGGTCAGCGTGCTCCCGATCATCGTCGCGTTCCTGAACACGTCGGACCCACGGTTCGGCAAGACGACAGGAGGGTGATATGGCAGATGAGGACAAGGGCCCCGGTCGTGGTCGTGGCAAGTGGACGGCGGCTGGCATCCAAGCTTCCCAGGAGGAGCGGATCGCGGCGCTGGAGGCGCAGGTAGAGGCGCTTTCGGACGCGGCGTTCCCCCCGGAGGAGCCGCTGGAGCCCCTCTAAGGAAAGCCCCCCTGAGAGCGCCCAGGACGCCGCGGACCGGCTCAACGTCCAAAGACACCGCACCGGCATCCTGCGCCCGTCCTGGGCCTCCCCAGGCCGTGTAAGACGCCCCTCCGGGCTCCCGCCTCCCTCCCGGGCGGGGACCTGGGGGGCTTTCGGCGTTCCGGGGAAAGAATCTTGTTCCAGGTACTTGCCGCGCCGCCTTCGATATGCCTAGAATCCCGTCCGTCATGGACAACCTCCGCAAACGCCGCGAGGACGCTGGCCTATCCCGCTTCAAGCTCGCGATGGCCGCCGGTGTCACCCCCGAGACCATCGAGGGGATCGAGATGAAGGGCACGGCCACCAGCGTCGAGAACGCCCTGAGGCTTGCCCAGGCCCTCGGGACAACCGTCGAAGACCTGATGGGCCAGAAGGTCGCATCGTGATCGGCCACCCCCCAGCCCGCTACGGCCCCGAGGCCCGCCGCCGACTTATCGCGGCTGCTCTGGCTGCCGCCGCTGAACGCGCCGAGCGCGAACGGCTGGCCCGGACCAAGGCGGCGGCGTGACGACGCACTCCTACCATCCCGACACCCACATCCACGGTCTCCGGGCGGATTGCCCGCGGTGCATCGAGCACGCCGAGCACCCCGAACGAAGCCTTGACTCCACGAACCTGGCCCGCCTGCGCGCCGGACGCATCCTGACCGCGCTGGACGCCCGCGCGGCCGTCAACCTCATGAAGTACGACGAGGCGGACGCGTGAGCACCCCCGCCCACTCCCTCGATCCCGCCGCTGGCACGGCCCTGCACGTCCTGGCCGAACTTGAAGACCTCCTCCGGGAGATGGCCGCGCTGAACGGTGACGTTCTAGTCCGCGGATACGTCGATGCCGCCACCGCGATCGGGCGGATAGGCCCCATGCTGAGAAGTGCTCTCGATCGTGTCCGGGCTGCTCGGGCGCTGCTGGAAGTGGAATCGTGAAGAGCGTCTCGACACTTCCTACTCATGTTGCATCGAAGATCGCACCGGATGCGGCGGGGTGCTGGCTTTGGACTGGCTGGATCGGATCCAAAGGCTATGCCGGGTCAAGCATCAACAAGCGCTACGTTCTAGTCCACCGACTCGTGTATTCGGTCCTAGTCGGACCCATTCCTGAAACTCTTCAACTCGACCACCTCTGCCGTGTAAGGCACTGCGTGAACCCGGACCATCTTGAACCGGTGACGCCGCGAGAGAACCTGATGCGAAGCCCCATCGCACCGGCGGCGCTCAATGCTCGCAAGACCCACTGCGTGCATGGTCACCCCTTGTCGGGGGACAACCTTCGCATCGCTCGCTACGGGCCCCATCGCAAGCCGCGGCGGAAGTGCCGTCAATGCGCCCGAGCCCAGGCGTCGGCGGCATATTGGCGCGCTCGTGAAGCGGAGCAGGCGTGAAGTCTGCCTTCGACCGCGAGGCCGACGCCGCGTATGCCCGTCTCATCCGCGAACCCTGCGGCATCTGCGGCGCAACCTATAGCGCCAAGCTAGGCCGTCGCTGGCACGAACCCTCTTGCCCCGTCTGGCGCCGCCCCCCGCGTTCACAATCCATCGTCGATCAGGACCGCGAACGCGAAGAACTCACCGCGCGCTACATCGACCCCCGACACCACATCGACCCCGACACCTGCAAACACGGGACAGAGCCCGCGTCGGCATGTCCGGTCTGCTCGGAGGTGACCGCGTGAACGCGGGCGAGTTGGCTCGTGCCATGCACGCCGCCAAGTCGGAGATCGACGCCGCGCTCGAGCAGTGGCGCGCCGCGATCGCCGAGGACGCCGTAGCCGACGACGAGATGCGCCGTGCGAAGGCTCGGAGCTATCTGACCACCCGCGAGCAGTTGGGGGGCAAGGCCACCGTGAGCGCCATCGAGGCCGCGGTGGACCTGGAGACCGCCGACGCCCAGAAGCGCGCCCGCCTGGCCGAGGGCCTCAAGCGCTCGGCGCAGGGTGCTTTCGACGGGAAGAAGCAGTGGCTCTCGGCGCTGATGACGCTGGCCTCGGTTACTAAGGCGGAAGCGCAGTTGGCGCGCTGGGAGCCGAGCGAGGTGGCATCGGCGTGATTAGGGACCAACCGCGCCGGGTGAGCATTGACGAGGTGCCGAACCTACATGTGGTGGCCGATGTGGCACTACGTAACGGGCGACCAACTGTGCTTGAGATGACGATCACCCCTGCGGGGGAGTTCTACCTGAACGACTGGGGCATCAGCTGGAAGGCAATCCGTCTGCTAACGGAGCGAGCCATCGTCGGCGAATGGGTTGTCGAGCACCTTGCTGAGCGGATGGGGAATCCCCCCGGGGAAATGGAGTCCGCATGATTCCCGAAGACTACGAACCCGTAGAAGACCGCCTGCGCGAGTTCTGGGGGGACCATGCCGGAGGCCGCGTGGTCACGGTCCTGATCGGCGACGCGGCCCAGGCGGGGGAGGTCATCATCTTCCGCGCCGAGGTCTGGCGCGAGGACCGGGGGGGTTTCGACTCCGGCCCCGATGCGACCGGCTACGCGCACCAGCGCATCCTTGACACGCCGCCCCTGAAGAAGAGCGGCGAGCCGAACCACACCGCCCCGGAGTGGACCTCACCGTGGGAAGTCGCCGAGACCTCCGCGATCGGCCGCGCCCTGGCGAACCTCGGCTACGCCGCCAAGGGCAAGCGTCCGTCCCGCGAGGAAGTCTCCAAGGCACAAGCGTCCGGGGGGAACAGTCATACGGGGAAGGTGGCTGCCCCCCCGGATACCACGTCGGCCGCCGCTGCGGGAGACGGCGCCGATGCCAGCCCGCCCTCGGGGGAGACGGCAACGGGTACGGCCTTGCCGACACCCTCCCCCCGGGGGGGCTGCACCCACACCGCCGGCACGCGGCAGCACACGCTCTCAAGCGGCAAGGTCGCCGATTTCTGCGTGACCTGCGGCAAGGCGCTCGACCTGGAGAAGTCGGCGTGAACGCGATCCTCGAGATCGGCTGGTGGCTCATGGTCGCGGGGTTCCTCACCCTGCTCGTCGGCGTGGCGCTGGCTTCCCGCGCGGCTCGTCGTCCGCCGGCCGAGTTCGAGCCCGAGCGTCCCCTCCGCGTCCGACGTGGCCCCTATGACCAGGACGAGGAGCGCGGGTGAGCGTTCAGGCCATGACCCGTGTGCTTGAGCACTCAAAGCTCGGCGGCGCGTCTCGCATGGTGCTCCTAGTCATCGCCAACCACGAGACCGAGGAACGGGGCGCGTTCCCCTCCATCGACCGGATCGCCAAAGAGGCGAACGTGAGCTCGCGGACGGTCTTCCGGGCGATCGAGCAGGCGCGCCTGCAGGGCGAGTTGCTGATCGCGTTCAAGGCCGGACCGCACGGCACGAACCTCTACCGGGTCCTCCCCAACGAGACCATGCCACTTTGGCACGGTGACATCCACGGACCGCAGATGTCACCCGAACTTAAGGAACTTGCTCCTAGCACTGGTTCTACAGCTTCATCCTCTGTGGGTACTAACACCCTTGGCTTCGCCGAGTGGTACGCCGCCTACCCGAGACACATGAAACGGGCCGATGCGCTCAAGGCGTACCGCGAGGCGCTGCGGAAGACCGACCACGCAACGCTGATGGAGTCCGCGCGGCGCCTAGCTAGCGATCCGCACCTGCCCGACAAGCAGCACATCCCGTACCCGGCATCGTGGCTCCGTGCGGAGGGATGGCTCGATGAGCCTTACCCGGCGGAACGCTCCAACGGCCATGGCGGTCGACCCGATCCGCCGCGCCCCTACGACCCGCTGATCGCCGAGATGGAGATCGAGGAGGCCCGCCGTGGTTGACCTCGACTTCAACGCGCGGGTGGACGACGCCATCTTGTGCGCGGCCTCGCGTCTGGCAAGGCTCCGCGAGCAGACGCTACGCGCCGGCGTGCGGGACTTCCAAGCCTCCTGCGTCGAGATGGCCGCGGATGACCCCGACGACATCTGGCGGCTGCGGAAGGACCGCTGCGGCGGCCTGCTGATGCGAGAGGACGACGAGCTCCGCAAGATGGCCCGGTCGGCGCTGCTGCGGGAGAAGTCGTGAAGCGCGCCGACATCTACGAGCGCATCGACGCCGAACGTGTACGACAAGGGCTCCTGTGGACCCGCGATCACGGCTGGGGCTACGGAGACTGCTCCTCGACGGATGTTCCGGTCATCGTCAAGGTCGCCGTACTAACGGAGGAATGCGGCGAGGTCGCCTCCGCGGTCCTTGAGGGCGACGAACCGGGTATCCGTGCCGAGCTGATCGAGATCGCCGCCGTGGCAGTCGCGTGGCTGGAGTCGATGTGAGCGCCGTGCGGGTGAAGCTCGACCTAGGGGTAGTGGAGCGAGTCCCGCGCGGCTATCACGACATCATCACGGCGTCCGTCAACCTGAAGGGCTGCATGGATGTCGATACGGTCAAGGGCTGCACGGCGGGGATGCGCGCTGGCCACAACGGCCGGGGGTGTTACGACGAGTGCTATGCGAACACCATCGCGACTCGGTACGGCATCGACTTCAGTACGAGCGTATCCCGTCACTTCGCGGACACCCGCCAGCACCGCGACATGATTATCCGGCAACTGCTCAACCACTCGGCGAGTTGGTATCGCATCGGGGTAATGGGTGACCCCTGTCACGACTGGCCGCATACCCTGGATGTGATCAGAGCGCTTCAGCCCGCCAAGAAGACGGCCGTGATTATCACGAAGCACTGGCTCCCCCTATCCGACGAGCATCTCAGCCGGATGCTCGACCTCGACGTGGTTGTGAACACCTCGACCAGTGGGTTCGACACCGACGCCCAGATGCGGTTCCGGGTGGAGCAGATGTACCGCATCCGTGACGCGGGGATCACCAGTATCAACCGTGTGGTGACGGCGGACTACGGGGATACCGAATGGGGCCGACAGGCCGCAGCGCGGCAGGACTACCTGCTCACGTTGGAACCACTCATCGACAACCCGTTGCGGGTGAGTCCTGACAATCCAAGGCTTCTCAGTGGGGACCTCAAGGCGACCCGCCGCCCCGACTCCATCGGCGGGGGCACGCTGGTCTCCTTGCACAACCCCGAGGTCTATCTAGGGCACTGCAGCACCTGCCCCGACCAGTGCGGGGTGATCGACGGATGGCACACCCGACGAGCGAAGGAGGACTGGATGTCCCAGAGCATGATGCTCTTCGAACCGGAGGAAGAGCAGCACAGGGATGAACTACCGATCGAGGCGGGCATCGAGTTTCGCTATGTCGAAAGCGTGATCGGGTCGGGCTACGAGGAGCAGGTCGCGGCCCTCGCTCTCGAAGACGGCATCGCGCACCGGGCCGCGCGCAAGAACATGCAGATTCACTCGGCCATCATCCTGCTGATGGGTGGTGAGTTCGCCGGGTTCTTCACCTTCCAGAACAACGCGAAGGATGGAGAGTTCTGCCTCCTGCAGTCCGTCATCCGACCGGACGTGTATTCGCCCGAGCTCTACAGGGCGATGGCCGAAGAGGTGCTCGAGTGCAATACCGACAACCTCCCCGCACTCATGACCACGAACCCCAAGAGCAAGTTCGAGACACCTGCCCTCTTCGAGAGCCTCGGATTCTCGACCTACCTCCAGATGTCCGGCTTCCACTACATGCTCGCAGGCGACCCCGCGTACCACCGGCTGAAGACCCTCGCTCACATCACGATGACGAACGTCTGGAACAGCACGAAGGGCGACTGGCTGCGGCTCAAGAAAGAGTGGAACGAACGTCTCACCGAGGCCGGGGAAAGGGAGGCAATCCCCAATCCGTCCTTCGCCACGCGGGAAGGATGCTGGCAGGGCGAGGCCGGGTTCGCCAATGTGGTGACCGGCCGGTCGCACAATGGCAACGCCTCGGTGCTCGATCCTGTCGCGTGCGAGGTCATCCTGCGGTTCTTCACGCCGCGTGAGGGTCGCCGCGTCTATAACCCGTTCGGGGGTGGAGTCCAGTTCGGGTTCGTCGCCGGCGCCAGCGGGTATCAGTACGAGGCGAGCGAGATCAGACAGAACCAGTGTGACGCGAACAACGCGCTCTGCAGCGAGTTCGCCGATGTGCGCTGGGTCCAGGCCGATAGCGCGACCTACGAGCCGGAAGGTGAATGGGACCTCGTGTTCACCTGTCCGCCGTACTACCGGGTCGAGCGATATGTGGACTACGATGGCTCGCCGCCCCCCGGTGAGATCAACGCGCTCCCCTCCTATGACGAGTTCCGCGACACGCTGTTCGCGGGCTACACGACCGCGCTCAAACACCTAGGCGATAACCGCTTCTTCGTGGTGATGACCGGCGACAGCCGGGATAAGGACGGCGCGTACCACTGCCACGAGGCCGAGACGGAAGTGTTCCTCAAGGAACAGGGCCTCAGCGTCTACAACAAGATCGTCTACCTCGAGGCCGAGTTCACGCGGCTAGCCCAGGCGAAGAAGACCCTCAACGTCCGCAAGTTCCCCAAGCGCGAGCAGCGGATCATCGTCGCGTACAAGGGCGACATCAAGGCCATCCGTGACGAGTTCGCACCGGTCGGACGCCTCTGATGAAGCGCACGCCGATGCCCCGACGCCGAGCCAAGCCACGTCGCCCCCCGAAGGTGAAGTGCTCGTTTCAGCGTTGTGCCGAGCCGCCGCGGATCGAAGGCATGTGCAAGTCCCACGCCTGGAAGAAGGCCGACGACCTCGTGTCCCGCTACATCCGCGAGCGTGACGGCCGCTGCGTGGCGCGGGAGTTCTTCCCCGACATCGCGTGCTTGGGAGCCCTCCAGCATATGCACCTGGTCCGCCGCAGGTACCAGGCGCTCCGCTGGGACGTGGGGGAGGGCACGGACGGGATCGGCAACGGGGCGGCTGGCTGCGTCGCCCACCACCACTACCTGACGCTGAACCCGGACGAGCACTACGACTTCTGCGAGCGCCTGCTCGGCTCCGAGGGCTACGCGGCGCTCCGAGCTCGCCGCTTCGGGGAGCCGATGGACCCCGCCGAGGTCATCGTGCGACTAAAGGAGGCGGCGTGACCTACTACAAGCTCGCCCGCCCCGACGGCTTCGACTTCCGCACCGGGAACACCATCGACTACCGCGCCGCGATCGGCGGCATCGTTGAGGCCCCGGACTGGCGCGCCGACAAGGACTGCGGCGGCGGCTTGCACTACTGCTCATCCCCGCTGTCGTGCTTCGTCGGCGCATCCATCCCATGCTCGGCCTACGTGGTGGAGCCGGTCGGCATCCGGCGCAGGATCGACGCGGACAAGTCCAAGGCCCGCCGCCTCCGCGTGGTGGAGGAACTTACCGACCTGGACGACCTGTTCGGCTTCAGGTACTCGGAGGCCACGAACCCCGTCAACCCGCTCGCTCGTAAACGCAAGCCGACGGCGGCTGATATCGAGGCGTTACGGCGTTGGGCCTCGGTGCGGGACTCGGTGTGGGACTCGGTGGGGGCCTCGGTGGGGGACTCGGTGTGGGCCTCGGTGCGGGACTCGGTGTGGGACTCGGTGTGGGTCTCGGTGCGGGCCTCGGTGGGGGACTCGGTGTGGGTCTCGGTGTGGGCCTCGGTGGGGGCCTCGGTGTGGGACTCGGTGGG
>Ga0334722_10001640_pt1 | contig 27279 bp, 30 predicted proteins | sample C3_bottom_MG_FD_207210 | JGI IMG/M metagenome (GOLD analysis project Ga0334722, IMG submission 207210) | Sediment microbial communities from Yellowstone Lake, YNP, Wyoming, USA - C3_bottom | ecosystem: Environmental > Aquatic > Freshwater > Lake > Sediment | place: USA: Wyoming | collected... | reverse complement strand
ACACTTTAATGCTATTTGGCTTACCCTGCCATCTGGCATTAAAGTGTCAGCAGCATATGTGTCTTCGGCGCCAGCAAATTTATCCCATTCAGGCCGCCTGAAGAATAAAAACGGAATTCCGAGCTTGTTGCTAATTACATTGTTACAAATATTCATGTCCTTCTTAATTTGTTTCAAAACTTCATCGTGGGATGCGAAAACTCCGTGAGTTTCAAAGAACCAAAACTCTCGTCCTCTCAAGAAAGGTCTTGTTGTGGATTCTGCACGGTAAGTGCAAATCCTGGATTGATAATTCTTCCAAGGCAAGTCTTTCCAACTTCTTATCCACAAACTATACAGCGGATATATCTGAGACTCGCCAGTCGGCCTCAAAAACAGAGGCTCTTCAAGTTTTGAGTCGCCCATTTTCTCGACCCAGAAAAGTTCAGGAGCAAATTTCACGTGCTCCTTTTCCTTCTCTATGTTCTTTTTTGGAATCAAAGCAGGCAAAAGAATAGGATCGTAGCCATCCGTTTCAACTTCTTGCTCAAAAAAGCTCTCAAAAGCCCTCATTATCCTGACTGCCCAGGGCCTGTGCGCTACAAAGCCTTGCACGCCATATCTTATGTCAGCAAGCTTGGCACCAGATTCTGAGATTATCTCGGAATACCATTCAGAGAAGTCTTTCTCCTTCTTGTTCTTAAGGGCCATACGAGAATCCGTTATTCTTTATTTATATTATTTGCTAAGCTGCTTAGCAGCCTCTCGAGCTCTAAGATATTCTCCTTCAGTCGGTAGGTGGTGTTTAACGCTGGTAAAGCCATAAACGTACATCGTGTTATTGTTTATTACCAACGGGAAATGGGCAATAGCTCTCGTACTATCTGTCGGTATTGTTTCGCTAAGTGCAACTGCAGACAGGCTTTCAAGTTTGCCGAGAAGGCGCCTAGGTGCTCCTACCAGTTGTTCAGCAGAAAAGATTTTTACAGCCAAGTCTTGACCTGCAAGCAATTCAAAACGACTTTCTACTCCACTTTTGTTTCTAATATGAAGTGTGCCGTCATAATGTATGCGATATTGCTCTACAGTCATTATATGCTGCCATTTGATAATCATTTTAAAGATTTGCTTGCAAAGTAGCCTATGCTTAAATTAGCGGTTTTATCAGACATTCATCTTGGTTTCGGTTACGGCACGGAAAGGGCCGAAGATGCCTACGGTAATTTCGAGCAAGCTATCAAGCTTGCGCTAAAAGAAGAACCCCAGCCGCAGCTAATTTTATTGTGCGGCGACATTTTCCACGACAAGATTCCAAGACAAGAAATTCTTGGAAAAGCAATCGAAGTGTTTACTAAAGTAAACAAATCCATCAAGACAAGGCCACAATTGCTAAAGCGAGTCAAGGACGGGAAAGAAGAAGTAGTGAAGGAGTTTATCCCGCCAATAATCGGGATATGGGGAACACACGAACGAAGACATCCCGGAAGCACAAACCCCGTGCAGATTTTGGAAAAGGCAGGCTTACTGTATTGCCTGCACGCAGAATCAATTTTAGTTGAGTGCGGCTACGACAGGATAGGGCTACATGGCTTGTCGGGCGTACCAGAATCTTATGCTAGAGACGCGCTCAAGGCATGGAATCCAAAGGCTTTTACAGAAGGCCACAATATTTTGTTGATACATCAAAATATCAAGGAAGTAATGCCGCCAGTTGACTTTGCTTTGGAATTTGCAGATTTTCCAAAAGAATTTGTAACATTTGCAGGCCACATACACAATACTTCAATACACGAACATCCAATTTCAAAAAAGCCAATAGTCGTTGTAGGTTCAACAGTTTCTACACAGTTGCAAAAGGTCGAGGCTGAGACGCAAAAAGGATTTTACATTGTTGAGCTTGGCCGTGAGCGCTATGAAATGAAATTTGTCCCAATAAGGACAAGGCCATTTTTCTACGAAACTGTAGATATAAAATACAAAAAGCCAGCAGAGGTTTTGTTCGAAATTGACCAAAAAATCGGTAAAACATTGAAAGAAAATGCTTTTGTTGAAGGAGAGAAGCCGATCATTAGAGTCAAATTAGAGGGCACGCTTGCAGACGGTTTCAGGCCAGAGGACTTGAATTTCGGCAAGGTTTTAGCCGATTTTGGAAGCAAAGTTATTCTCTCGCTGGACAAGTCTAAATTGACAGCTGCAGATACTGTCCAAAGTTCTAAGCTTCTTGCAGACATAAGAGAGAAAAAATTGTCAGTTGACGAAATCGGCATTGAAATTTTATCAAAAAACATCGGACTTAACATTGATGTAGAAAAACTTGGCACGGTTTTCAATCTTTTAGCGGAAGGGGAGCTAGAGCAAGCAGAACGTACTATAGAAGGTAGGTTTGAGCCCAAATCAACGTTGTTAGTGCGACCTGAACCAATTACTCAACCAGAAATACAAACTGAGTCAGAGCCAGTTCAAGTTACTGAGCCCGTTGCCGTCCCTCTGGCAGCAACGCAACCAAAAGCTGAAGAAGAAAAGCCCCCAGAAATTGCAAAACCCCAGACATTAGCGCAATCTGAAACTGTGGTTTCAGCTGCGCCTCGCAGCGAAGCTGCTCCGGAAAAACCAAGACCTACAGTTCCAGATCCAGAGCAAGTTAGGTATGCCGAGTCTGGACTTTCGATGCTTGCTAAGTCTGATAAAAGCAAATCAAAGCCAGCAGCAACCCTGGCTCCAAAACCCGCGGCTAAGGAAGTTTTAACTCAAGGCGGGAAAGTTCCTGCTAGCTCGGCAGAATCTGGTTTGTCTATGCTAGCAAGATCGGACAAAAAGCCCGCGCCAGCTCCAGCCAAACCTGCTGCGCCTGCGCCAACACCAGCTCAACTGCTAAAAAAGAAAAAAGGCGATGATGATATAATTGTAGCTAAAAAATCAACTTTTGATTTGAAAAAATTCCTAAATAAGGAGTATTGACGTGATACGAAAAATCAAGCTTGAAAACTGGAAGTCTCATGGCGAGGCAGAGTATTCTTTCACAGAGGGCACCAATGTAATTGTTGGACCCATGGGTGCCGGCAAGTCCTCAGTTCTACAAGCAATCACATTCGCACTTTTCGGCACGTTTTCAGAACTTAAAAAGAAAGAGCTGAAAATTTCTGACATCGTAAAAAGAGATGCCCAGTTCAAAAACTCGAAAGTCGAATTGGAAATACAGATAGGCAACGAAGTATTGGAAGTTAAACGCACAATAGAAGACGGCAATACCAAAGAAGCCATAATCCGAAGCAAAGATGGCAGACTTTTGGCGGGCACAAACCCTGCGCAAGTCAATATGTACTTGAGGGACGTCTTGAAATTAGATGAAGACGTTTTTTTGCGGGCGATTTATGCAAGGCAAAATGAGATAGACTTGTTCTTGCAGCTAACCCCTATCGAAAGGAAGACGAGACTTGACGAGCTAATGGGTCTTGATAAGTTTGAAGCTGCAAGGAAAAATTGCGTCAAACTACTAAATCAGATTGAAGCTAAGCGGTCTGCGCACGAAGAGTTTGTTAGAGACTTCAAAATAGAGGAATTGGAAATAGAAATTACGACTCTTAAAACAGATTGTGGGAATCTTCAGAAAGAAAAAGAGGATTTGAAAGCAAAAGCAGGAGAAATAGAAAAAGAAAGGTCAGATTTGGAAACAAAAATCAAGCTTTTGAGGAAAACCCTTGAAGAATTTAACAGGTTAGAGGAAAAGAAAGTATTTCTTGAAAAACAGCTAAACGATTTGAAGGAAAAATTAGGTTCTGCCGCGCCAGATGAGGACTTGCAATCTGTGAACATCAGATTGCGAGAAACCAAGACAAAAATCTCAGAACTACAGAGGTCAAAATTCAATCTGAAAGAAGATATTGAAAAAAACCAAAGGAATGCGCTTGATTTGGAAAAGAAGCTTGGAGTTTTAGAGCATAAATCTGCAGAGCTAGTAGAGGCCCTTGAAGAAACGCAAAAACTGCGGTCGGATTTAGAAATATTAGAAAAAGAAGGCGGCAAATTAATGTTCTTGGAAAGCAGACTCAAAACACTTGAGGAGAATTTAATAAAAAGGACTGATGAACGGTCCCAGATTCTTGGCGAGATTTCAGTGCTAAAAAAGCATCTCACGGAACTGGAAATAGTGGAGGGCGCTTGCCCGGTTTGTTCTGCAGAATTGACACAGGTAAAAAAGGCAGAACTGGTTTTGCAAAGGAATCAAAAAATAGCTGAGTTGGAAGCTAAAGCGGTGGTATTGCAGACTGTAGCGGAAGATTCGAGAAAGGAAATTGAACACATCGAAGAAATTTATGAAAAACAGCAAGATGTCCTAAAAAAGATCGAACAATTTGGAGAGCTATTGCGCGAAGAGCGAGACATAGCAGTACAGTTATCTGAAGCTAAAGGCAAGAAGGAGACTTTTGCAGAGATAATTGCACAGATGCAACAACGTCTTGATTCAGTTGATACAGAGATAGCAAGCCTTGATGTAGAGCTTACCCAGTTGGTTGAAAAAAAGCATCTTTGTGAGCTAAAAGAGAAAGAAACAGAAATTAGGAAAGAACTCGAGAGGACTGCAAAAGAATTGGAAAACAAAACTATTGCACCTGAAGAGCTTGAAAATCTTGAGTCAAGTCACAGAGAAGCCATTAGGAGCGTACAAGAGCTGCAATCTAAAGCGAATTCTTACGACTACATAATAGAAGAAAAGCAAAAGAGGCTCGCAGATTTTGAGGAAAAGAAGAACAAATTTTTCGAAGTTAAAGATAAGATAAAGATCTTGCAAGATAAAATCGAGTTTTTGAGCCAATTCAAAAATGCCCTTCTAGTTGCGCAGGAAAATCTGCGCAAGGAATTGATTGCTGCCGTAAATGAAGTCATGTCGGGCCTTTGGTCTCAGCTATACCCCTACGACAAGTGGACGTCCCTAAAGCTGGATGCGTCAGAGGATGATTACACGCTCAAGGTAAAAGAGAAAGAAGGCGATTGGATAACAATTGCTGGTTTTGCATCTGGCGGAGAAAGGATGCTCGCCTGTTTAGTTTTGCGGTTGGCTTTCGCAAAAGTTCTTGCACAGAATATGAACATCTTAATCTTAGATGAACCAACGCATAATTTGGACGACAGGGCAATCAACACCTTAGTTGAAGTCATACAAAACAGGCTCTCAGGATTTTTAGGCCAGCTTTTCATAGTAACTCACGACGAGAAGCTAGCAGAAGCAGGCGAGAATATAATCAGGATAGGGGCATAGTCAAGCCACAGACGACATCATACGCTTTACGCGCGAGAGTTTGTATAGATACGTAAGGGCAATTCTCAACAACGTCTTGCAGCAGCGGCTTTAGGAAATTTGAATCAAACTTACCATCGATTTGCACGCCCCCTTCATCAAACACAGTTAATACTACTCTGTCGTCCAGCGTTTTTTCGTGAACTTTTCTAGTAAAACTTTCACGAGACTCTGGATTATTGAGCAAACCAACCGTGAGATACTGCTTGCCTTCATACCTCTGCCTCAAAAGGTAGCCTGCGACATTGCCTTCTGAATCTGGTAGGGGGATTATATTCGGTAGGGGAATTATACCCAAGGTATCTCGGACCGTATCTATGCGATGTTCTGCAGCAGCTATGGCGTCAAGTACGGCCATGTTTTGTTCTCCAGAGTATTTCCCGCGCAACGCGTCGAGGGTGTTGTATAGCGAGCTCAATTTGTCTATGATCTTTGGTTGTAGTATTATGAAACGATTGCCGACGTAGTGCAGCAAAGCCATTCTCTGGCTCCCCAAGCTTGCATAAACTGTTAGAGAATTGCCTAAACCAAATTCTGCCGAAAATACAGGCTTCTGCTGTACGTTTTTTTTAGTTTCACCCATAACAAATCAGAATTTCTTTTCAAGGCCTTCGGCTGCTTTCTTTAAGGCGCCAGCCCAAAGCGGCAAATCTCGTCCAGTTGCAATCTCCTGCGCTTCTGTCAGGATTGGTCCGATTTCCCTTAAGTCTGCACTTTTGGAAAATTGTGTGGTAACTTTCTGCGCAACTTGTATGTAACCTGAGTTATGGCCGTTCCTGATGTTTATGCGGTAGCCACGACCTTCTTGCTGAACATCAATACTTGTCATTCCGACCCAAATTGGGTAAATTTGTCCTTCCATAAGGCGGTTTTGAGGAAAACTGAGTTTATAAACGTAACGCAATTCGTGATACCTGTACGATATATAGTATCACATTAAAAGATAAGAAAAGGACTTGAAGAGCTTAAATGCCCTTCAAAGTGTCTGCTATTTGCGCGAGAACATCAGGCTCTTTTGGTAAAGAGAGAGAAGTTCTGAATCGCTTTCCGCCTTCAGGGGTGTAAAAGCCCTTTGAGATGGAAACAAATTCGTTTTCGCCTTCTTCTGTTTTTGCAATTTTACGCGCAATCTCAATAAAGGAATTGCGTCCAAATTTTATTTCTTCTGCTTTTATTGTTTGGAATTCAACTTTTGCCATTTTGTTTCACTTTTTTACTCCGTTTTGTTTATAGGTTGCGAACGGCTAGAACTCTGCGAACTCTTTTCGGGTTCAGGTGTCCTAGGTGCATATTCGCTAATATTTCAAGGAATTGCAAACTTTTAAGGCTTTCCTCCGAACTTCTTTTCATACAGCTCGAGAAGCACGCCATACGTTTTTCTAAGAGAAACAGCTTGGCGAGGCATGCGGTTAGACATGCTAATGCACAAAAGAGCAGTTTTGCTAGCCCCGATTAAACCGCTATCTATAGTTTGCCGGGCAAGCCCTGTAAAAGTATCATACGGAAGAGGCACACCATTTTCTTTTGCAGCGTAAAATAGTGATTGGATGGCGGTGTGACTGGCCCAGTCCAACCTCGCATCTATGGTTCTTTTGGCTAGCTTTCTAAAATACTCGTAGTTTGCCTTTCCAGCGTACAGCTGACTAATGAGTTCTGCAGCATAAGCGTCCTGTGCGCGTCTCGGGTCTACTTTTTCTCGTGTTGCAATTGCCTTGCGCATACTGAGCGGTGGGAGGTCGGCAAGGTGCATTGTGTTAAAAACCGGAGCACCATTTTCCAAGACGTCATCAATTTTTGTTAGTAAGTCCTCTAACTTTGGAAGCATTAGCTTCCTCTCAAAAATAGTCTTATAAGAATTCCTTACCTTCAGCCAGGCCATTGCCTAGCTTCTTCTCCCAGAGGATTGCGTAATCCTCCAGCTTTGTGCCGTGGCTTTCCTTTGACTTTCTTTTCCTTATTTTTACGAAAACAGGATAGTTTGTTGCTTCGCCTATTACCAAGGCTTCTCCGGTTTTCAGGCCGGAAATAACATCCAGAGTACTCGAAGAGATGGCTTCTGCAGATTTCTTGATGTGGTCCAAATCGTAGGGGTTTGTAACGCGCATAATTATCTGGGTGTTGCACTGCGAAAGTGCAGTTGTTGATAATTGAACTGGCCTTTGGGAAATCAAGCATATGTTTGCATAGAACTTTCTGCCTTCTCTGGCTAAAGTTTCAATAATTCCACGGCTAATTGCATTCTCGGCCTTTGCACCCTCTGGGCAAAAATTATGTGCTTCTTCTATGACTTCCAGGTATGGAGGAACGAGACCTTTTCTTCGCAAGCTGAATAGCCTCTTTGAAAAATACCACACAATCAATTGCTTACGGCGCATATCCAAGACATCTTTGAAATTTAGAACGACCATTTTTCCTTGCTTTAACATATTGTCGATGTTTGGGTAATCGCCATCTGCGAAAACATCAATTGATTTCATATCGTAAAGCCAAGCTAGCAAAGCTTCAGAGGTTGCTTTGCCAAGACTAACATGCAGTTTTACAGAATCTATTATGTCTGCAATATCAAAAGGTCCTTCTTTTCTTAAGGCGTTCATTACTTTTCCAAGTTCTCTTATTTGCACGGGACTCATGTTTGGTAAAAGTGCAGAAAACATTTTTTCAGAAACATTTGGCGTAGCAATTCTTACATCTGCGGCATTTATTATATCAACTTTATCCTTAAACTCGGGGGCTTCTACAAAACTTTCATATTCGCCGTGGTTATCTATGACAAAAACTGCAATTCTTCCTTGCTTTTCTGTCCTATTTAGAAGTTCTTCCATCAAGACAGCGGTTGCGTAAGACTTGCCCGCACCAGAAATTGCAAGAATTGCCATGTGCTTTTGTATCATTCTAGTAAGATTGAATTTTGCTTTCAAGTTGTGCTGTTGAACTTCTCCAAGTTCAACGCCCTTTTCTTGGTCCAATCCCAGGAATCTGTTTAGCAAATCAATATCAACGGGAGTTACTGCTGCACCCGGGCTTGGAGGGAAGCTAGGTCTGTTGAGAGAACCATCTGTTGCGTAAACTCCCAGAAGTTTTGCTTCCGCAATAGTATATTCCCATTCTTTTACCGGGAAAGCAGCGAAAATGTCTGATGTTTTGTTATACTCGTGTACAGAACCTGCAGACTCAAAATATCTGTTAGTTTTGAAAATGTTAGAAACAGTCGCAATAACCGTGCCTTCGTGCGTCTCAGCAGCAATAAACTGCCCTCGCTTGACGCCATGTTCTTCATTCTGAATTACAAAGGAAAAGCCAGACACAGATGGGCTGTCTTCAGTTGTAATTATAGTTCCAAGTTTCAGTGGCTCAGGCATATTTTACTCTTTAGGCAAGAGGTATAAAAGAATTCGTAGCTTAAACTAAATAATTTAAGCTAGGCATAGAAAAATTTGCATTTTTCTTTGTGTTGACTGGAGTTTAGAATGGCCGCATTTCCCTTCTAAGTTCAAACAATGTTGGATTTCTTCCCAATTTTTCTGCTATAGCTGCCTTGAAGTGCTCTATTTCAACTTCAGACAATTTGGCTCTCGCGTCAGCCTCAATCAAAACACTTGGATAAGAGTAAGTGCGATTTTGCCTTGAAATTGCATATACGATTGCAGATATTTTATCTGCATTTTCTTGCAGGTCTTCCGGGTTTGTCAGGAAGTCCAACCTCAGAGGCCTATCAAACTCCACGGCTTTTATGTACATAACGAAAATCTTCTTCGCGTAAGCTTCAAGGTCTTTCAAAATCGGAAGTTCTGAGGAGTGCGAGTAATCAATTGCTGCGGAACGCTCTCCAGAATCAAGCAAGTAATACAGAAATAAAGTGTCAGTGGTATTATCAAGAATATCCGAAGACTCGAGAATTTGCTTCTTTAACTTGTCTGGCACATCTGAATTGAGGAGTTGAGGAATAGCTTCCTTGGAGATCAAGTTGCAATATCTTTTTCCTCTGCTGTCTTCAACAGCACCGACAAGCAAAATCTTGTTTTTCTCGCAGGCCTCATACAATTCCTTGAAAAGTTCAATAACTTTTTGATATGTTTTGTATACATCCGAACTTTTTTCAGGGAAATTTGACGGATAAAGTATTATTGAACCGTCTCTAATCAGTATGTCCGGCCTGAATTTCTCAATTGCTTGCAAGGCAGTTTGCAATTCTAACTCCTCGCGTTTCAAACTTGCGAAAAGATTGAAATCCGATTCAGAAAATTCAGGGCCAACAAACACAGGATCTGGCACGGGTTTAGGGTCTGGAAGATATTTTGTTGAAACCAGCTTGCCGTTTTCATATTCAAAGCAGGCCGCAACCGCTCTTCTTAGGATTAAGCCAGCCCCGTGATATTCTTTTTTCAAAAACCCGCCATCAACTCCGCAGATTTTTATCTTTTCCAGACTTTTGTCAGAGATCTTGTATTTGAATTTAGTGTGATTTGACCTGTCAGCTTGCTTTAGCGCATCAGCAAGCGCTTCCCGCTTCCTGGCTATTTGAGATATCTTTTGGGCAATCTCGGCCAGCACAGAGTCCATAGTAGAAGTTTTTATATAGGATTAAAATAGATTTATTTGCTGAGGTGGTCAAGTTAGCAAAGAACAAGTTTTACGTCACAACGCCCATTTATTACGTAAATGACGTTCCGCATCTTGGGCATGCTTATACCACGATAGCAGCAGATATTTTGGCTCGTTGGAACCGCTCCCAAGGAAAATCAGTTTTCTTCCTAACTGGAACCGATGAGCACGGCTTGAAGATACAGAGAGCCGCAGAGCAAGCTGGCAAGAAACCAAAAGAATTCGTGGATGACTTGTCAAAAAAATGGAAGAACGTCTTTAGCAAGCTAAATATTTCTTATGATTCTTGGACTAGAACCACCGACAAGGAACACGAAAAAGCAGTTCAGGAGTTTATTCAAACTGTTGCCAAAAAAAAGGACATAAAGGAAGGTAAATACAAAGGCAACTACTGCGTTGATTGCGAGCATTACCTTACGGATGATGATATTATTGACGGCAAGTGTAAGATTCACAAAAAACCCGTCGAATTTTTGGAAGAGGACACATACTTTTTCAAGATGTCAAAGTATGCTGGTAAATTAGCAGAATTGTACGCGCAAAATCCGGGGTTGATACAACCAAAGGGCAAACTTCAGGAGATAAGAGGCAGGATTTTGCGTGAAGGCCTTCAAGACCTTTCTATAACCCGGACCACATTTGACTGGGGAGTTCCATTCCCGCTGGACAAGAAACACGTAACTTATGTTTGGTTTGATGCGCTTACAAATTACATTTCTGCCTTAGGCTGGCCAAAAGGAGAAAAGTTCAAGGAATTCTGGCCCGCAGACCTGCATCTGATTGGCAAAGACATTCTCTGGTTCCACACAGCAATGTGGCATTCTATGCTGCTCTCAGCAGGAATAGAGCTGCCAAAAGAAGTCTATGCTCACGGTTGGTGGACTGTTGAAGGCGAGAAGATGTCCAAGTCTCTGGGCAATGTCATAGACCCGGTAAAAATGGTTGACAGGTATGGCGCAGACAGCCTCCGCTATTATCTTTTCAGGGAAATTCCTTTTGGAGAAGACGGCAATTTCTCAGAAAAAGTTCTTGTGCAGAGGCACAATACAGAACTTGCCAATGATTTAGGAAATCTCGTCTCTAGAACTCTCACTCTTATAGAAAAGTTTGCTGGCGGCAAAGTTCCAAAGCCACGCAGCGAGAAATCAGAGGATGTGGATTTCATAGCAACCCTCGATGACGACGTGCGCCACATATCAGAGCACGTTGAAAAGCTTGAATTCCATCACGCCTTGGGAAAGATTTGGGAATTTATCAAAGCAGTAAACAAATACATAGATTCTGAAAAGCCTTGGGAGCTTGCAAATACAAAGGACGAGCATCTGCATACAGTACTTTACAATTGTACTGAAGCTTTAAGAATAATATCTGCCTTAATATGGCCATTCATGCCAGAAACTGCAGAGAAAATTGCAAAACAGCTTGGCCTTAAAGAAGTTCCTAAGCTGGAAAATTTGAGGTGGGAACTTTGAAACCAGGTACTAAAATCAAAAAAGGCAAAATATTGTTTGAAAAAATTGAAGCAAAAGCAGTTAAACCAATTTTAGTACCAACAGAACTAGATATTTCTGCGTTTCACATGCGAGTTGGAAAAGTCTTGGAAGTTCAAGATTTCAAAGAAGCGGAAAAACCACTTTACAAACTTAAAGTAGACTTTGGCTATCAAGGAATAAAATGGACGGCTGCAGGTCTCAAAAATCAGATTAAGAAGCAATCTTTGAAAGGCAAGAAGATCATCGGGCTTCTAAATCTGGTTCCGAAGTCAATTGCCGGTTTCAAATCAGAATTCCTAACTTTGGCAGGAGTTGACGATAAAGGTCACATAGAAGTTTTGACAGCCGAAAAGTCAAAGCCAGGGGCCATGGTTTACATTGAAGGTGAGACGCCAAAACCAGTTAAACACGTTACTATTGCTGACTTTTTGAAACTTGGCTTGAAGCCTAGCAAGGAAGGGTACATTTTGCATTACAAAAAGCCGCTTAGAACTGACAAGGAAAAAATCAAGCTTGCAGTAATAAGGCACGGCATAATCAGGTAGCGGCGATGTCTAATGCCAAGAAGTTTAAATTTTACAATACTATTTTCATACTTGCCAGCATTATAGTAGCGATAGTATTTTTGAAAACTCCGCAAGTTGCTTTATTCATCGAAGAGTCTGCTAAGTTCGGCCCTCTCGCACCCGTGGTTTCGGGATTTTTCTATTCGGATGCAGTAACCGCTCCAGCAGCAACGGCAGCAATTTTTTATCTGGGCAAAGTCCAGAACCCATTTTTCATAGCTGCTATTGGAGCATTTGGTGCAATGCTTGGAGACTATATAATTTTTAGATACCTTAAGAAAAGAGGCTTGCCGGAAATCGATTATGTTGCGAAGAAGTTCAAAATTAAAAGTATAAATAAAATAAATTCAAACAAGCATCTGAGAGCGCTTGCCTTGCTTGTTGCAGCGCTTATAATAGCTTCTCCACTTCCAGACGAGCTAGGTTCGGCGATCTTTGGCGCCCTAAAATTTCAGACAAGGTATTTTCTAGTGCTCTCTTATTGCCTTAACTTCTTAGGTATTCTAGCCATAAGCTGGCTAGGGCTTGTGCTGTGACTAATCTTTATAAATCTGAGTTTAAGCTCATAAACATGCGCCAGTAGTCTAGTGGTAGGACATAACCTTGCCAAGGTTAGGACCCGAGTTCAAATCTCGGCTGGCGCATGCGGGGCTGTAGTCTAACTTGGTCAGGACTCGCGGTTTGGGACCGTGCGATCCAGGTTCAAATCCTGGCAGCCCCATTTGCGTAATCAACTGGTCCGCAAATGGGACCAGCTAAACGCGCAGCGTTTAAGCGCCGCCCCATTACACATGAAAAAACGCGCCTTCATCGTGCATCGTTGGTATGGTTCTCCAGACGCAGACTGGTATCCTTGGTTGAAGAAAGAGCTGGAGAAGAAAGGTTTCCAAGTTTTTGCGCTAGAGATGCCGAACCCTGATGCACCGGAAATTTCTAGCTGGGTTTCAACACTTAGTAAGGCAGTTGGTAAGCCCGATGAAAACACTTATTTTGTCGGCCACAGCGTTGGCTGTCAAACAATTCTCAGATATTTAGAAACCATAAAAGGAAAAGTTGGCGGCGCAGTTTTTGTAGCCGGATGGTTTTCTCTCACTCCAGAAGCTACGCCAAGCCAGAAAGAAGTTGGTATCGCAAAGCCTTGGATTGAGAGGCCCGTAAACTTTGATCTCGTTAAAGAAAAAACAGAAAATATGGTTGCTATCTTTTCGGATGATGATCCTTATGTTCCACTAGCTGAAAACAAGAAGGTTTTTGGGAAGTTCTGCAAAAAGGTTATTGTAGAGACTGGCAAAGGTCACTTTGATGAAGATAGCGAGATTTTTGAGCTGCCAAGTGCGCTGAATGCGGTTTTAGAGTTGGCAAAACTGTAACCACTCTCTCCAAATCAAACAATCTTTAAATACGCCCCTTAGCTATCTTAATTTGTTCACTTGAGGAGATAAGATGAAACATAATATTCGAACTCATGAAGCAATAGGTCTATTGCTGTGCTTCGTAGGCGCGACCTGGTTAGGGTTTGCGCTGTATGCAACATTACTAGCTGCAAATAGGTTGTTGCTAGCTCAAGTTCCGCTAATTGCAGGTCGGGAACTATTTGTGTTCCCAATATTTTACGGCCTTGGCGCCCTAGTGTGGGTGCTCGGCCAAATCGAGCTCAGAGAAGCTCTGCCCGGCAAAGGGAGGTACGGATAATGGCGAGAAAAAGAGAGGATATGTTGCGACAAATTCGAGGAGTAGTAGCCCGAGAACGGGAAGCTGAAATCGAGTATGGACTGAAAGAATTCATACAAGGTGCGATAATCGGCTTTATTATAGGCTTCTTGATAGCATCGCAGCTTCTCTAAATTGTTTATTTTTATTAATAGAATTCTATCTTTCTTGATGGAACCCTAGTCCATCTAGAGAAATAATCTTTAAAAGCAGACAAATTCGCTTCTTCTTGTGGGTCCGTAGCTCAGCCTGGCTAGAGCGCCAACCTCTTAAGTTGGACGTCGAGGGTTCAAATCCCTTCGGGCCCGCTTAATTTTTATACTCCAAATTTCTATCAAAACCGGTGAGGTAAGATGGCGATCGGACTTGAACATATTTACGAGATTGTTGAAGAGGCTAGAGCGCTAAAGAAAAGGGTGCACGCGAGCTTGGAACGCGGAGAGCAGATAAATACTGGAAAGCTAGCTTCTGTTTTGGACTCGATGTGCGATTTGACAGAGCTTACCGCGAAAAAGCTTGATGAAGTTGTCGAGCGTTTCGTAAGATTGGAAGATGAAGTAAGAAAAGGCAGAGGCTCTCAAATGCGGCCTGCTATGGGCAAGAAGCGAAGAAGGTAAAGGCTTTGGTTTATGCAAGATGTTAAGCTTGATAGCAACTTTGCATATTTCTTAGGAGTTATAGCGGGCGATGGTTATGTTGGTAAAAATCACATAGAGGTTAAAACATCTGATTTTAAGTTTTTGACTGACGTATACGTTCCGCTAGTAAAAAAACTATTTGGAATTAATCCAAGATTAATGAAAGAATCTGGCGGTGTAAACGCATATCGCGTTTATTTTAATTCTAAAGCCGTGTTCGAAAGTCTTTGCAAATTAAATCTGAAGAGTCCAAAAACGTTCACAGTTTGTATGCCTGAAATTGTTAAAAAGAAAATGCATTTCGCTGCGGCTTTTGTGAGAGGTGTTTTCGATACCGATGGATGTATTTATACTAGGAAAAATAAACATACTATTAATTACCCGTGTATAACTTTAAACTCTAGAAGTTCTAAATTAATAGGTGATGTTACGCTTATTTTACATAAATTAAATTTGAGAGCACACATGACGCAAAGTTTAGATAAAGGTAAACCGCGTTATATGGTTCGCCTTTATGGCTTCGAGCAAACAGCCTTGTTTATGTCTGCAGTTGGATTTTTAAATCCCTATAAAGCTCAAAAAGCTAGTAGGGCAATAGTTGAAGGACCGTTAAGGGCTGGTAGTTAAATCCGGTATAACACCCGCATGGCATTCTGGCTTAAGAGACGCTGGGCCGAAGCGGGGGGCTTGGGGTTCAAATCCCCACCAGTCCACTGACCTTTTTACTAAAGGTCAATCAAAACGGCGTATCACTTCGTGATACACAAGGCGAGGTAGTTCAGCTTGGTAGAACGCGAGTTTCATAAGCTCGATGTCGCCGGTTCAAATCCGGCCCTCGCCACTTTTTGAGAATCTTTCTTCCCAATATTTTGATTTGAGCTCTCTGCCGAATTTTAATCTCAAATAATTGAAGAAATAATCGCGTATGGCAACGATGTAAAAACTTTCCTTAAAGCGTCTGCCCGAAATTGGCATCTTTAAGCGTCGAATAAATTTCACACGGCCTATTTTTCTCAAACGATCCCCAATTTCAAAGTCTTCCATGACATTATTTATCTTGAAAGGGTGCTTTTTCAGAACACTTCTTCTGAATGCAACATTTGCTGCGCAAATTGTAGGATAATTTACTTGATCAGTTAGCCACCTGGCCCAGTCTCCCCAAAATTTTAGATTTAAGCGAAGAAAAATATTGCCGTCATAAGGAACTACGGGGCCGTATATTGCGACATAATCCTTTTGGCTCATTATTTTTTGAATCTTTGAAATCCAATTTCTTCTTGGCTTGCAATCTGCATCGCAGTAAGCAACTATGTCACCTGAAGCGTGCTGCCAGCCAACATTTCTCGCATTAGCAATGCCTTTTCCATTATCGTAGTATACCTTAGAGGTATACTTTTTTGCCAGCTTAACCGTATTATCGGTAGAATGGCCATCAATAACTATTATTTCTGGTTCAACTCTTTTCTGCGCTTTCAAGGCTTTCAAGCAATTTTCTATGAACGCTTCTTCATTCCTTGCGCAAACCACTACTGAGACTTTCATAGGAACTGCTTTCAAAAGATGTTTTAAGAAGCTTACTCGGTAATTCCCAGCATGGATGCGCGAGCGCACGTTTTGGTCTCAGGACTTGTACAAGGAATAGGGTTTAGGAAGTGGACTAGGTGGCTTGCTGGCAAGCTTTCAGTTACGGGGTGGGTTCGCAACACAGACGATAAGGTAGAAATCTTGGTTGAAGGACCAGATAGTGTAATTGAAGATTTTATCAAAAGGCTGTGGCGTGGTCCGATAGGAAGCAGAGTTGAAACTGTAGACGTAAAAAAAGAAAACTATAAAGGTGAATTCTCAATTTTCGAGATAAAATATGAGTGAACAGAAAAAGAAATCAGAGTTTGGTAGGACAGAGCTGAGCAAAGCTCAGCGAGTTTCAGCTAAACCGCGTTTAGCTGCAACGGTTTGGGAGGGTACGAAGTGGTTTTCTAGGAAAACCGCGAAACTTTTCAGGGATTCCGCGCTTCTTGCGAGACCTCTCAAGCGAAAGGAAGAGGTCCGGTTATCTAAAATTAAGGAATATCTTAAGCCAGAGGAAGAAGCAAGACTAACACCGTTAATTAAACAAGGGAAAGTTGAAATTAAGCTAAGAAAAATAGACTGGAGCTTTCTGATTTCTGGCAAGAACATAATTCCAAAACTTATTTTCATAGAACCCGAAAATAGAAAATTCAATCCAGATTTAGATGTCGAAGTTAAAGATAAATTGTGGGTTGAAGAGCTTGACAAAAAAATTAGAAGCAAATTTTTAGAGATTCGGTTTAGGGAATTTGCAGAGCGAGCTTGGACTTCGGTGCCGCAATTTATTGCGCCTAACATCATTGGCATGCAAGAGATCAAGCACGCTGCTGCTCTGCAGCTTTTCTGCAAGGAGCCAGCCCACATTTTATTATTAGGAGATCCAGGAACGGGTAAAACAGATATTTTGAGGTCCGCGGCAGAAATTTCTCCAATTTCTGCAATTGGTCTGGGCTCAGGAACTTCGGGCGCAGGACTAGCAGTTACAGTTCAAGGAAAGAAAGTCTTGCCTGGCTTGCTCCCAAGAGCGCACAAAGGAATCTGTTGCATCGACGAGCTAAATTTGATGAAAAAGGAAGACTATGCCGCTTTATACAACGCAATGGAGAAAGGTTTCATAACTTACGACAAAGGTGGACATCACTATATGTTTGATGCGCTCATCAAGGTGCTCGGAACAGCAAATCCAAAAGGCGACAAATTTAACTCGTACACGATTCAAGGATTGAAAGAGCAAATGCCTTTTGATTCTGCACTTTTAACACGGTTCCATCTAACTTTCATCGTCAAAAAGGCAAGCCTGTCAGAATTTGCAGAGATTGCGGGAAAAATTGTTTCTGAAGACAAGGTAAAAGTGAAACCGAAAGACATTTTGTTCTTGAGAAAGTACGCGAAGTTTGCAAATGCGCTAGATGCCGAAATTCCAAAAGAGCTTGCTGAGAAAATAACGGAATTTGTTACACGTTTGAAAGAAAAAGAATCAGAGTTGTTGTTTGAAGTTACTCCAAGAACAGTTATTGGAATTACGAGACTTGCAAAAGCTTCTGCACGTATGGAGCTGCGCTCAGTTGTAGAGGGAAAGGACTTGGAAAGGGTTTTTAATATAGTTTCTAAGGCTTACAATGCAAGTTAAGCCTCGGTAGCTCAGTGGCGGAGCGTTCCCTTGGTAAGCATGAAAGTTCCTTTCATGGGATTGTCTGCGACAATAAGGGAAAGGTCGTGTGTTCAACTCACACCCGAGGCACTCATAATACTTAAAAGCTGTATATTTTCTCCAGCATATATGTTGCTTGTGCGGTATTCAGAAATCAGCTTGAAAGGCAAAAACAGGGGATTTTTTGAGCGAAAGCTAATAGAAAATATCAAGAATAAAATCCCCGGAGCAAGTATAGAGACTGATTGTGGAAGCATCCTAATAGACTCTAACAATTTTGATAAACTGAACGAAGTTTTTGGAGTTAGCTGGTTCGCTAAAGTATGGGGAGTTGAACTTGATTTTGAGGAAATCAAATCTGAAGTTCTGAAAATCTTGAAGTTTAAGAAACCGGAAACTTTCAGAATAACTGCAAATAGGTCTGATAAACGGTTTCCGATAAAATCACAAGACTTGGCGAGAGAGATAGGAAAATTCTGCGAGGAACACGGTTTCGAAGTAGATCTGAAAAATCCAGATTTGGAAGTTTTTGTTGATATTCTTAGTAAAAGAGCTTTGATTTACGAGGAAAAGATTTCCGGACTTGGCGGATTGCCAGTCGGCACCTCTGGCAAAGTTCTATGCCTCCTTTCCGGAGGTATCGATTCTCCAGTAGCCGCATTTCAGATAGCAAAAAGGGGTTGTAAAGTTGATTTCTTGCACTTCTACGCATTAAGAAATGTTGATGAAATAAAAAAATCAAAGATTCCAAGATTAGTTGCGGAACTGGAGAGGTTTTGTGGTAAATCAAAATTAGTTTTGGCACCATTTTTGGATTTTCAGATGGCAGTTTTGGAAAAAGGAGAATACGAGTTACAGCTTTTCAGGAGATTTATGCTGAAAGTTGCAGAAAAGATTGCTTTAGAAAATGGATACGAAGCAATTGTCCTGGGAGACAATTTGAATCAAGTTGCATCGCAGACTTTGGAGAACATGACTGCCGTGCAGCAAGGAATAGGTATTCCGATTTTCAGGCCTTTGTTGACTTTTGATAAGAATGAGATAGTAGAACTCGCGGGGAAAATCGGAACTTACCGCGTTTCCATTGAAGATTACAAAGACTGCTGTTCAATAATTGCGAGGCGGCCAAAGACGAGAATAAAAAAGGAAAAGCTGCTGGAGCTCGAAAAGGAAATAAATATTGATAAGATAGTAACGCAAACTTTCAGTAAGATATTAACAGAAGATATAAAAGCATAATTTTCATGATTTAGCCATGGCGGAGAAAAAGGATCTGGAGAAGCTGAAGGAAGAGTATGCAAAGATACAGAAAAAGTATGATCTGCCAAAATTTGAAGATTTGGATGACGAGTTTGAGATTAGGGAGATACCTCCAGAGGTTTTTATAATTCGTGAAATTCGACGCTTTATGTCACGAAGAATGCAAGCAATTTCAGAGTTGCTCGAGCCGATTTTAAGTGCTGGCGGCAGGGAACTTCACAGTTTTATTGAGACAAAAATTTTCGAGAAAGAGGAGATTGATGATTTGTATAAATTTTACAAGCACCTTTGGACTTTGGTTCACGAAGGCATAACTGCAAGCTTGGAAACCGAAGCTTCGGAAGTCGCATTTATCAAAAAAGTCTGGAAAAATTGGCCAGAAATAAAGAAAGAAGCCCACAAATACGCAGACCAATTGGCAAAAGGCTGGGCAAAAGAAGAGAAAGAAGGTTTTGCTGACAAATACGTGAGCTAAATGGTCAAGTTAGTTCTTGGGGTTGCAGGTACGATTGGTGCTGGCAAGGATGTTTGCACAAATTACCTGAAGGAAAAACACAAGTTTTCTGTAGTTGAAATGGGTGATTTGGTTCGCGAAGAAGCAAAACAAAATGGGATGTTGGAAGACCGAGAAACTTTGGAGATGTTTAGCAAAAAAAGAACAGATGCATTCGGAGTCGGTTACTGGGCCCGCAAAGCAATCCAAAAAGTTGAGAAATTAAATTCTGAAAAGGTTGCAATCAACGGCGTTCGAAGACCCGTAGATGCAACTTTGCCAAAGAAAGTTTTTGGAGACAAATTCAAACTGGTTTTTATTGATGCTGACATAGAATTAAGATTTAAGAGATTGAGAGCAAGAAAAAGAGTTGGCGACCCGAAAACCGTTGGAGAGTTCAAAAAGCAAGAACGGGCCGAATGGAGGTTGTTTGATTTTGAAAAAGTCATGAAAATGGCAGATTTTACAATCAAAAACGAAACCGGTTTGGAAGATTTCCACAAGCAAATTGATGAAATAGTAAGCAAACTTATAAAATAAATATATAATAGTAGATTTTGGGGCTGTCGGCTAGCTTGGTAGGCTTTACCCATGGGGTGGGCAAGACCGCAGTTCAAATCTGCGCAGCCCCATTTCACCTAGTCGGCTTATCCGTAAAATGGGACTAGCAAAGCGAAGTCTTTGCGCAGCCCCATATTAACAAAAACTATATAAACGAAAAAGTAATACGACTTTGCATGAGGCCACAGCAACTCTTGATTGCACTTTTCGCAATAACTGTTCTAGTAGGCTTTTCATCAGTCAGCGCCGCAGAAATTGGCCTTACACACGACTCTGTCAAAGACACGGTTGGCTGGGATGAAGCCGCAGTAGTTGTATTCCACGTCCAAAACAACCAGATTTTTAGCGATACCATAACTATTAGGCCAACAACAGACCTCTGGGGCGACGTTAGAGTCGATAGTCCTGTAGTCACTTTAGGTTCTGGTAGTGTTGCAACGGTAACAGCAACAATTCGTGCACCTAGAGACGTCAGAATAGGTACGTATGACTTGCAATTCTGGGCAGTTTCTGGCAATAATCCTGATGTCAAAGGTTCAGACATCGTCAGAATTCACGTTACAACAGAACTTCCACACGTAGATGCTAATTTTGGTGTTCCAGACAGTTTTGCACCCGGCGTGCAACAAGTTAATGTAGTTGCAAAAAACACTGGCGCCATGGCCGTTTCAGGCTTAACAGGAGTTTTAGAATCTTCGTTATTGCCGAGCCCAGTAACTGTTGACATAGGCTCATTAAATGTCAATGAAGCAAAACTAGTTTGGGCTTCAGACTTGAGTGTTCCTTTAAGCACAACTCCCGGAACACACGATTTCAAATTCTCAATTTATCAAAATGGAGAGAAAATCAGCGAGCAAGACAAGCAATTTGAAATAACCGGAAAAGAAAATGTCGATGTACAAGTTTTGACAGGCAAAGGATTCTTGTCCACAACTTATGCAGTAGCAATCAAGAACATCGGAAACGTGCCAGTCTCAGACTCCTACAATGTAGGTCTGGCCGGCTTGCAAAGAATATTTGTGCACGGCAGCCCAGCGCCTACTCCGGATTCCGTAACTGGCGCAGTATACTGGCCTTACTCTTTATCACCGGGCCAAGCAATGACTTTCCAATACACAATCTCTTATATCCCGATGCTAGCAGCATTAATTTCAGTGCTGGTAGTTTTGTATTCTCTCGGATGGTATTACAGGCAAGAATTCACTGTTACAAAGGAACTTGGCGATTTATCAAGCCAGAAAGCACTGCGAGTCAATTTAATTGTCAAGAACAACTCGCATGTTGCACACCAAAATGTCGTTCTAGAAGATTTTGTGCCGACACCTATGAAATTAGTAAAGGAATTTGGCACAGCTCACCCTGCCTTGATAAAGAAAGTTGGCGGTGCAGTCCGCGTTGTGTGGAAGTTTGACACTATTTACCCTGGAGAAGAACGCGTTATATCTTATAATGTGAAATCAGCGCTTTCAATATTAGGAAGCGTGATCTTGCCAGAAGCCAGAGTAAAGGCAAAGATTAACAAGCAGACCAAGATCTACATCTCAAATAGCGTTTCTGCGCAAGGAACAGTCAACGTCTCTTCAGATAGAGGCTATGACGAGTAAACTATTTCCTTTTCTAAACAAATCCATTTAAACATTCGAGGCAAAGCCAGAATTTCTAATGCCTCAAGTAACATTTGACGGAAAACCGGTAGCCCCTGAAGAAGATAAAGCACCAGAAATAGACGTTTTAACTTACTTAAAATACTGGAATCTTAAAGAAGACCCGACAAAAGGCAGGGATTTTGTACACACAGATTTAGTAAATTTAATTCTTGAGAGAGTTGATGCTGGCCGAAGCGTTAGACTTCTCGGTGATGCAGGAATTGGCAAAAGCGCGACCACCCGCGAGGTAAAAGCACTCCTGGAAGATAGGGTCCGTGAAAAGTACGTAGTAACAACTGTGCCTCTCAATTCACTGGTCGATCCTAATAACAGATTTATTACGAAGGGCGGACTTACTGCAATCGGCCTTTACGTTTTAGACGAGTTCGAATTGTATTTTGAAAAGCACGGGCGGGACGAAGTTTTGTTGTCCAAGGTGGCAGAGCACACCAAAGCACTGCGCTCTACATCCGAAAGCATAGATGCGCCAGTGCGTACTTATCACTTAACTAGACTTTTTGAAAAAGCCAAAGATGCAGAGTACAAATTTGTTATAGTTTTAGACGATGCAGACGCGTTACAGAATTTCGATTCTTTTGACAATTTGAACAAAATAATCGATAGCATTCATTCAGCCATCTTATGCTACAAACAAGCTGAGGAGAGGGCGTCCAAGCAAAGGGCGACGATGAGAGAGGATAACGAAATAGGCGACGAACAAAAGGCAAGGAAGCAGCGCCTAGACGCTTTCCTTCGAAGAAGCTCATCGATTCCTATCCTGGGTCAGCCAGCTAAAGTTGTTCAACAAATCGTACACGGTAAGCTGAGTAAAAGAGCTGATATCTTCAGTGATGACGCTTTAGCATATGGTTTGATGGCAGCGTATAGTAGCAGGGCGCCGCCAGCGAACAGCCTGGGAGCTTACATAGCAGGCCTTAGACCGGAACAGCCACTTTATAATCCTGGCAAAATAGCCACATACTTAGTTTTAGCTCTTGAAGAAGGATGTCGCAGACAAGTCAAACAAATCGGTCCGGACATAGCAGAATTAGCATATAGGAGAACCGTCGCCAATTTAGATGTGCATGGTATAATAGATGTACCAAGTTTAGACGAGCATTTACAAGAGTTTAGATTGGCTAAAGCAGAGCTTGCCAAAGAGAAAAGTTAGACTTCTAAAAACTTAAAAAGACAAAACCATGCCTTATGTCATCCCGCCTTAGCTCAGTGGTAGAGCGACTGGCTGTAGTCAGCACTTGCCGCTAGGCAAGCTCTAGAAGGGTGCAGAACCCGGTAGGTCGCTGGTTCAAATCCGGCAGGCGGGACTTTATGTTCGATGGCAAAAGTGCTATTTCCTATAGAATTAAACAAACATAATGTCTACCTTAGAGACGATCTTATTAACAAATTCAAACAGTATGTCGACTTGCCAAAGAGCAGGATATTAGAGCTTGGCATTGGCAACGGCAGATTTGGATTTCTGTTGGGAAGTTATGTTGCAAAATATTATGGAATAGACATTGACGAGGAATACGTCAAGATAGCTAAAACGAATATTCCAAAAGGGGCAAATATAGTATACAAAGTTGGTAGTGCTGAAAACATACCATTTGATGAAAAATTTGACATTGTTTTCTATGCTCAGTCTTGGCATTTCATAAAAGATTTTGACAGAGCCCTCAAGGAAGCCACAAGGGTCCTGAAGACGAAAGGAATAGTGGCAATTCTTGAGCCTTCGCAAAATTCCAGCGGTTGGGCAGACCCTAGGCTTAACAAAGATTCACCAGAATTTAACGAAAATCTCTTCAAAAAGAAGATGGCAGACCTGAAGAAAGGCCGTGATGCTATACTTAAGCAAAAGCTGTTTGATATAATCGAAGATGAGACTTTAGAAACAAAGCAGCAATTCTATGTTTTGAAAATAAAAGTAAGCAAGTGAAAACATTTTTAAGCCGCTAAAAGTGCACAACGTTTAATAAACTAACATCAGCTTTACTATTTTAGAGGCGCATATAAAAATGGTAGATGAAGAAAAAACAGAACGACAAGAACCAAGTTTTCTAGAAAAAATAGATGCAGACTTACAAAACGCAGTCACAGTATTCCAACGCGCACAGATATTGTGCCTAGTCCCTGATGGCATTGAGCCTGTAACGCCAGCAGCAACACTACTACAAGATACGCAGGACTATGTTGATGGTGCCATTGTTCTGATGAGAGCTATGTATGGTGCAAATGCCATTGACTTAACGCAATACAAAACTGCGGTGCTACTTAAAGATAGGATTGCATGCGCTCTTACCGATCGTAAAACAGCAGAGGGTTTTATTGGCTTAGCAGCCGTTATAGACCGCGCCAATAATACGGAAGAGCAATTAGATGTTTTAGCTGATACAAATCAAGGACTTGTCCGCAGGCTTGGCGAAGGTTTTGTTGGAGAAGCACGCGACAGACACTATGTTCCAGAATCAGAAGTACCAGGACTAGCAGACGGGCAGGGTTATGTTTTGCCAGGCACAGGGCAATTTGACACAGCTGCTCGTGGTCAGGGCTATGTACCTCAAGGTACAGTACCTGCTGGTTATGTTAAAGAATCGGACGTACCATCTATTGCTCAAAGGCAGCACCGCATGGTTTCTGTAGATACATATAATCAGGTAGTCGAACGACGTAGTGAGCTTACCGCGGAAAATACTGCCTTACAGAATAAATATAATTTAGCTTTAGCAAGAGCACGAAACGCCGAAGCTAAGCTCAAGGGCAAAGGCGCAAAAGTTACAGCCAAAAAGCGCTAATTTTAGCGCTTTACTCTCCTTTTTTCAATTTCTTGCTTGCATAAAGATTTTTAAGCCGAAATTTCAGCACAGGTTTAACGCCCGTGTAGTCTAGTGGTCAGGATAGGACCCTGTCACGGTCCAGACTCGGGTTCAAATCCCGACGCGGGCGCTTAATAATCACGATGGGATTTGGAACAAGATTTACGCAGGAAGAAGTTCTCGATCAGTATACGAGGGCACAAGTTTTCAATCATATTTATGCGCATCCCGGGCAGAGGTATAATCACCTCAGAAATGGGTTAGGACTTTCAGGCAATGGTATGCTGCAATTTCATTTAGATGTTTTAGAAAAATTTGACTTTATCAGGAGAGTTAAAATCGGTAAAGGAGTACGTTATTTTTATTCAGAACACCCTAATGCTGTTGCAGAAAGTATCGTAGACGGAGTTTCTAGTGACGTAAGTATGCAAAATCAAGGTTTGGTTAGTAAGATAGCAAGAGCTACAGCGTGAGTCGCAAAGTTTATAAACCAGACTTCTGGGTTTCTTTTAGCCTTCCCCATCCCTGCATCTACGGGCTATGAGGGAAAATGCCGTAAGGCACACATTCGTGGCTGAATGTTAAACTTGGAATGGTAGCTGCCTCAGCTAAAAAAGTCGACATTACCCAGCACGCTCTAGTACCTTCTCACAAAATCCTTTCCAAGGAAGAAGCAACAGAAGTTCTTGAAAAATTCAACATTTCTCCAGTGCAACTTCCTTCTATTCTGGCAACAGACCCAATAATAAAATCCTTAGGCGGAAAAGTTGCCGACATAATTCAAATTGAACGCAAAAGACCTCTACAGTCCGGATTCTATTACAGGAGAGTTGTCGAATGAGTCTGACTAAGATTGATAAAATTGCATTGGTTCAGAGATATTTCGATGAATTTAATTTTGTACAATCAAACATAGAATCTTTCAACGGTTTTGTGGAATGGAGACTGCAAAAATTAATTGACGAAATAGGAAATGCAGTGCCTGCAGTCATTCCTCCAGAAGCTGAAGAGGTAAAATTCGTTTTCGGAAAAGTCAGAGTCGAAAAGCCGAGCCTTATAGAAGCGGATGGCGCGAAGAGAAAGATCTTGCCTGTCGAGTCGAGAATGAGAAACTTGAGTTACTCTGCGCCAGTCTTTTTGGAAATCTCGCTCGTAATTGATGGCAAGGAAAGAGAGCGGCAGGAAATACAGATTTGTGATTTGCCTTTGATGCTGAAATCAAAAAACTGTTATCTAAATGGATTATCAAAGGATGAATTGATACAAGCTGGCGAGGATCCTTACGATACAGGTGGGTATTTTGTAATTAACGGCACCGAAAGGACTCTGGTTCTTTTGGAAGACCTTGCAGCAAACAACATTTTTGTGCAGAGAGAGAAGACTGGACCTACGACACACTCCGCAATGATTTATTCCGCATCTGATGTTTACAAGATACCTCATACTGTAGAACGGTCAAAAGAAGGAATTTTCCTAATTACATTTGCAGGCAACAAACGCATACCTTTGTTTGTCGTCCTCAAGGCGTTGGGCTTCACGAGAGATGACGAATTGCCAAAATTAATTGGTCTTCCAGAAGCTGACGAAGATGTTTACATAAACTTGATTGATTTTGTTGATTTGAAAACAAAGGATGCAGCTCTGGACCGTTTGGGCACCGAGATGGGTTTGGTAATGCCAAAAGAGCAGAAGGTACAGAGAGTTGAGCACATGCTCGACAATTTCTTGCTGCCTCACGTCGGCCTGAAACCAGAAAACAGGATTGCTAAAGCGCACTTCTTGGGAAGGGTCGTGAAAAAATTACTGCTCCTGAAACACAAGAAGATTAAGAAAGACGACAAGGACCACTATATGAACAAGAGAGTAAGATTGTCCGGCGATTTGTTTGAAGACCTTTTCAGAGCTAACTTAAAGATTTTAGTAAATGACATGCTTTACATATTCCAGCGTGGCGTCAGGAGAGGAAAAGTACTCTCTATAGGTTCAATAGTCAGGACAAAATTGCTTTCTGACAGGGTTCAAAGTGCTCTGGCAACCGGAAACTGGACGGGTAACCGACAAGGTGTAAGCCAAAGGTTAGATAGAGAAAATGCGCTGGCGACATTATCACATTTGCAAAGAGTTTCCTCACTTTTGGAAGCTTCTCGAGAATCTTTCGAAGCTCGTGCGCTTCACCCAACACACTGGGGACGACTTTGCCCACTGGAGAGCCCAGAGGGAAAGCACATCGGATTGAGAAAGAACTTAGCATTGCTTGCGACGGTAACACCAGAGCTGAAGAAAGAGGAAGTTGAGGAAAACCTACGCACACTCGAACAGCTTGGGCTGAAGAAATTGGAGGCGACACATGGCTGATGTCTTCTTTAATGGTCTCGTTGTTGGAGACGTTGAAAAGCCACAGGAATTTGTCGAGAGCGTAAAACAAGCCAGACGCGAAGGAAGAATTTCAAAATATGTCAATGTTTATTATCACAAGACTCTGGACACAGTTTACATCGTCCTTGAAAGGAACAGAGTGTCAAGACCTTTGATAATTGTCAAAGAAGGACAGCCATTGCTCACCCACGAAAAAGCTGCGTCATTGAGAGATGGCACAACAAAATGGTCTGACTTGGTAAAGGAAGGGGTCATAGAATATTTGGATGCGATGGAGGAAGAAAGCACACTTATCGCTCTTACAGAGGACGAATTGACAGCAAAGCACACTCACTTGGAACTAAATCCTATAGCAATTTTCGGTATGACAACTTCTATGGTTCCTTATTCTAATTTCAATCAGTCCACTAGGTTAAACAGAGGACAAAAGACGCAAAAGCAGGCCATGGGTTGCTACACATTGAGCTACTTGAACCGAATGGACCAATCAATCAACCTGTTGCACTATCCTCAAAGGCCAATTGTGCGAACATTCACGCAAAGCTTGCTTGGAGATGAGCTTTCAGCAGGTCAGAACCTAGTCATAGCAATCGTAAATTACGATGGTTACAACATGTCTGATG
>Ga0334722_10001639_pt1 | contig 27350 bp, 27 predicted proteins | sample C3_bottom_MG_FD_207210 | JGI IMG/M metagenome (GOLD analysis project Ga0334722, IMG submission 207210) | Sediment microbial communities from Yellowstone Lake, YNP, Wyoming, USA - C3_bottom | ecosystem: Environmental > Aquatic > Freshwater > Lake > Sediment | place: USA: Wyoming | collected... | reverse complement strand
GCAGACGCTGTACCACAAGCGTGACGGCTCCGGTACTGCGCATCATAACGGCGAGAAATGTACCGGCTGTCACAGCCATGCAAGCGGGTTTGCGAGGTAGGACACAAAATAACAACTACTGCAAACGTCAGCAAAGAGGAGGGGCCAACGTCCCTCCTCTTTGTATTGTGCCCGGACATGCAAAATCCTTTGACATATACTGCCCGTTGTTTTAAAATCTGACCTTTACGGCTTTGTGGCCGGGCATGGTAAATAATTATTACGAAAAGAGGTGTATGAAATGTTCAAGGTGATGCTCTTTATTGACGGGTCGTGGCTTTACAGGAACGTGCCGAGGCTCAGTGACGTGTACGGCCTCCAGGACTTCAGGGTTGACTTCGGGAAGCTCCCGCAGGTGCTCTCGGAGGAGCTGAGCAAGCAGATGGGCGGGGTGGATATAGACGTGGTCAGGACGTACCTGTTCGGGAGTTGCGCGTCCAACTACGACCTCCGTGACGAGGACGCGGTCAGGCGACAGCGCGACTTCTTCGACAGGCTCAAGGAGGAGTACCACTACGAGCTCGAGATATTCCCGATCAACTTCAAGGGACGCCGCCTGAGACGTTCCGAGCGAGACCCCAAGGACACATTCGAACCGCAGGAAAAATGCGTGGACATATCCCTCGCCACGTCCATGCTTTACTTTGCGTCAATACCTTACGCATACGACATAGCCATCGCGGTCGTGGGAGACCAGGACTTCAAGCCGGTGCTCCAGAGCGTGCGCAGGCTCGGCAAGCGTATAGCCATCGCAAGCATAAAAGGTAGCTGCGCCCAGGAGTATGCCGACCCGAAGGACGAGGCGAGGGTCAAGGACTTCGACATAATATGGCTGGACGAGTTGCTTGAGAGGTTGGAGCTCAAGTACGAACGCCACCAGCTCGAATGCAACTCGCCTATGCACGTCGGAGACAAGAAGGTATGGACCACGTTCCACCCGCGCAAGGGCCAGAAGTTCTTCTGCTCGGAGTGTCAGACGGAATTCACGAAACAGAAACGCGAAGCACAGCAGGAATACGTGAGCACACAGGTGGAGGACGTCTCCAATGGGGCGCCGGGCGAGGCCGGGGAGAATGCCTTCGGGTCGCAGCGCACCGGTACCGTAAAGAAGAAGGTCTCGGACAGGGGCTTTGGCTTTATACACACCAACGACGGCGGGGCCTATTTCTTCCACCTGACCGACCTCCAGCAGGGCCTCGAGTTCGAGGAGGTGGACGAGGGCCTATTAGTGGACTTTGAAGTAAAGAAGGAACCGAGCCAGGACAAGGCCGGTGCTGCACAGAACGTACGAAGACACATGGCATAGCCGTGTTATACTTTAGGAAGAGAAGTTATAATAAAACTGCCTTACGCAGCATGTAAGGGGGTGTACGCGATGAAGTTGAAGGTTAAAAGGGTATATGACGAGCCGGACGAACAGGATGGCTTGAGGATACTCGTTGACAGGCTCTGGCCGCGCGGCCTGACGAAGGGCGAGGTGGCCGCAGACCTCTGGCTCAGGGAACTGGCGCCGAGCGAGGGGCTCAGGAAGTGGTTCTCCCACGACGCCGACAAATGGGGCGAGTTTATGTGCAGGTATTTCGGGGAATTGGACGGGCGACAGGAATCGGTCAGGCTGATTTTGACAAGTGCGCTCAAGGGCCCCGTCACCCTGCTGTACGGATCAAAGGACGACCTGCACAACAATGCGGTCGCACTCAGGGAATACATCCTGTCCAGAAAGACTCAACTTAAAAAGGCCGCCTGACGGCGGCCTTTAGGTTATTACTGGGTGCCCCCCGCGAAAGCGGGGGGCATCTTTATTGGGTAAAGGCATAAGCTTTCGTCGGGGACGCGTACGTGCGGGCAATGGTTTAATTTGGCCATCGGCTGAAAACTTCTTGACACCCGCCCCAATTTTCTGCAAACTAAGCTGTTGTATAATTAGGTAAATAGCGTTAATCGAAAGGAGACCCCATATTTTGGCCAGGTTAGGCGTAAACATAGACCATGTCGCCACAGTAAGGCAGGCGCGGATGGGGACGGAGCCGGACCCAGTGCATGCTGCGGTATTGGCGGAGTTGGGCGGCGCGGACGGCATCACAGTACACCTCCGGGAGGACCGGCGGCACATACAGGACAGGGACTTGAAGCTCCTGCGGGAGACAGTGAAGACCTCTCTGAACTTAGAGATGTCGGCTTCGGAAGAGATAATATGCATAGCCCTCGACGTGCGCCCGAACATGGCCACCATAGTGCCTGAGCGGCGCGAGGAGCTTACCACCGAGGGCGGCCTCGACGTCAGGCTCAACCGGGACAGGATAGCCGACTGCGTGAGGAAGCTCAAAGACGGCGGAATATACGTAAGCCTCTTTATCAACCCTGACTTAGACCAGGTGAAGGAGGCCCACAAGGTGGACGCGGACGCGGTTGAGATACACACGGGCGCTTATGCGAACGCGAGGACGGTGGAGGTGTGGCGCCACGAGAAGGAGAAGATATCCGAGGCGTGCAGGCTGGCCCACAAGTTCGGTCTCAAGGTGAACGCGGGACACGGCCTCAACTACCAGAACGTGCGCCAGATAGTATCCATCAAGGAAATATCCGAGCTGAACATAGGACACAGCATAGTATCGAGGGCGGTGCTGGTCGGCATGGAGAGGGCGGTCAGGGAGATGAAACAGCTACTGAGCAAGTAGGGGGTATTGCACAAAGTTGTCACCCCGCACTTGATGCGGGGCCCAGGGTTTTCTATCAGGAAGTTCAAATTCATGGGCCCCGTGTCAAGCACGGGGCGACAGAATACGTTAACTACAAAGTCAACTGTGGATTCTTCGCGCAGCTCAGAATGACAAACATTCGGTAAATGTAAGGCAACCATGATACTCGGCATTGGCATAGACCTGATAAAAGTTGAGCGCATCGAGCGTGCGGTGAAACGCTGGTCGGACGGCTTCACCAAGCGCGTGTTCACCGAGGGCGAGCTCTCTTACTGCATGGGCCAGAAGCACCCTGCGCCCTGCCTGGCCGCGCGTTTCGGCGCGAAGGAGGCCGTGATGAAGGCATTCGGTACGGGACTTTCTGGCGGAGTGAGCTGGAAGGACGTCGAAGTGATAAGAGACAGCTCAGGCCGACCCGGCGTGCTGCTCGCGGGTAGGCTAAGGGAACTCGCCGACGAGATGGGCGTCACGCGGACACTGGTCAGCCTCAGCCACGAGAAGGGCTATGCCGTGGCGCAGGCCATACTCACGGGTGAGAGATGAAGCTTGCCACCGCGTTAGAGATGAGGGAGTTGGACCGGCTGACCATCAAGCAGTACGGCGTACCAGGCGTGGTGCTGATGGAGAACGCGGGCCGGGGCCTGGTGGACGAGGTCGTCAGGGCCTGGGGTCCTCCCGCAGGGCTCAGGTGCGTGATATTCTGCGGCAAGGGTAACAACGGCGGGGACGGGCTGGTCATAGCGAGGAGGCTTAACTCGCTCGGCGCCATTGTCAGCGTCAGGCTCTTCTCGGAGGAGATGAAGGGCGACGCGCTGGTCAACCTCAAGGCAGCGACTAAGGCGGGCATCGACATAAAGCCCGTCGGCAGGGGTTTGAAGTCCGAGACGTCAGAGGTCAGACATGCGGACTTTGTGGTGGACGCCATCTTCGGGACAGGGCTCAGTGAGCCTGTCGCCGGTGCGTACCGGGTCGTTATAGAGATGATAAATTCACACGCAAAGAGGGTAGTCTCTGTAGACATGCCTTCCGGCGTCGACTCTGACAATGGCAGGATAATGGGCCTGGCCGTCAGGGCCGGGATGACGGTCACTTTAGGGCTTCCGAAGAGGGGGCTGTACCTCTACCCCGGCACACAGATGGCGGGCGAGGTGAGGGTGGTGGACATCGGCATCCCCGCAAACGCTCTTGCAGGGGTGGACATTAAGGCGGGCCTCTTGACCCGTGAGGGCGTCAGGGGGCTTTTGCCCAGGAGGGCCGCCGACTCCCACAAGGGCAGTAACGGCCATTTGTTCATACTGGCTGGCTCGGTAGGCAAGACAGGCGCGGCAGTGATGGCGGCGCGGGCGGCGATGCGCTCCGGCGTGGGCCTTGTGACGGTGGGAGTGCCTGAGAGCCTGAACGACATATTCGAAGAGAAACTCACCGAGGTTATGACCGTGCCGCTCCCGGAGACGAAAGACAGGAGCCTTGCGCCGGAGGGCCTGGACAGGATATTAGAAGAGCTCGGCGGCAAGACGGCGCTCGCGCTCGGCCCCGGCATCTCCACCAACTCCGGCACGGCCAGGCTGGTGGCGGAGCTCCTGCCCAGGGTGAGTATCCCGACGCTTATAGACGCGGACGGGCTCAATATTATCGCCAACGACGATGGGCCGCTCAGGGAGATGACGGCCTCCTGTGTGCTTACTCCGCACCCGGGTGAGATGGGCAGGCTCCTTGGCGTGCTGGCAAGAGAGGTACAGGCCGACAGGCCCGCCGCCGCACTCGACCTGGCGGGGCAGTACAAGATGCCCGTGGTACTTAAAGGCGCAAGGACGCTGGTGGCATCGCCGGACGGGAGCTTCCATATAAACCCGACGGGCAACCCCGGCATGGCCACCGCAGGCACGGGAGACGTGCTGACAGGGGTCATAGGCTCGTTCATGGCGCAGGGGCTTGAGGCTCTCGACGCAGCGCGCGCAGGGGTGTATGTGCATGGGCTGGCCGGGGACATGGCGGCCGGAGAAAAGGGTGAGGCTGGCCTCATCGCCTGTGATATAATAGAGGCTCTGCCCAGGGGCATAATGTCATGCTGAGCGGCAATATTTTAACCTGCAAGTGGAGGGGACGAGTGGTGGCAAGACGCATCTTCCTGACGGCGGCATTATTGGTGTTGGCAGGCTGTACGACTACGCTGGACAAAGCGGACACCGCTTTCAAGGCCGGTCAATACGAAAAGGCCCTCCAGTATTACAGGCAGGTTATAGACGAGGAAAAGTTGAAGGCCCCTGAACTGGCCGGGCTGCATTTCAAGACCGGCAGGACCTTGGAGATGCTTGGCCGTCCGGACGAGTCTGTGGAGGAATACAGGCTCTCCATAGACATCAAACCGGACGACCCCGCCGTATACATTGCGATGGCGGACAACTTAGACAAGCTCGGCCTTTTCCCGGAAGAGGTAAGGGCTCTCGAAAACGCGCTCAAGCTGGACAAGGACAACCCGCATACAGAGTCCATGTTAGGCACTGCATACGCCAAGCTCGGAGAGATGGACAGCGCTATGGAGTCGTTCAAGGCAGCGGCTAAGCACAACCCCACGGACCCTGAGAACTTCCTAAGCATCGGGCTGGTCTACGACAAGACCGGAAAGACGAAGGATGCCATAGCTGCGTGGGAGGAGGCAATCAAGGTCGCCCCTGACAACGAGACGGCCCTCCAGGATTTGGGCGCAGTATACGGAAGGCTTTCAAAACACGCAGACTCCGCTAAATATTACAAAAGGCTTACGGCACTGAAGCCGGACGCGCCCAAGTTCCACAACCTTCTTGGTGCGGCGTGTTACAACGCCAAGATGTACAAGGAAGCCCACGAAGAGTTCCTGACGGTCCAGAAGCTGGACCCGAACTTCCCAGGCATACAGGACAGCATAAACCTCGCAAACAGGGGTATGAAGCTGTCCTCCAGAGCCGGCCGGAAATAATACATCGAGCATAAAAGGCGGGCCATGAAGCCGACCGCAAGGTTGTTGTCCTTGTATTTTCAAAAGAACTACGGGGCGGAGCCGGGCAGCGTGGAGGTTTCCCCGCTCGGCAGGGGCAGCCACGGCCAGGGCTTCCGTGTGGCGTATACAATAGGCGGCATCGAGAAGCGGCTCATAGTGAAGACTCTCGAAGGCGGCATCGGGCTTGGACACGACAACCCCTCGGACCGGGCGTCAGTATTCATACAGGCAAGGGAAGCGTACGGGCGCTTGCCTGGACACGTGAAGTCCCTGGACGTACTCGCGCTCGACAGGCAGGGGCGGATATTCTCGATAGACGGAGGCAGGGAATACTACCTTGTGATGGAGGAGGCTAAGGGCCGAGACTATTTCGCCGACCTGACCGAGATGGCCGGGCTCTCATCGCTTACTGCCCGCGACAAAACGCGTATAAAGGCGATGGCAAGCTACCTCGCACGCATACATTCTAAAAAGAAAGACTCCCCCCGTCTTTACTACAGGAAGCTGAGAGACACCATCGGGCACGGCGAATGCCTGATGGGGGTGCTTGACACATATGTTGACGGCGGAGGCTTCACCAACCTTGCCGAGATGGCCGATATAGAGAAGTCCTGCATCGACTGGAGGGCAAAGTTGAAGCCGCTCGCAGACAGGCTCTCGGCCGTGCACGGCGACTTCCACCCCGGCAACATACTCTTCGGCAGGGGCGCGAACTTCACTCTGTTAGACAGGAGCAGGGGCGAGTACGGCGAGCCTGCCGACGACGTAACCGCGCTAACTATAAACTATGTGTTCTCCTCGCTCATCCGGCACGGGAAGCTGGCCGGGGCATATGACGAGGCATTGAGACTTTTCTTTGACGAGTACATAAGCGCCTCGGGCGATACCGGGGTGTTGGACGCCGCAGCGCCGTTTTACGCGTTCAGGGGCGTGGTAGTCGCAAACCCCCTGTTTTATCCCGACGTCACGGCGGAGGTCAGGGGCAGGTTGTTCGGGTTCATACACGGTACGCTCAGGGCCGGGTGTTTCGACCCCGCTAAGGTCAACAATTACATATCCGCAGGCATGAGATACAGGAAGAGGTTTATTTGATGGAGAACTTCAGTTGGCTTAATGCGTTTAGGGAGACGGGTATTAGGGTGCGCACAGTAATGCAGGACCTCTTCAGGGGCACCGGGGCCGGAAGGCCACTGGGCAGGGGCGCGGGCGGGGACACCACGCTCGTACTTGATAAACGTGCGGAGGACGCCATAATAGGCTTCCTGGAGGAGGCGTACAAGGCCGGCGAGAAGTTCACGTTCGTGTCCGAGGAGCTTGGCGAGAGGGTATTCGGCGAGAGCGACACCATCATACTTGCCGACCCGATAGATGGCAGCAACAACGCAAAGTACGGCATCCCGTTTTATGCCACCGCGCTTGCCATGTCCACGGGCAGGCGGCTCGGCGACGTGAGCCTGGGTTACATAATAAACCATGCCACGGGTGATGAGTTCTGGGCTATCAAGGGAGGCGGGGCGTACAAGAACGGCATAAAGATGCACACGGCGGACAGGGTGGAGATAGGCATGCTGAACTTCGAGGCGTCGATGCCCAAAAAAGACTTAGTCGCAGCGATGCCGCTCCTTGCCTCTGCGCGCAAGGTGAGGTGCCTCGGTACGACCGCGCTCGACCTTGCATATCTGGCCTCCGGCGCGACGGACGCGGTGCTGATACCCTCGCCGTCGAGGAGCTTCGACTACGCTGCCGGGTGGCTGCTTGTGCAGGAGGCGGGCGGGGTAGTGACGGACACGCAGGGTAACCCGTTAGACGACACCCCGCTGGGGCTTGAAAGGACGAGGCCGATACTCGGCGCGGCAAACCGAACGCTCTTGGACAAGGCATTGAAGGCGCTGAGGGGATAGCCCTCACCCCCAGCCCCTCTCCCGCAGGTGGAGAGGGGAGTAAAAGGTTGTCATTGCGAGGAGCGAAGCGACGCGGCAATCTCAGCTCCAATTCTTAAACGCCGCATCAAATGTATTTAGGTGACACTAATGAAATATGTTAGAATTCTGATCTTGGTGGGTGTGGCCGTTGTGTTTAGTGTGGGCGTATTAGGTCAGATACTTGTGTCAATATTAAACATGTATGTAATCAATAATGGACATAAAGTTATTAATAATGACATATTGGTAGAATTAATTGGCATAGTGGTGCTTAATGTATTATGTGCTATTGGCGGCTATTTTATAGCTATATCAAAAAATAGAAATAGGTTCTTATGGGCAATTATATGCTTCTTTAGTTCATTGTGGGGTTTTATGTATTTATACAAGAACAAGCTGTAGGGGTCAACAGCTTCCAGGACAGTGATACTGCCCATTAAACTGAAATCCCTCGCACGTCACCACCACTCGCCCAATACCTACCCTTTAACAGAGCAGTTATCTTAAGAGAAGAAAGTCAACTGTGGATTCTTCGCGTTGCTCAGAATGACGAGCGAGGCGCGTCTACCACGCCGTCCTAATAGGGTATTTCGTTATGTGCGAATCCGGGGTAAGGATAACCAGGCTGTTGGCGATAGCCTGACAGATGAGTATCCTGTCGAACGGGTCTTTGTGATATTCAGGCAGGCGGGAAAGCTGCAAGACAGACGCCTCGTCCAGAGGCAGAGAAGTAATATCGTGCCGGACGCGCCAACTGTGAATGAAGTCGTGGGGAGGTTCAGGCAGGGGCAGCCTGCCGAGTTTGTGCTTTACTATAATCTCCCAGGCGGAGGCGACGCTCAGGTATACATCGTTATCGGGGTCTGTAAATATCCTGCGGGCCTCGTCTGAGAGTTCGGGGCTGTCCGCCGCTATCCACAGGAAGGTGCAGGTGTCCAGAAGGACGTTCACGCGACTTCCCCGTGAAACGCGGCAAGCGTCTCTTCCGGCAGTTCTTCAAAGAATGCGGCGGGAACATCGAACACGTCCTTCGCCAGACCTATCGGACGCGGGGCGCGCTTGCGGGCGGCCACCGGGCGGATTTCGGCGACAGGGTGGTTTCGTTTGCACAAAAGGATAGTCTCGCCTTTGCGCAGTTCGTCTACGTAACGGGAAAGATGGTTCTTGGCTTCGTTGATGTTCAGCTTTATCATAACCATATTTTATCCGCTCAATCCGATTAAATCAAGTGGAAACTACTGTGTTACATCATAACCCCCATCCCCATCAGGCGCGCCGATGCTCATGCGCATGGCATCTGTTCATCTTCGGGGCCTTCGGCTCCGTAATGTGCGCCGTCGCGCCCTACAAAGACAGCACCACCTCCACAACCTCCCTTTACAATCCCCCCCGTTTATGCAAGAATGTCCCCCATGTCAGCTAAAGCAATAATGATACAGGGCACGGGCTCGCACGTCGGCAAGAGCGTCATCGTCGCCGCGCTTTGCAGGATATTCAAGAGGCAGGGCATAAGCGTCGCGCCGTTCAAAGCCCAGAACATGGCCTTAAACTCGTTCATAACCGACGAGGGCGGGGAGATAGGCCGTGCGCAGGCGTACCAGGCGGAGGCGGCGGGCGTCGCGCCGTCCGTATTGATGAACCCGGTCTTGCTTAAGGCCAACAGCGACACCGGGGCTCAGGTCATCGTCAAGGGCAAGGTCGTAGGTAACATGGGCGTCAGGCAGTACCACGCATACAAGGATACTGCGTTCAGTGCGGTCGAGCAGTGCTACAACGAGCTTGCCGAAAAATACGACGTGATAGTCATTGAGGGCGCGGGCAGCCCGGCCGAGATAAACTTAAAAGACAACGACATAGTCAACATGAAGACGGCTAAGATGGCCGGGGCGAAGGTGCTGATAGCCGCCGACATAGACAAGGGCGGGGTATTCGCCCAGATATTAGGCACGATGGAGATATTGGACGAGGGCGAGCGGGCGATGGTTGCGGGTTTCATCATAAACAAGTTCAGGGGCGACGCATCGCTCCTAACGAGCGGCCTCGACTTCGTCCGGGAGCGCACAGGCAGGAAGGTCTTCGGCGTGATACCATACTTTACGGACATACACGTGCAGGAAGAGGACGGGGTGGCCCTGTCTGGCGTGGGCCGTGCGCACTGCCTGGACGACGGGGCGGTGGACATAGCGGTCTTAAGGCTGGGCCACATATCGAACTTCACAGACTTCGACCCGCTCGCAAACGAGACGGGCGTTCGCGTCAGGTATATCAGGGGGGTGGAGGACTTCGGACGCCCCGACCTGCTTATCATACCCGGCAGCAAGAACACCATATCCGACCTTCTGGAGCTTAGGGCATCCGGCCTTGAAAAGGCGATGCTCTCGTATTACGCTTCCGGCGGGCGCGTCATAGGCATCTGTGGCGGCTACCAGATGATGGGCCGGTCAGTAAAAGACCCGGACGGACTTGAGACCGATGCGGGCGAGGTGGGCGGCATGGGGATACTGGACGTGGAGACCACCCTCGAAGCCGACAAGGTCACGGAACAGGTAACTGCGGAGGCTATAGGCGAACCCGGCCACGGCACGCTGACCGGCTACGAGATACACATGGGACGCACGACGCTCGGCCCGGAGGCAAGTCCGTTGTTTGTCGTGAGTGGCAAAAACGGCGGCGTGTCGCGTAAAGACGGGGCCGTGGACGCCTCCGGCAGGGCATGGGGCACGTACATGCACGGCATATTCGAAAACGACCGCTTCCGCCGCTCCCTGTTAGGCGTTATAAGAGAAGGTAGGCCCTCTTCGCAGCCGGGGGACGGCCTCGACTACGCAATGCTCAAGGAGGAAGGCTTCGAGCGCCTTGCAGACCATGTGGAATCAAACCTGGACATACCCGCTATCAAGGCTCTACTAAGCCTCTGACCCCAAAGCCCATTTCACCTTTTCTGTTATAATATTAATAGATAGTTATCTCTTGACAAGCAGCCAGAGTTGCGGGTGAACTGTATGAGGCCCAGAGAGTATCTGAAGAAGGTAGGAATACTCGAGAGCATAAAGGGTAGGCTTGTCCTTTATTTCATACTGCTCCTCGTGGTCCCGTTCCTTTTCATAGGCTACATTGCATACAACAGTGAGAAGGCCGCGCTTCAGGACAGGATAAAAGGCCACCTCACCTCCATCGCCGACATCCAGAAGGGCCGCATACGTACATGGCTGTACGAGAGGGTCACCGACGTAAGTATTATAGCAGGCAACGGCCATATAATACAGGACATAGAGACCCTTGAGAAAATGGGCGACCCGCACAGGTATGTCAATGACCCCAGGTACCTGCGCATACTTGACCAGCTTAACTCTGTAAAGAAAAGCCACAACTACCTTGACATATTCATATTGGACGAGGACGGCAGGATAACCGCCACCACGGTAAATAAGGAGTTGGGAGAATACCGCCTGGACACGGAGTACTACAAAGAGTCGATCAAGGCGGGCCTCGCAGGCCAGTATATACAGGGCGTGTATTACGATACCCACTACGGCAAGCTGGCCATGGCCTTCGTTGCGCCCATGCACTCCTATCCCAACCTCCGGGATTACGGCGGGGCGGCGGTGCTCGTGGTGGGCATGGACGAGAGCTTTACCCCCATTATAGAGGACCGGCCGGGCATGGGCAGCACAGGCGACACCCTTATCGGCAAAAGGGAAGGCGGCTATGTCGTATACTTGAACAGGCTCAAGTACAGGCCGGACTCACCCCTGACCTTCAAGTTCCCCCTAAGCAAGGCCCCTACCCCCATCCTTAACGCTACAGGCGACATAGAAGGCATGGTGGAGGCAAAGGACTACCGGGGCGTGAAGGTGCTGGCGGCCACGCGCTACATCCCGGAGACGGGTTGGGGGCTTGTGGTCAAGGAGGACTACGACGAGATATTCGCGCCCGTGGAAAGCCTCGGCAGGAAGGTCTTGTACATAACCGGGTTTGCCCTCCTGATGGTGTTCATCCTGATTTACATGGTATCGAGCAGGATTGCCGACCCCATAGTGGAACTGAGCGCGCTTACAAGGAGGGTTACCGGGGGCGATTTCGGCGTGAACCTGCCGGTTAAAAGGAAGGACGAGGTAGGCGTGCTCGCGGGTTCCTTCAACGATATGGCGACCGCGCTTATGAAGTACAAGGCAGAGGTGGACGAGAAGGGCGCTGAAATCGGTCAGGCCAACAGGGAACTCATGTCTCTTGCCAGGAACCTCGAGGCAAAGGTCGCTGAGCGCACCGCGGAGTTGGAGGAGTCCAGGAACCGCCTGAGGGAGAGCCTGGAGGTCCTCGAACGCGCAAACGTCGAGCTTCGCAGGATGGACAGGATAAAGGACAACTTCCTTGGTATGATGTCCCACGAGCTGAGGACGCCGTTGTCGCTCATAACCGGGTATTCGAGCAACCTCCTGGCCGACAGGGGCTTCCACCTGGACGCCAGGGTGGAGGAGGCGGTCGAGGGCATCTATAAGGGATCACAGAGGCTTAAGGTCATAGTGAACGAGATGTTAGACGTCTCCCAGATAGACGCGAGGGGCCTGAGGCTCGTGTTCACCCCCACTAACATGTTGCTACTTATAGAGGACGTCTTAAAAGAACTCGGCTCATTTATCAGAGAGAGGGGCCAGACGGTGGTGATGGGCGAGTTCATGGACATGCCGGAGGTAGCACTCGACAAGAAAAGGATGCGCCAGGTGGTGAACAACATAATAGGCAACGCGGTAAAGTTCACCCCGGACGGAGGCAGGATAGAGATAACGGCCAGGCTGTACCTTGCGGGAGACGAGTATGCAAGGGCGCACGGCGCAGCGGTAGGCGAGTACATGGAAGTGGTGGTGAAGGACAGCGGCATAGGCATAGACAAAGAAGAGGCGGACAGGATATTCGAGAAGTTCTACGAGGTGGGCGACATAGAGAAACACACCACGAGCAAGTACCGCTTCCTGGGGCGCGGGGTCGGCCTCGGCCTGCCTATAGCAAGGGGCATAGTGGAGGCGCACGGCGGCAGGCTCTGGGTGGAAAGTTCAGGCTACGACCCTGCGAGATGCCCGGGAAGCGCGTTCCACGTAATGCTCCCGATATTCAAGACGGCAGGCGACAGGGGCACGGTCGACAGGTTCGGAGAGTCGGTCGAGTCCCCAAAATAGTGTTGACTATGTGCGGCCTTTTACATAAAATCCAGACATGTCACCCTTTGACCTTGCCTCGGCATTCGCTCTCGACCTTATAGCAGGCGACCCACGTCGGCTCCCGCACCCCGTAACGGCAATTGGAAAGGCCGTAGGCCTGGTCGAAGGCGCCGCGCTCCGGCCCGGACAAAGCCGCGCGCGGCAATCGCTCACGGGCTGGCTCATGGCGTTCGGTATCCCGTCTGTTGCGCTTGTAGTCACAGCATCCATAATCCTTTTGGCATACAGGTATGGTGGGGGCGTCGGCGGGGCCATAGTCACTATATACCTCGCCTACACCACCATATCCGTCAAGGGGCTGGCTGATGCGGCGAAGGAGGTGCTGGCCCGGTTGGATCAGGGGGACCTGGAGGGCGCACGCAAAGCACTGTCAATGGTTGTCGGCAGGGATACTGCCGGTCTCGACCCGGAGGGCATCGTAAGGGGCGCGGTAGAGACCGTGTCCGAGAACGCCTCGGACGGTGTGGTAGCCCCGCTCTTTTACCTGGCGCTCGGCGGTCCTGCCCTCGCGATGGCGTACAAGGCCGTAAACACCATGGACTCTATGGTGGGGTACAAAGACGAGAGGTATACGGACTTCGGCAGGGGGGCGGCTAAGCTCGACGATATATTAAACTACATACCTGCCCGGTTGACCGGGGTACTGATTGCGCTGGCGGCGTTCCTGCTGGGTCTTGTGGGACAGGGCGGGAGGTTCTCATGGAAGGGCTCATGGAGGATATTCCTGCGAGACCGCGCAAACCACGAAAGCCCGAACAGCGGACAGCCGGAGGCCGCGATGGCGGGCGCTCTCTCCGTATGGCTCGGAGGGGAGTCGAGTTACAAAGGCATAATCAAGGTAAAGCCATATATAGGCGAGCCTACAGAGCCTTTGTCGCCTACCAAGATTAGTGACGCGGTCAGGCTGCTGTATGTTACGTCCGTCATCATGCTGACGCTTGCGATTGACATAGCCTACGTGAACTTCTTTATGTGAGGAGGCCGTTTTGTCCCTGCCCCACGGCGGAAACATATATCATTACTCAATGAAGTACGGCATACCGGAGGAGGATTTCCTCGACTTCTCCGCGAGCATAAACCCGCTCGGCCCGCCAAAGGCGTCGCTCAGGGCGATGAGGCAGGCGATACCCTCGGTCGTCAACTACCCTGAGAGTTCGTCCTTGGTGCTCAGGGACTCTATCGCTTCCAGGCTCGACACGGCTCCCGCCTCCCTCCTCGTCGGCAACGGCTCGACCGAGCTTATATACCTGATAGCGCGCGCGACAGGGCCGTGCAGGGCACTGGTGTTCGCGCCTACGTTCTCTGACTATGAGCGTGCGGCACGCATTGCGGGCTGCGGCGTAGGCTACGTTCGCCTGAAGGAGTCCGGGGGCTTCATGCCGGATATGGATGCGTTGAAGGTTGCGCTCGACGGGGTGGGGCTTTTATTTCTCTGCAATCCGAATAACCCTACAGGCACGCTGCTCGACAAGGGCCTCGTGCTCGACATACTGAAGTTGGCAAGCAAGGCGGGCGCCTTCACCGTTTTGGACGAGGCGTTCATAGAGTACGCCCCGGACGCATCAGTCATATCCCGTGCCGGTAGCTTCAGACGGGCTATAGTGCTTCGGAACTTTACCAAGTTCTACGGGATGCCCGGCCTCAGAGTTGGATACATGGTGTCGCACCCGGGGGTCATCGGCAGGATGGAAAAGTTAAAGGAACCTTGGAGCGTGAACATTATCGCACAGAGCGCGGCGCTTGCGGCGCTTTCGGACGAGGCATACGTCAGGAAGAGCACTCTCCTTATGGACAGGGAGAAGGCGTACCTATACGGGGAACTGTCTGATATGCCGGGCATACATCCTTACCCCCCGTCCGTGAACTTTATCCTTGCGAAACTCGGAATATCCGGTCCGACCGCGTCCGCGCTTGCAGAGAGGCTTGCCTCAAAGGGCATACTCATAAGGGACTGCACCAACTTCCGGGGGCTTGGCGGCAGGTATATCCGCGTGGCTGTCAGGACGAGGGCACAGAACGACAAGCTGCTGAAGGCACTGGCAGCAACAGCGGTCATTCCCGCGAAAGCGGGAACCCAGTGACTTTCAAAGACCCTGGGCCCCGTGTCAAGCACGGGGTGACAGAACTGATGTAATAGGCGGCCCAAAATCTCCTCCTTACATGCGTCCTTTACACGGGCCCCTCCATGTGATAGATTTATAATATGAAACGTACGGCTTTATACGAAAAACACAAGGCCCTTGGGGCGAAGTTCATCGAGTTCCACGGATGGGAGATGCCGCTCGAATACTCAGGCGTGGTGCACGAGCACGAGGCCGTAAGAAAGGCCGCCGGGATCTTCGACATAGGCCACATGGGAACTATAGAGGTAGGCGGAGAGGACAGCCGCGCATTCCTCGCCCATGCCCTCACGCTGAGGCCCGAAGCCATACCCGTGGACTCTGCGCGATATGCATTCATGCTGAACGGGCGGGGCGGGATAAGAGACGACCTGATGGTTTATCGCCTGAACGAGGAGCGCTACCTGCTCTGCGTGAACTCGGCTACCACCGAGGGCGACCTCGAATGGCTCAAAGACCAGGGCAGCGGCTTCAGGGCTATACTCATCGATGACAGCCCGGACACAGCGCTTCTGGCCCTCCAGGGACCAGCGTCGTGGGACATAGCAAGGGCCGCGCTCGGCATAGACCCTGCAGGCTTCAAGTACCACTGTTTCGTCAACTCGAACTTCCACGGTACCGGCTACATACTGTCGAAGACGGGCTATACCGGCGAGAAGGGCTTCGAGATATTCATACACAAAAAATTTGTCGGGGCGCTGTGGGACCTGCTGATGGAGACTGGCGCGTCTCACGGGCTTGTGCCGTGCGGCTTAGGCGCGAGGGACACCCTCAGGCTCGAGATGGGCTACCTTTTGAACGGGAACGATGCGGACGAGGACACAAACCCAATCGAGGCGGGCTACGAGGGCATGGTGGACTTTGGCAACGAGGAGTTCACGGGCCGGGACGCGCTCCTTAAAATTAAGTCCGAGGGCCCTAAGCGTAAGCTGGTCGGACTGGCTCTTAAGGAAAAAGGGGTGCCGAGGCACGGCTGTGCGGTTCTCTCCGGCGGAGAGGTCGCGGGCGTGGTCACCAGCGGGAACTTCTCGCCGACGCTCAAGAAGGGGATTGCGCTTGCGTACATCAGGACTGCCGCCCCGGCGGGCGTACTCCAGATAGTAATACACGATAGGCCGCACGAGGCGGAGGTCGTGGAGTTGCCGTTTTATAAAAAGAACAAGTAGGGGCGGCCCCCTGTGGCCGCCCTCATATCTGAAGGGCCGACACATGGGTACGGCCCCTACAACTGGTCGCCCGGTATCGGGCAATATATTATATGCGCTACATACCCAACACGCCTGAAGACAGACGCGGGATGTTCGATGAGATGGGCGTCCGTGGCTTCGACGAACTCATCTCCGACATCCCGGAACACTTGAGGCTGAAGGCCCCTCTTGACATCCCGAAGGCGCTGAGCGAATACGAACTCCTGACGGAACTGGGCGCGATGGCAGGCGAGAACTCGGACGCGTCGAAAAACGCCTGCTTCCTGGGCGGCGGTGCATATGACCACTTCATCCCGTCCGTGGTGCAGCACATAGTATCCCGCTCTGAATACTCCACGTCATACACGCCGTATCAGGCGGAGGTGAGCCAGGGCACGCTCCAGGCCGCGTTCGAGTACCAGAGCATGGTATGCGAGCTGACCGGGATGGACGTGGCTAACGCCTCCATGTACGACGGGGCGTCGGCGACTGCGGAGGCCGCCCTGATGGCCCAGAGGCTGACGAAGCGCGACGAAGTCGCCATATCGACCACGGTGCACCCGAACTACAGGCGCACGCTCAGGACATACCTGCACGGGCTGGGCGCGCCCATACTCGATATACCTTACTCTGCCACGGAGGGCGTCGCCGACCTGGACGCACTTGCGGCCGACATCACGGAGAAGACCGCCTGTGTCATACTGCAATACCCGAACTTCTTCGGCTGCGTGGAGGACATCGCGGAGGCCGTGAGGCTTGCGCACGCAAAGGGCGCGCTCGTGGTGGCCGTGGTGGACCCTATATCGCTCGGTCTGCTCAAGAGTCCAGGCGAACTCGGGGTCGACATAGCCGTAGGCGAAGGGCAGGGGATGGGCAAGACGCTGTCGTACGGCGGGCCGTACCTCGGCTTTTTCGCAAGCCGCGAGGCAAACATCAGGCAGATGCCCGGCAGGCTGGTGGGCGAGACGAAGGATGCAAACGGCAAGCGCGGGTACGTGCTTACGTTACAGGCGAGGGAACAGCACATAAAAAGGGAACGCGCCACGTCCAACATATGCACGAACGAGGCGCTGGTTGCACTGATGGCCACGGTGTATATGGCTGCTATGGGGAGGCATGGGATACGTAAGGTCGCCGAGTTGTGCCTGAGGAAGGCCAGCTATGCGATGGATGAGCTTGTGAATTTACCTGGCGCAGGGCGCGCGTTCTCCGCGCCGTTTTGCAAAGAGTTCGTGGTAAAGACCAAAAAGGGCGTCAGTGCGGTAAATAAAAGGCTTCTGAAAGACAGGATAATAGGCGGGCTCGACCTCGGCACATATTACCCGGAGCTTAAAAACCATTCCCTGATAGCGGTTACGGAGAAGAGGACGAAGGACGAGATTGGCCGGCTGGTGAAGGGGTTCAGGTAGGGCGGGCCGCACGTCTTTCGGTCTGGATGGTAGTCATTTTAAGTAGTTATCCGCTTTATCTCCGCTTGCTTTACCGCAGGTTTGATGATATATTACCCGATGTGAAAAATACCGGCCCGTAAGCAGGAGAGCTTTGATGAAGATGGAATTTGTGCCTAAATGGATAGCATGGGAGGTGACGAGGCGCTGCAACTTAAGTTGCGTGCACTGCCGCTCCGCCTCCACGATGGGGTCGTTCGACACCGCGTTCAATACGGACGAGGCCAAGAAGCTCATAGACGACATAGCCTCGTTCTCAAGCCCGGTTATAGTTCTCTCCGGCGGGGAGCCGCTGCTCAGGCAGGATTTATTCGAGATAGCAGGCTACGGGAGCGACAAGGGCCTCAGGATGTGCATAGCCACGAACGGTAGCTTGGTGACCGACGAGATATGCGAGGCGATGAAGAAGGCCCGGATAAAGATGGTCTCGATGAGCCTCGACGGCTCGGCGGCGGCAACGCACGACAACTTCCGAAACCAGCCCGGCGCGTTCGAGGGTGTGGTCCGTGCGGCTGGGCTCTTCAACAAGCATGGCATAGAGTTCCTGATTAACTCGTCTTTCACCAAACGGAACCAGAAAGAGATCCCGGAGGTGATGAAGGTGGCCAAGGGCCTTGGCGCGAAGGCGTGGTACATGTTCATGATAGTACCTACCGGCCGGGGCGAGGAGATAATGGCCGAGTTGATATCCAAGGAGGACTACGAGGATATACTCAAGTGGCACTACGAGACAGAGAAGCACGAGACCGCCATGCTGATGCGCCCGACCTGCGCCCCGCACTACTACCGCATAGTCCCGCAGATGAACAAGCTGGCCGAAGAGGGCGACAAGCTTGAGAGGCGTACCCTCAAGTTCTCGACCGGCGGCTCGAAGGGTTGTCTCGCAGGCCAGGTTATATGCCTCATCTCGGCGGAGGGCGAGGTTTTCCCGTGCAGCTATTTCCCTCGCTCGGCAGGCAACGTGAAAGAGACCCCGTTCAAGGATATATGGGAGAATTCACAGCTTTTCAAGGAGCTTCGTGACTTCAAGCTGTACAAGGGCAAGTGCGGGCAGTGCGAGTATGTAAACGTATGCGGCGGGTGCCGCGCGCGCGCGGACGCTGTGTACGGGGACTACCTGGAAGAAGAGCCGTTCTGCAGCTACGTGCCGATAAGGGCGAAGAAAAAAATCGGAGATAAATAAATGACCACCGACTACAGGTTTTTAAAGGCGTGCCGTAACGAGCCGGTAGACACCACGCCCGTATGGCTTATGAGGCAGGCGGGGCGCTACATGCCGGAGTACCGGGCCGTGCGCGCAAAGGTCGACTTCCTTACGCTCTGCAAGTCCCCGGAGCTATGCACGGAGGTCACGCTGCAGCCGGTGGACCTGCTCGGCGTGGATGCCGCCATATTATTCTCGGACATACTCGTACCCATAGAGCCTATGGGCATGGAACTTGACTTCAACCCCGCCCCGGTATTTGCAAGCCCGGTGCGCTCCCAGGCGGACGTGGACGCGCTCCGCGTCATAGAGCCTGGCGAGGACGTCCCGTTTGTTATGGAGACCATCCGCATGCTGAGGCGCGAGCTGGAAGGCCGCGTACCGCTGATAGGCTTCTCCGGCGCGCCGTTCACCCTGGTCAGCTACATGGTCGAGGGCGGCGGAAGCAAGAACTTCCTCAAGCTGAAGGGCATGATGTACAACCAGCCCGGCATCTACAGAAGCCTTATGGAGAAGGTGACCGACACGGTCATCGTGTACCTGAAGGCCCAGGTGGATGCGGGCGCGCAGGCCCTCCAGCTCTTCGACACCTGGGGCGGTATACTCTCCCCGGCCGATTACTTAAACTATGTAATGCCCTACACCACGCGGGTGATACAGGCGGTAAAGACGCCGGGCGTGCCCATAATAAACTTCGTGGGCAACAGCCAGGGAATTATGCCGCTCGTGGCCCAGACCGGGGGCGACGTGATAGGCGTTGACTGGCGCATAGACATAGCCGAGGCGAGAAGGCAGGTGGGCGCGGACAAGGCGGTACAGGGTAACCTGGACCCCATTGCGCTTATGGCCCCTCCTGCTGAGATAGACAGGCGCGTGAAGGAGATAATCGTAGCGGCTGGCGATACCGGGCATATATTCAACCTGGGCCACGGCATAGTGCCGGAGACCCCGGCAGACCACGTCAAGGCGCTGGTGGATTCGGTGCACAAACACGGCGAGTCGCATAGGGTGAATTAGCCTGTCACGCTGCTTATTGTTTGTCATTCTGAGCGAAGCGAAGAATCTGCTTTAAAGGGCCGACACATGGGTCGGCCCCTACAAAAAGGTGCGATGCCTTCAATAGATAATTCCCCCACCGGCGTACTCCTGATGACGATGGGGGACGCGCCTTCCGCGTCCGGCGTGCTGCCGTACCTCGTCAGGCTCTTTTCCGACCCCGCTATAATTCGCGCCCCGGCGCACATCCGTTACCCCCTTTCGGTATACATAGCACTCAAGAAATACGGCACTATGTCGGCCAGATACAGGGCGATAGGCGGCGGCTCGCCCATGAACGCCATCACTATGCGCCAGGCGGAGGCCCTTGAAAGGCGTCTGAACGAGTCGGGGAGCTTCCGTGTATACGTCGCAAACCGCTACTGCAAGCCGAATACGTCGGACGCATACCGCAGCATGAAGGCTGACGGAGTGAAAAAGCTGATTGCCCTGCCGCTCTTTCCGCAGTACTCTACCGCCACCACCGGGTCGTCATTCGATGAGCTTAAGAGGCTGCTGAGTAAGGACGCCGTCCCGCCGGAAGTCAACTGGGTGAACAGCTTCTGCGACTTACCCGGATACGTGTCCGCGTTCTCGAAAAAGATTGCGGAGGCGATAGACTCCTTACCGGAAGACGCGCGCAGGGACGTGCAGGTGCTGTTCTCCGCGCACTCGCTCCCGCACGAGTTCATCAAGCAGGGCGACCGTTACTTAGACGAGATACGCCAAACGCTTACCGGTGTAATAAAGACGTTAAAGCCCGCGTTCTTCCACCTGTGCTTCCAGAGCAAGGGGGGCGGGAAGCGCGAATGGCTGAAACCCGAGACCGAAGAGGTGCTAAAGGAGATTGCCGGGAAGGGGCGGAAGTCGGCGGTAATAGTCCCGGTAAGCTTCGTGGCGGAGAACATAGAGACGCTTTATGACGCGGAGATACTCTACGGCAAGATGGCAGAGAGCCTCGGCATTATGCTCGTCCGCGCCAAGTGCCTGGACGACGCCCCGGAGTTTATAGATGCGCTTGCGGGGGTGGTGATAAAGGCGGTTACACCGGCAGCGTAATGGTGAACGAGCTGCCCTGGCCTAACTCGGACTCGACCGAAACCGTCCCGCCGTGTCCCTCCACGACCGCTTTGACTATCGCCAGGCCAAGCCCGAACCCTTTGCCGGTGTTGGAGCCGGAACGGTAGTACTTGTCGAACACCTTCGGCATCTCTTCGTGTGATATGCCCATCCCGGTGTCCGATACCCTTATCTCGACCACCTTTCTGAGCGAGTCCATATGGCAGTCGACCGTTATTGAGCCGCCGCGCGGGGTGTAGCTGACTGCGTTCAACAGGAGGTTGGCAACCGCGCGCTCGAGGTGCTTGCCGTCCGCCAGTATCTCCGGGAGGTCCGTATGACAGTGGAGTGTCACCTTCAGGCTTTTTTGCTCCGCCTTGAAAACCACCGTGTCCATTGCCCGGTTCAAAAGCGCGGGCAAGGCCACCGGCCCCTTATCCATAGAGAGCATCCCCGCCTCCATCCTGGAGAGGTTCAGGTAGTCGTTTATCATGGACAGGAGCTTCTCGCCGCTGTGCTGTATGGACTCCACGCCCTCGTTCACGAAGTCAGGGAGCGTGCCCATGTACTGGCCCTTGATGACCTCTGCGTACCCCAGTATTATGGAAAGCGGACCCTTCAGGTCGTGCGTGAGCATGGATATGAGGTCGGCCTTCTGACGTTCTAACTTCTTCCTGTCGGTCACGTCCCGGATAAATGCCTGTATAGCGGTCTCGCCGCCGTACTTTATGGCCCCGGCCCTAACCTCCACCGCAAGCGGATCGCCCGATGCTGTGACGAACGTGGTCTCGTAGGTTATCACGCCGCCCTTCTCCATGTCGTTAAAGAACGTGGACATACCGTCCTCCGAGACCATGTCTATGTCCTTTATGTTCATCATCAGGACTGCGTCCTTGTTGTAACCTAACATGTGGCTTGCAGAGAGGCTCGCGTTCAGGATGTCCCCCTCTGCCCCGAATATCAGAACCGCGTCTATCGCGCCGTCTATCAGCGCTCTGTAGCGCTCCTCGGACATCAGCAGTCTACGGTGCTGTCGGGAATCCTCTATAGCTATGGAGCAGTGGTGGGCGAAGCAGGAGAGTATGTCGCCCATCTCAGGGTCGAGCGGCCTGTCCCCGAAGTACGCCAGCACGCCCAAAAGACGCCCGTCGTATACGAGCGGAAAACCGGCGAAGCTCTCGACGCCCTGCTCTGTTACCCATGAGCCGTCTATCAGCAGCGGGTCTGCCTTCAGGTCGTCCGTGATGTAAGGCGCGCCTGCCTTCGCTATGTCGGCTATCCTCAGCACGCCCATCGGTACGCGGCTCCTGACTGCCAGCAACGGGTCGTGCGGGCCGTCCCATGCCTTTAAGTGGAGGCATTCGTCCCCGCCCAGGCATTCCTCGGTATGCTCGCACTCGTGGCAGATGTCGCCGCGCTCCGCCAACCACACTACTGCGTACAGCGCGCCCAATTCCGAGGTCAGCGTAGTGACTATCTGGCCCAGCACGCTGTCCATCTCCAGGTGCGAGGTTATCCTGTGGCTGGCCGCTACAAGCTGCTTGAGGCCCGTCCCCTTTATGGTTTTACCGTCCATTTAGCCCTTTCGGAAAAAGCATCCCTCTATACTTTAGTATACCCGACAGGTATTCTTTTAGCAATTGCCATTATCTGCCGATATCATTGACGGAAACCGCTAACCCGGTTAAACTTAAAGTAAAGGAGGCACGGATGGAAGACACCAAAACATACAGCCCCGGCCTGGAAGGGGTCATAGCAGGGCAGACGGCAATATCCGAGATAGACGAGGCGCGTGCGAGCCTTGCGTACAGGGGCTACGACATAAAAGACCTTGCGGTCAAATCGACCTACGAGGAGACGGCTTACCTCCTGCTCTACGGCGCACTGCCGGACAAGGCCCAACTAAGCGAGTTCGAGGGGCAGTTGAAGGCCGCAAGGGGCGTGCCGGGTGAGGTGGTGGACCTCTTCAGGAAGCTGCCCGTCAAGTCTCACTCGATGGACATCCTTAGAACGGGAGTGTCCATGCTCGGTCTTTATGACCCGGCCGGTTGGGACAACTCGCACGACGCCAACATGAACAAGGCCGTGCGCATCATAGCGGGCATGCCGACTCTTATAGCGCTCGGCCACAGGCTTACTCACAGGCAGAAGCCCGTCGAGCCGAGGGACGACCTGACGCACGCGGAGAACTTCCTGCACATGCTCCTGGGGACGCCGCCGGACGGGCCCAAGGGCAGGATATTCGACTCGTCACTCATCATATACGCGGAGCACGAGTTTAACGCGTCATCATTTTCGGCACGGGTAACCTCGTCAACGCTGTCTGATATGTACTCGGCTATAACCTCTGCTGTTGGCACACTCAAAGGGCCGCTGCATGGTGGAGCTAACGAGGCTGTGATGAAGATGCTCCTTGAGATAGGCAGGCCGGAGGACGCCGAAGGCTGGCTGATGGACGCCCTGGCTCGTAAGGAGCGCATAATGGGCTTCGGGCACAGGGTATACAAGCACGGGGACTCGCGAGCGCCTATCCTGAGGGAGGCGAGCCGCGAGATATGCGAGTTCGAGGGCTACTGCCGGTGGCACGACATCTCGCTCAAGGTGGAGGAGGTGGTGAAGCGCGAGAAGGGGCTACTCCCGAACGTGGACTTCTACTCCGCGCCCGTATATTACCTGCTGGGCCTGCCGGTGGAGACTTTCACGCCGATATTTGCGATGGCGAGGGCCGCCGGATGGTGCAGCCATGTGGTCGAGCAGCTTGACAACAACCGTCTTATCAGGCCGGCGTCGATATACACGGGCAAGCGCGGACTTGACTACGTGCCGATAGAGAAGAGGTGAGGGGGATTAGATGTCGTCCACGCTGAGCAGACGCTCCCGAAGATTCCACCCGTATGAAGAAGAGGTGAAGAGCAGAACTGCGAGGATGAGCTTATAAATCATTGGTCAGTGTTTTTGAGTGCTTTTCTGATAACGTCGAACGAGAACCCGCGTCGTCTCAGATAGTCCACAAGTCTGCGCCGGGCCTTCTCCTTGTCCACGCCCCTGAGGGACGCGGCCTTCTTACCCGCCATTCTTACCGCGACAGACTCGTCGTCGGGCATGTCATCCGTGGTACTTTGAAGTGCGGCGGCAATATCGTCCTTCGATACGCCTTTTTTCAGTAGCTCCGCCTTCAGCGCGTACCTGCTGAGCCCTTTCCTGTCTACGAGGTACCGCGCATAAGACGCCGCGAACCTGCGGTCGTCTATGTAGCCGTCACCTGCAAGCCCGGCCAGGGCCCGCTCGGCTACATCAGCCGGCACGCCCTTTTTCTCCAGGTAAGCCGCGACCTCGGCCCGGCTTCTGTCGCGGACGGAGAGGCACCGGTACGCGAGGTCTTTAGCCCGCCTGAGCAGCTTGTCTTCGCTCACTGCCCGAAGCGGTCGATCTTGAGGTCAGGGTCGCCGCCGCCGGGTTTAGTTGCGGGCGGCTGCTTTGCAGCGGGTCCGCCCTGGCCCTGTTGTTCTTCCCAGGACAGGTCATTGGTGGACTGTATGCCGCGCACCTTCAGGGCGAAGTCGTCCGGGTTTGACGAGCGCCTCAGCGCCTCCTCGTACGTGATGATGTTGTCCTTGAAGAGCGTATAGAGCGACTGGTCGAAGGTCTGCATGCCGTACTGGGAAGTGCCCGCCGCTATGACGTCGTGGAGCTGCCTGGTCTTCTCAGGGTCGATTATGCACTCCCTTACCGTCTGGGTTACGACAAGCACCTCGCACGCGGGTACGCGGCCATTGCCGTCCGCCCTGGGCATCAGCCTCTGTGATATGACGCCCTTCAGTACCGATGCAAGTTGGAGGCGCACCTGCTTTTGCTGGTAGGGCGGGAAGACCGATATTATGCGGTTTATGGTCTCCGCCGCGTCCACCGTGTGCAGGGTGGAGAGCACCAGGTGTCCGGTCTCTGCCGCCGTCAGTCCGACGCTTATGGTGTCGAAGTCGCGCATCTCGCCGACAAGTATGATGTCCGGGTCCTGCCTCATCGCGGAGCGCAGCGCCTGAGAGAACGACTCGGTGTCCATGCCAATCTCACGCTGGTTGACGAGCGACTTCTTGTCCCTGTGCAGGAACTCGATGGGGTCCTCGATGGTCATTATGTGTTCGGTGCGGGTGGCGTTTATGTGGTCTATCATCGAGGCGAGAGTCGTGGATTTGCCGCTGCCGGTCGTGCCGGTCACGAGTATCAGGCCGCGCGATTCCTGTGCGAGCTTGCCGATTACCGGCGGAAGGGTAAGCTCCTCGAAGCTCGCCATCTTGGTGGGTATGCTCCTTAAGACCAGCCCGACCGTGCCCCTCTGCATGAATACGTTCACCCTGAAGCGGCCCAGGCCGGGCACGCCGTAAGCGAAGTCGGCCTCGTTTTTCTGCTTGAACTTGTCCCTCATCTGCTGGCTCATCATGCCGAAGGCCAGGTTGACCACGTCCTCCTGCGAGAGCCGCTTCTGGTCAACCAGCGGTACCAGCTTGCCGTCCACCCTGAGTACCGGCGGGCTGCCCACCTTCAGGTGTACGTCCGACGCCTTTTTTTCGACCGACAACTTCAAAAGGTCGTTTATGTTCATGGATGCTCGTTTCCTTTCGTTATTCCTTGCCGGCCATTATGATGGCGGCATTCTCCTTGACAGAGCGCTCTATCTCGTCCGCCATGTCGGGGTGGTCCTTTAAGTAGTTCTTCACGTTCTCCCTGCCCTGGCCGATGCGGTCGCCCTTGTAGGAGTACCATGCCCCGGCCCTGTCTATTATACCACCGGCCACGCCCGTGTCCACTATCTCGCCCACCTTGGATATGCCCTCGTTAAACAATATGTCGAACTCCGCCTGCTTGAATGGAGGCGCGACCTTGTTCTTGACCACCTTGACCCTGACCCGGTTGCCCATTATCTCCTGGCCTTCCTTTATGGCCTCCATCTTCCTGATGTCGAGCCTGACCGAGGCGTAGAACTTCAGCGCGTTGCCGCCGGTGGTCGTCTCCGGGTTGCCGTACACGATGCCTATCTTCATCCTTATCTGGTTGATGAATATGACGCAGGTCATGGACTTGGATATAGTGGCCGTGAGTTTCCTGAGGGCCTGCGACATAAGCCTCGCCTGGAGGCCCATGTGCGAGTCGCCCATCTCGCCTTCTATCTCCGCCTTGGGTACGAGGGCAGCGACGGAGTCGATCACTACGATGTCCACCGCCCCGCTCCTGACCAGGGTCTCTGTCACTTCGAGCGCCTGCTCGCCCGTGTCCGGCTGGGAGATGAGCAGGTCGTCCGTCCTTACGCCCAGCTTCCTTGCGTAGCCAACGTCAAGGGCGTGCTCCGCGTCTATGAACGCCGCTATGCCGCCGTTTTTCTGGGCCTGCGCTATCGCGTTTAAGGACAGGGTCGTCTTGCCTGAGGACTCAGGCCCGAATATCTCGATAACGCGGCCCTTGGGGTATCCGCCCACGCCGAGCGCTATGTCGAGCCCAAGCGATCCGGTGGGTATTACCGGCACGTCCGGCAGGGCCTCGTCCGCGCCCAGGCGCATTATCGAGCCCTTGCCGAACTGCTTCTCTATCTGGTTTACCGCAAGCTCCAGCGCCCGAAGCTTCTGGTCTCTTTCTGATTTCTCTGCCATTTTATCATCTCCTTTGATATTAACCTGCCACCATGCTTATCCGCCGCATCTCTGTATAAATAGCGCCGCTCGGCCTTAGTTCGCTTTTCATCACCGAGACCGACTCGACATTTATCGCGCCAAGCTCCACACCCTCGAACTCGGTGAGCGCGTTAACCAGTGCGCCGCGCCCCTTGGGGGACTTGACCCGGCCAAGCGTAAGGTGCGGCTTAAACGGTCTGTCCTCGCGCTTGAAGCCAAGCCCTTCGCACGCGCCCTCCACACACTCATACAGCTCCGCGAGCCTGTCGAGCTCGCCCTCCACGCCGAGCCATACGACGCGCGGGGCCTTAGGGGTCGGGAAGACACCCACGCCTCTGACGCTTAACTGAAAGGGGGCAACGCCGCCGACTGCCGCCTCGACTGCCGCGCCGAGGTCCGGTATAATGTCCGCCCCGATGCCGCCGAGGAACTTGAGCGTCAGGTGTACGCCCTCCGGTCTGACCCAGCCCACCTCCGCGACGGTCTTCCGAAGCGTGCCCTGCACCTCTTTCATCGCCGCCTTTATGTCGTCGGGTATCTCGACGGCTATGAAGGTGCGTATGATGTCAGTTGAAGGCATATGCTTACGCTGCCCTTCGTCCTCTCGCCCCTTGGCTAACTTATAAGGTATCTGCGCACCATATCCAGTGCCCGCTGGCTTGTGGCGAAGCGGACTGCGGCCCTGTCGCCTGGGAAGTTGTAGCCTTTCACGGTGACGCCCTCGGACGTGGCAAGACCGATGTACACAAGGCCAACGGGTTTTGCCACCGTGCCGCCGGTC
>Ga0334722_10001638_pt1 | contig 27390 bp, 23 predicted proteins | sample C3_bottom_MG_FD_207210 | JGI IMG/M metagenome (GOLD analysis project Ga0334722, IMG submission 207210) | Sediment microbial communities from Yellowstone Lake, YNP, Wyoming, USA - C3_bottom | ecosystem: Environmental > Aquatic > Freshwater > Lake > Sediment | place: USA: Wyoming | collected... | reverse complement strand
TGCCCGCTGCGACGTCGAGACGAATCTCCGAGCCTTGTCCCGTCACGCCAGATGTCCATGCTCGTCCGCGCACGGTGGCCTCGACCCCTGTCGAGGCGTTGTTCTGAAGATCAAGCGCCAGCAGCATGAACGGGGGACCGTAGGTCTTCGGCCTGGCGGTGACCACAATCCCGATTCGCGGGCCGTCGGCGACGACCCGGTAGGTGACCGAGAGGTAGCGTTCGGTTCCCATCATGGCCAGCATCTGGCGATCGAGGCCGTCGGTATCAAGCGGCGCCAGAACAAATCGGTCCAACCGACGGCGAAGCGCCGCCGCTTCGACCGGCGGCACGCCCTCGACCTCGACGAACATCGGCGACGGCAGACGCGTCTGGCGCCGGCGCGCGCGATCCGCGAGATAGGCCTGGTAGTCGGCCGGGCTCAGCGCGTACTTCTCAAACGCTGTCCGCTGCGCTTCCGCCGCCGCATAACCCAGCCTGACAAAGTCACCGATACGATCGAACTCCGTGCCAAAGAACCCCCTGAGGTCGGGTATGAGCACGACGTTGGCCTTGTCCAGTGCCCGGCGAGTGCTGGCCCGCATCATCGCATCGAGCGATTCGGCCGCTACGGCCAGCAGCGAATCTCCCCGTTTCTCATACGTAAGATCGTTGCTGACGTCGACAGCGATCACGATGTCGGCGCCCATCGCCGCGACCACGTCGGCAGGCACGTTGTTGAGGATGCCGCCATCGACGAGCGTCCGGCCCTCGTCTACGACCGGTGCGAATACCCCCGGAATAGCCATCGTCGCCCGGAGCGCCCTTGCCAGCCAGCCGCTGGAGAAGACGACGGTCTCGGCCTTTCTGAGGTCGGCCGCCACGCATCGGAAGGGCGTCGGAAACTGATCGAAATTCGTGACGCTGTAGTACGGCATCGCGATGCGGCCGAGCATCAATTCAACCTGCTGACCCGCGCTCAATCCGGCCGGCAGGCTGAATCCGTCGCGGAGACCGAACTCGAGACGCGAAGGAAAGGCGCGTGCATCCTGCTTTCGTCGGAACTCCTTGTCAGGAAACGACGCGCCTGGCGCAAGGAATCTCTCCCACGTGATCGTCGAGACGAGGTGTTCGATTTCGGTGTGCGACATGCCGGTCGCAAACGCGCCGCCGATCAGGCCTCCCATGCTGGTGCCGGCAATCGCGTCGATCGGAATCCGGTGTTCGTCGAACCACTTGAGCACGCCGATGTGCGCGAATCCCCTCGCGCTGCCGCCGCCAAGCGCCACGCCGATGCGCGGCCTGGCCAGAGAGGAAGGCGGCGACGCGGCCGAGTCGACCTGCGCCGACACGAATGCTGGCGATGTGCCGAGCAACGCGACAGCCAGCCATAGCGCAGTCGTAGCGATCCGCGCGATCGGGGAATCAATAGTGGCGTCGCGATTCATGAAGCCACAGTGTATCGCGATGCGGTTACAATCGAGGCTGTGACGGAATCGATCCAGGGACCCGCGCGCAGATTGGGACTGGGCTGCCTGGCGGCAGTCGGGCAGCGGATTGTACTGGTCGCGTGCCTGCTGATGTCCGCGATGACGGTGTCTGGCACATGGCGCAACTTGTCATTCGCCTTCAACGGGGTGACGGTTGAGGGCCTCGTTGTACGTCAGGCAGAAGAACTGTCCGCCGACTGGGACGTCGCGCCGGCTGGGAAGCCGGCCAGCGGAGTGCAGATGGCGCCCGCTCGCCGGCTGTATCGAGCGGTTGTCGAGTATCGAGCAGGGGAGAAGACCTACTCCATCGTCGCGCAGGCTCGTGGTCCGGTATCAATCTACCCGCTGGGCTCGCACGTCGACGTCATCTACACGCCCGGCCGGCCGGGAGATGCGAAGCTGAAGCCGGAATTGCCGGACTTCTGGACGCAGGCGGGATACCTGCTGATGGCGACGATGCTGGGCTCGGGCGCGCTGTATTGGTGGTGGAAGCTCATCCGCCGACGTGGTAGAATTAATCCTTTGTCGGATGGCCGGATGAACGTGTCGGGCGGTTAGCTCAGCGGTAGAGCACCGGCTTTACACGCCGGCTGTCACAGGTTCGAGCCCTGTACCGCCCACCAGGTCAGGTCGACACTCTTCGGTAGAGCCAGACGGGTCCAGGCAGAGGTGACAGCGACTGCCACAAAACGGACCGTCAGGTTGCCTCGAGCGGGGTTGTAGTTCAGTTGGTTAGAACGCCGGCCTGTCACGTCGGAGGTCGCGGGTTCGAGTCCCGTCAACCCCGCCAATTTTCTCACTGCCACTCACCCTGGATCTGAAACGCTGCCCAGTAGTACGGGTCCTGGCGCAGGCGCGTCCGGTTCATGGAGAGCTGCGCTGCTCTCAGCGCCGCCGCCGGCCGCATACGCTGCGGGCCCATCATGTTTTCGTAGAAGCGCGCCATGAGATCCGCCGTGGCCGCGTCGTCCACATTCCACAGGCTGGCGGCCACGCGCGGTGCGCCCGCATACATGAACGCCCGCGTCAGTCCTACCAGACCTTCTCCGCGTACGTCCTGGCCGAGCGCCGTCTGGCAGGCACTGAGCACGACGAGGCTGGCGGGGAGCCGCAGATTGAAGACGTCCTGTAGCCGCAGGTATCCGTCCTTTGGAGCCCCGGTTTCATCCACCAGTGACAACACGAGTCCCGAGAGCCCGGGGTTCGCGCTGTCCAGCATGCCGTGCGTGGCGAAATGGACGATGGCGTACTGAGAGAGCGCGGATGATGTGACAAGGTCTTTCGAAGCGCGAAAGCCGAAGGCCTCGAGCCTCTCGCCCTTCGGCGCAGTGGCCGAGATCGCCATGGCTTCGCGCAGAGAAAACGACAGACGTGGCAGGTGGCCGTCAGAGGCAATCCCGGCGTCGGTGGCGGATCGTTCGAGGTCCGCACGGGACCTGGCATTAGCGCCGGCGGGCGCGGAATTGCTACCGCCCACCGTCTGCGCGCCGGATGACGTCGGCTGTCTCTTCGCGGCGTGGGAGGCCAAGGCGATTGCTTCGCCGACGCGCGAATCGTCTTTGTCGAAGACCGGATCTGCGAACACGGCCAGTGCTTTTGGCGCCGCCGTTCGTCCCCGTGTTTCCTGGCGCATCACCGCCACCACGGACGCCGATGGAGCCGACACGATCTCGTGTGCGACGATCAGTGGCGCAGGTTGCACGGATCCCGACGTGTCGCCGGGATCGGGCAGCGCCGCGAAAGGCACGTATTGCAGGGCGCCCTGCGCCACGATCAGCAACCGCTTGTTGCCGAGCAGCGCGGCGGCCGGTTTCAAAATGGAGTCAGTGAGTTGAGCCGAGGCTTTCGGCCACTCGGCCTGTGCCGTTGCAAGCCGTGCCTGTCGAGCGGCGGCGGTTTCGCCCGCCGGCCGGCGGTTGCGGGCCGTCAGCAGTTCGTAGACGCGCCTGGCCTGAGCTTCGACGGTCGCGCGGGGCGGCAACGAGAAGCTCGCCAGCCAGTCGCGCGAGACGACCAACAAGTAGCTGCGCGTTTCACCGAGCGCGTATTCCAGTAACAGCGTGTCGGCGCCCAGCAACTGCTGTTGAATCCGCTCGAGCGTGAGCGGCGTCGGCATCGTCAGAGCCACGTAGCGGGGGCTGGCTGCCCGAATCTGGCCCTCCAGTATTCTGCGTTCCGCCGTTCCGGTCTCGATCTCTTTTGTCAGGGCCGCCGCCTGGGGCGTGCCGCGCTCTTTCGGTGGCAGTGTCGCCTGGCGATTCGCCAGCGCGGCGATCCGACGCTGGAGCGCCAGGTCGCGATCGATCAACTGGGAATTCGTCCCCTCCGTGATGTCGACGCGTGCCTCGGTCAGCAGATCCATCAAGCTGCGCCCGCGTGCCCGTTCGCTGATGTTGAGCGCCTCGGCCGCGTGGCCGGTGGTTGGTTGCGAGGCGTGCATCCGCATCAGCAGATCGATGTACAGCTCGTACACATCCTGAATCGTGGAGAAGTAGTCCGACCGGACGCTGGGGCTGACAATCGATCCGCGCAGGGCCTCGAACTTCGCCATGGACTGTTCGATGTGGGCGCGGGCCGCGTCGAACCTCCCAAGATCTCGCTCGGCGGCGGCCATGCGAGCCGGCAGTCTAGCCTCGCGATTGGCGTCGCCGCCACTCCAACGGACATACGCCAGAGATTCTTCATAGCACCTGATGGCCTTCTCGTGTTCGCCGAGCGCATCGAATGCGATGCCCAGGCCAGCGAGGTCACGGGGCGGGGGACTGGACGCAGGTTTCGCTTCCGGCGCCGTTGCCAGCGCCCGATCCAGGTAGTCCAGCGCCTTCTCCCGATCCCCGAGCGCCAAGTAGGTGGCGCCGAGCCGCCACAACGTGTCGAGGTTGGGCTTGCCCGGCTGCGATTGCCGGTAGGTCACCACGCGCTCGACGTACTCGACTGCTTTATCGCGCTGTCCGGTCTTCGCGTAGAGTTCCGCAAGTCGGATGAGGTCCCACTGCTCAGCGGAAGGGCGGCCCGTTCGCCGCGCTATCTCGGCATCGGTCTCGAACCGTTCGATGGCCTTTGCCGTCATGCCGGCTCTGGTGTATTGGGCGCCGGCCATGCCCAGAAGCGGTGTGATTCGCGTCGGCGATGGATCGAGCGCATCGGCCTCGTCGAACGCCTGGGCGGCACGCACGGGGTCGGCCAGTGCGGCATAGGCGTTGCCGACGCCCGCGAGGCCTTCCACGATACCGTCCGTGCTTCCAAGGGACCGGAACACCGCGACGCTCTCCTGGGCAAGATCGAGCGTCGACTGGAGATCGCCGAGCATCTGCGCGTAGAATCGCATCCGATTGAGCGTATAGGCCGTGGCCGACCTGTCGCCGAGCGTGTCGAGCAGCGCAATTCGCGCGCGTTGGTCCTCGAGCGCCGCCCGAAGTTCTCCAAGCCCCATGTGCGCTTCAGCCGTCAGTTCCAGCACGTCGGTCTCGCCTCGAGCATCACCGGCACCGCGATAGAGCGCTCGCGCGGTCTGGAGGGTGTCGATAGCTCCCCGCAGAACGCTTTCGCTCTCGCTCCCGCTCGCCGACCGAGTCGCCTCGACGATTTGCTCGGCCTTGAAGCGATCCCGCAGGCGTGCGGTGGCAGGGGCTTCTTCCGCGAAGATGAGTTCGTAGCCCCCGTCGCCCTCTTCCGGGTCGTGCGCACGCACTCGCACGCGATAGGTACCCGCAACGTCCGCCACATACGACAGCGAATGAGGCCAGAATTCGAAGTCCGCTGCTATCTGGTGCGCCGTCGTTCCGTCCGGCCGGAGCAACGAGGCGTCCAGCGAGACACAGCACTGCAGTTTGATAGCCAGCCGCACGAACGTGTCAGCCTCGTCGACAACGACACGATACTCGTGCACCTGCTGGCCGGCGATTTCCTGTTTGATGCTGTCTCCGAGAGCAATGGTCCGGAGGCTTTGCGGGTCCTGTGACACGCGCGCGGCGAGACGGGACATGCTCGCAGGGGCCGCGAGCAGGATGCAGGAAACGACGGTGACTGGCAGGCGCAGACTCATTTCCGTGTCACGAGGAAACCGTACTCCGCGATGTTCTCCAGCGGTTGGCCTGCGGCGCCCGCGCTGAGTGTCAGGATGTAGTTCCCTGGCGCCAAGTCCTTGGTCGGAACCGTGATGGCGACACTGGCCGCGCCAGGCACCAGCGGTTTCAGACCCGATTGGCTCCAGACTTTTCGGCCCTCGGGCGTGCTGATCTCGACACCATACGTCGCGTAGATCTCGCCGCCGTAGTCGATGCGAATTCGCACCGTCTCAACGCCAGTCGGGATTGTGAGCACCGGCTCCGTGCCGCTGCTGCGGACCAGGCTGCTGGCAATCACCAGCGCGAAGCCTCCGCCTGTGGCCGCGTCGGACAGCGGTTTGGTTGGCGCGGATGTTCCTGGTGGCGCTTGGGTTGATGGCAGCGGCTGCGCGAGCGTGTCCGGTGGTTCGACGACGGGATTGGTGGGCGCCTCAAGACGCGCCGTGGTTGTCTCGGGCCGGGTGGGCGTTTTCGCGAGCCACCAGGCCCCGACGACGACAACCAGTAGCGCCACTGCTGCCATGGCCGCGACCATTGCCGGTCTTGGCCACCATCGACCCTCCGGAGACCACTGCCACCAGCGGACGCTGCGGCCTCCGATCGGCGTGCCGGCGCTATCGGCCTTCTCGGCCAGGACGCGCGCCAGGTCAACCCGCTTCCGCAGCTCCGGAAAGGCCAGATACCGGGCTTCAAATCTCGACCGTTCAGTGTCAGAAAGTCGACGCCTGACGTACGAGTCAATGAGCTCCGTCTCAGCAACCCGGATCTCCTCGAACAAGGCGTCGTCGGCGAAGTACTCTTCTTCGAGCCGAGCCCGTTCCTTTTCCGAGAGCTCGCCAAGCAGATAGGCCATGATTCGCCCGTCACTCATGATGGTGTCTCACGCTTCCTGGCTTACCGAGCCGCGTGGACCCTCTATCGGTAAGTGCGCCGCGTCCCGATTTCATGTCGTCGGCCCCTTCGACTTCCTCGGTCAGTTGCCGCACCGACTCCTCCAGCCGGGCACGAATCCGATGCGCCCTGATCCGCAGGGCGTTGGGTGCAATGCCGAGTTGCCGCGCCAGCGCCTTGCGCCTATCGATGTGCGTCCGCCCGTCGTCTGCGTAGTAGTTCAGAATCAGCTCGCGATGGTCTGCGGGTAGTTCGCCGAGGCACTGTTCGAGCGCGTCCATCCGCGCGTGATCTACTCCCGGATTCGCCGCTTCTGGCGCTGGCGGTTCGAACTCCAGGGGCGAGAAGCGGTCTCGCGTGCGGCTCTGCTCCAGCAGGATCAGTCGGGCGATGCCCAGACAGTACCGCGAGACGTCCCTGACTTGTTCGCCGTCGGCGATGCGCTTGGCAGCGACGGTCAACGTCTTGTCGGCGCCCTCTTCCGGAAGCGGCGCTCCACGCCACTGAAAGAACCCGCTCAGCTTCTGCCGCAGAAGGACATACGCCTGGCCAGCCCGGTCTCGATCGACATCGAGGGCGGCCAGCAGGCGGTCGAGGGTGTCGCCGCTCAGGGCGGAATCGGAGGCTTTCACAACCAGAATGCCGGTGATTATACGGGATACGGCCGGGCCGGGCCCCTACTTCTCCTCGCGTGAAACGTTCTTCCACCTTCCGGCACCAGTCAACAGAAGCCAACGTATTTTCCGGGAGGATGTGTGATGAAGCGAGCAATGGCGTTCGTGGCGGCGGTCGTTCTGGTGGCGGCTGCCGGGTCCGTGGAGGTCGCAGGCGTGCAGGCCAAGGCGAAAGCAGGCGGCGGGGCGGGCGCGAGCAAGACCGTGGTCACTGACTATCCAGTTCAGATCCAGTTTCGCGATCTGAAAGACGCATCGGGTGCCGCTCTCGACATGGTCACCAGCGACGGCAAAGGCGCCTACGTCGACGGCAAGGACGGCGTCCGTGCGGTCATGGAGGTGACCACCACCGTCACTGGCGGCGTGACGACGTACGACAGCGGCAAGCTGGTCGTTCAGATCGCGGGGTACAGGGGCAAGCTCGTGCGGAAGGTAAACGTGAACTACACGAATCCAATCCTCGAATCCGGCTGCCAGTCGACCCTGCCGAGCGTGCCGACCGGAACACTGAATCCCGTGCTGATCCAGGTGCTAGGCCGACCGGCCCTGCTCCCAACCGGGCTGGACTTCGCGGCGACGATTGGGTTCCACGGCACCACACCCACCGACCCGTCTGGCGTCTTCCGATTCGCCGCCGATGCACTCGTGAATTACCCCGGCAACTGCTCGTCGCTGATCGTCGCGCAGCGCACCACTCCGTCGAGCTGGACATTCACGACGGACGTGGACCCTGGCGTTCCCTACTACAAGTTCTACCGCGGGTACCACATCTATGACCCGGTCACCAACGTCGGCGACACCGCGGAGTTTGGCAACAGCGCCAGCGGCAGCGCGCCGTTCTACGGCAACTACAGAATGCCGTTCTCGATGACGGTGTCGTGCCTTTCGACGACGGCCTGTCCCCCCACAGACAGGTAGTCGTTCCCAGGTGCGCTCAGCGCGGCCGGCGGCATGTCCTCCCAGGCGTGTCGCCGGCGGCGCGACCTACTGGTTCGCCAGCGCGATGATCGTCAGCACGACGAGCACGATCATCACGACGAAGAGAATCTTCCAGAAGCTCTTCGGGTACTGACCCGCAATGACGCCGGTGCAGCCGTTGGCTACGACCTGAAAGATCCGGGTGCCGTAAAGGTACGTAACCAGCCAGACCGGCACGAGAATGTGTTTGAAGGTTTGTTTGGAGTAGTCCGGTTGAATCTGCAGGTTTCGCTGCGTATCTCCGGGCACCTGCTGGCCGCACAAGACCATCAGGTGATCGTGCATCTGTTCGCGGGACTCTTTCGCCGCGTCCTCCAGCACGACCTGGTAGTGCTCGACGACGAAGCCCGAGAGAAATGCCGTATCGTACGGCACGAGTTCCTTGGTCGGAAACGGCTCGACCCCGCGAAGCAACCGCTCATTGACACCCTTGGTAGCCGGCACCGGTTCATCGTCAAAGAAATGATCGACCTCGCCTGACGCCGGTTCCCACCGGACATGCCTCACCTGGCGCGTCTGCGAGTGGCCCTGGTTGTCGGTGTACGACTCGGTGACGTAATAGTAGTAGCCGGCCTCCGCCTCCCACCGGCAGTGCACCTGCGCGTCAAAGGTGAAGTACGGAATGTAGAGCCCCTTCACCTGGTCGACGAGCGCCTTCTTCTTGAGCGCGTTTGGCGCAAACCACTTGCTCGCGTACCAGCGTCGAATGCCGTCGCGAATCTGATCCTGCGCCGCTCTGAACGGCAGAAGACTCTGCGGCCGGATCGGAGACTTGATCTCTGCATAATCGACCAGGGCCGGCGAGCCACAGAATTCGCAGTTCTGTCCCACCTTCGCCGGATCGAACACCATCACGGCCTTGCAGCTCTGGCACTGGACGCTGCGGCGCTCGGTGTTCCAGCCCCGCAACTCTTCCGGCATGTCGCGCAAGGTGGCGAGGAGATCGATCTCCTGAACGGCGCTGGTGTCCTTGGGGATTTCGTACGGAGATTCCGTACCGCAGAACGGGCAGATCAGCAGCTGCTTGGCGGGATTCCACTCCGCCTGCGCTCCGCACGCAGGACAGGCGTGCTTCTGGGTGGCAACGACCTGGGTCGGTGTTTCGTCCATTATGCACTTGCCGGGCTGGAGCCCGGCGATCCCAGGCTCGTCTCTCTGCTGAATCCCGCTTGCCCGCCGAATCCCGAATCCCGAATCCCGAATCCCGAATCCCGCCTGTCCGCCGAAGCCCGATAACCCTCGATGAGCGAAGTCGGGCGAAGGCGGAAAGCCCTAACTACTGCGCCAAGTACGCATCAAACGCCGTCTTGGTGATGCGGTAGCTCGTGCCGATCTTCTTGGCCTTGAGTTCACCGGTCTCGATAATCGTCATCACGTCGGCTTCGCTCACGTTCAAGCGCTTGGCGACGTCGGCCGGCGACAGCAAGTCCATGCTCGGCGCCGCCGCTGCGGCAGCCGCCGCGGCAGCCCCCATCCCCGGTGCGGCAGCCGCCGCCTGCGGATTCATAAGGCCCTGCTGCATCATCTGCTGAGCGAGGCCGAAGCCGACCGCCAGTTCGGCCCCCATGCCTGCTGCGCCGCCGCCGCCCCCGGAGGCCATGCCCTGGCCCATTTGATACTTCACGTAGTCGTTGAGGTTGCCGATCGCCGCCATGCTCGATCGCTTGTCGATCGCACCTTCCACTTCCGGCGGCACCGACACGTTTTCGACGATGAAGCTGGTGATTTCGAGACCGTACTTCGATCCCACGGCGGGGTTGATCAACGGCAGCAGCGCGTCGCCCAGTTCGCTGTATCGCGTGGCCACGTCCAGTGCCGGGATGTGAGACGAGGCCAGCGCCTCGCTGAAGATGCTCACCATCCGCGATCGCATCGTGTCGGCAAACTCGTCGAGACGGAAGTGCTGGTCGGAGCCGGCGACCTCCTTGAGGAAGAGCTTCGGATCGATGATCTTGAAGTCGAAGATGCCAAAAGCCCGGAGGCGGACGACACCGAAGTCGGCGTCGCGCACCATGATGGGATTGGCCGTGCCCCATTTGTTGCCCGTGAACAGCCGCGTCGTGATGTAGAAGACATCCGCCTTGAACGGCGAATTGAACAGGTACTTCCACGACTGCAGTTTCGTCAGCACCGGGATGTTGTCGGTGGTGAGCGAGTGCTTGCCGGGCTGGAACGTGTCGCCGAACTGGCCGAGATACATGAACTGGACCACCTGCGACTCGCGCACGATCAACTGCGCGCCGTTCTTGATGGCCTTGTCCTCGTCCGGGAACCGATACGACAGCGTATCGCGCGAATCGTCGGTCCACTCGATGACATCGATGAACTCGCCCTTGATCAGATCCATCAGTCCCATGTCCGGCTCCTTGGTTTCTCGCCCGCTCGAGACCAAGTCCTGAGGGAACAAGTTCGTCGCCGAACTTGTGACTCGAAGGGCTTGGGTGCCCGGGGTGCGTTCGGGCGCTTTCCTATTCTACGCGCCCAGAGGCCGGGAAGTTGCGACAACGGCAACGGCAGGTAGCGGGTCATTTCGCTACACGGCCCCGCTCACACTCGCCGGCAAAACAAGCCTTCCGGGTTCAGTAGCCGCCCTTACGACGCCGGGGGCCCCCAGCCCCGGCAGCGTGACTCGGCCCTCACGGCTCGTTTTGCGTGCCTGACGCCAAGCGGCTCGGTTCGAGGGGCCGCTTCGCAATCTGACCCACTACCGCAGGTCGCCGCGGCGCGAGGCAGTCCGCGTTCTGCGGTATCCTGTCTGTTCCGACAGTGGTGATTCGGAGGGCACGAGGGTCCCCTTGGCGCCGCACGACGGCCCAGTTCCACGACATGACAACTGATGTCACCGACCGCTCGTCGCTCAAACGGTTCGCCTGGCTCGCGATTGCCGCGGCGATTACGACCATCGGGCTCAAGACGGCCGCGTATCTGCTGACCGGATCCGTCGGGCTGCTGTCGGACGCGCTCGAATCGGTGGTCAATCTGGTCGGTGCTGTCATGGCGCTGGCCATGCTGACGATTGCGGCCAGGCCAGCCGACGAAGACCACGCCTACGGACACAGCAAGGCCGAGTACTTCTCGAGTGGCGTGGAAGGCTCACTGATTCTGGTGGCGGCGCTGGCCATCGCTACGGCCGCCGTCGAGCGCCTGATGTCGCCGAAACCGCTCGAACAGGTTGGTCTCGGTCTGGTGGTGTCGGCGGGAGCTTCCCTGGTCAATCTGGTCGTCGCGCTGATCCTGCTTCGGAAGTCCAAAGAGGCGCACTCGATCACTCTCGAAGCCAGTGCCCATCACCTGCTGACCGATGTCTGGACGTCGGCCGGCGTCATCGTCGGCGTCGGCTCGGTAGCCGTGACGGGCTGGACCCGTCTCGATCCCATCGTCGCACTGCTGGTGGCAGCCAACATCGTGTGGACCGCCGTGCGGATCGTGCGCGCGTCCGTGCTGGGGCTGATGGATACATCGCTTCCGGCCGAAGAACGGGAAGCCGTCGCACGTGTGCTGAAGGAACACACCGCCGGCGGCGTCCAGTTTCATGCGCTGCGTACACGACAATCCGCGTCGCGCCGATTCATCTCGGTTCACGTGGTGGTGCCGGGCGCCTGGACCGTGCACGAGGGACACCAGTTTCTCGAGCGCGTCGAAGCGGAGATCCGGGCGAGGGTGCAGAATGTCACGGTGCTGACCCACCTGGAATCTCTCGACGATCCGAGTTCGTGGGAAGACGAGGAGCTGGATCGAGCGCGATGACGTCACGAGAGCGGATGGCCGCGGCACAGCGGTGTGCGACACCCGACCGGGTGCCCGTGATGTGCCAGCTGGCGCTCGGGCACTACTTCCTGCATGCCGGCGGCGACGCCGTGGCGATCTGGCACGACACCACGGCGTTTGCCGATGCCCTCGTGACCCTCGCGGCGCGGTACAGGTTCGACGGCATTCTCGTGAACCTCCCGGGCCGCGATTCGCGGTGGCGAACGTATGTGGCGGACATTCACGAGACGCCAGAGGCCCAGGTTGTCGTCTGGCTGGACGGCTCGATCACGAAGGTCCCGCGCGACGACAATCCGCACGTGTGTCTGCCAGATGGCACGCCGAAGCCGCTCCCATCGTTTGCCGACATCGATCCCGACAGCCTCTATTACGTCGAACCTCACGACCTGTCAGGTGTGACGGCATCGACCTTTTTTCCCCCGTGGCACTCAGACACCCTACGCCTGGTTCGCACGCGCTGCTCCGATATCAGCGTGCACGGCGAGGTGTTCTCACCATTCAGTCAGTTGATTGAACTGGTGGGCGTGAGCGAGGCCATGTTCGCGCTGCGCCGTGACGCCGGAAAGGTGATCGCGTGTCTCGAGGCGCTTTCGCGCGGCACGGTCGAGCTGATGAACAGCCACGCCCGAACGGGCGCCGACGCCGTCCTCATCTCCAGCGCGTTTGCCGGCGGAGGCTTCATCTCTCCGGGCGACTACCGCCGGTTCGTGTTGCCGGCCGAGCGGTCGGTCATCACGGCATTCAAGCGCGCGCATCCCGACGTGCCGGTGTATACGCATACGTGCGGGCTGCTGGGAGACCGACTCGAGTTGCTCGAAGAGACCGGCACCGGAGGAATCGACACGCTCGATCCCCCGCCGCTTGGGAATGTGGATCTGGCTGACGCGAAGCGCCGCGTAGGCCGACGCCTGTTCCTGAAGGGGAATGTCGATCCGGTCAACACTGTGCTGCGCGGCACCCCGGCGCAGTGCCGAGACGACGCAAGGCGCCGACTCGAGATGGCCATGGAGGGAGGCGGCTACATCCTGTCGACCGCGTGTTCGGTTCCGCCCCACGCCCCGCCAGAGAACATCCTGGCGCTTACGGCAACCGTAGAGGAGTTCGGTCAGTACTGACGCGATCGGCCTCGGTCAATCGCAACAGGCTGCGGACCAGAACGGCCGCGCAGGCCGCAGCCACCGTCGCCAGCCAGGCGGCATGCGCCCATTCGCCGAAGATCGCGCTCCCCACGGCGAACAGCACGGCGTAGACCAGCGCGACACCGGCGATCCAGTCGACGAACAGCCAGCCGAAGCCCGCGTCAGGCCGAACTTCCGGACACTGCGCCGCGACCGGCTTCCATCCCGGCCCGCCCGGACGCACGCGCCGGTAGAACGCGACCAGCGTCGCCTGGTCGACCGCTGGCGTCGCAAACGTCGCCACGAGCCACGCCACCGTCGTGGCGCCAACGATGAGGTACAGGCTCTCCGGAAATCCGATCGTGGTCTGCGTTCGCACGAACGCGAGCACCAGGAGCGGCGCCACCATCGCCACCAGCTCGCTCCAGGCGTTCACCCTCCACCAGAACCATCGCAGGATCAGTACGAGCCCCAGACCCGCGCCCGCTTCGATGATGAACGTCCACGCGCCGGAGATCGTGCCGAGCAGCGCCGTCACGACCAGCGACAGCCCCATGATCACGATCGTCGTGAATCGCGACACGCGCACCAGCTCCCGCTGGTCGGCCGACGGTCGTACGAATCGCCGGTACACGTCGTTGATCACGTACGACGCGCCCCAGTTGAGCTGCGTCGAGATCGTCGACATGTATGCGGCGAGGAACGACGCGACCAGCAATCCCAGCAGTCCCGCGGGCAGGTAGTCGCGCATCGCGTAGACGTAGCCGAGGCGTTTGGCGTCTGGCGCCAGGTCTGGATACAGCACGAGCGTCGCCAGCCCCGTGACAATCCAGGGCCACGGCCGCACGCAGTAGTGCGCGATCGTGAACCAGAGTGTCGCAAAGACCGCGTGCCGTTCGTCGCGCGCCGACATCATCCGTTGCGCGATGTATCCGCCGCCGCCGGGCTCGGCTCCCGGGTACCACGACGCCCACCACTGGATGCCAACGAATGCGAAGAACGAGGCCGCGCTCATCATGAGCGCTCCGCCCACCGCCGATGCACCAGCCGGCGCGCCGATGCCGGGAGTCATGCGGAACGCCCACTCGGGCAGATGTGTCTTGAGACCTGCAATGCCGCCGACTTGCGGCAACTGGACGACGATCACTGCGAGCACCGTGGTGCCGGCCATCGCGAGCACGAACTGGAAGGCGTCTGTGACCGTCACGCCCCAGAGTCCCGAGAGTGCCGAGTACATCGCCGTCAGCGCGAGGATGCCGCCCACCCACCACAGCACCTGATCGTGCGGCACACCGAGCAGTCCCTCGAGGATGGCCGCCATCGCGAGGTTCACCCAGCCCATGATCACGCAGTTGATGAAGAGACCAAGGTAGAGGCCGCGTATACCGCGGAGCCACGCTGCCGGTTTGCCGGAATAGCGAATTTCTACCAGTTCGACGTCGGTGAGGATGCCAGCGCGGCGCCAGAACCTGGCGAAGAAGAACACCGTCGCCACGGCGCCAAACGCCATGTTCCACCAGAGCCAGTTGCCGGCGATGCCGTTTTTCGCGACCAGTTCGGTGACGGCCAGCGGCGTGTCGGCGGCGAACGTCGTCGCCACCATGGAGGTGCCCGCCAGCCACCACGGGAGGTTGCGGCCCGAGAGGAAGAACTCCTCCACGCTGCGGCCCGCGCGGCGCGTGTAGTACACGCCGACGCCCGCGCTCGCGACGAAGTAGAGCAGGACGATCGCCCAGTCGAACCCGGTCATGATGGAAGCTCCCGCCGCATCGATTCCCAGCGCATCGTGCGCCCTCAGCGAGGGAGATTACACCGGCGTGACCCCTGGCGCATAGAGGTGGTACAATAGTCGCATCCCCGCCAAAGGGGAGTAACAGAGCCGACACATGTCGGTTCCAGGAAGGTCAACAATCATTCCATTTCTTGCGGCGGCCTGCGCGATCGCGCCGGGCGTGATCCTTCGAGTTGCCGGCGTGCACCTGCCTCCCATGGCTGCGGCAGCGGTATCGGGCGCGGCCATTCTGGGCGCGTCGTTTCTGCTGTTGTGGGCGTGCGAGGCGGCGCAGGCCGATATTTCGCAGGCGCTCGCGCTGGCGGTCGTCGCGCTGATTGCCGTGCTGCCGGAGTACGCGGTCGACATGTACTTCACCTGGCAGGCGGGGAAGGATCCAGCCAGCGGGTACGCCCAATACGCCATCGCCAACATGACAGGCGCCAACCGGCTCCTCATCGGCGTCGCCTGGGGCACCATTGCGGTCATCGTGTGGGCCCGCTCCCGCAAGGCGGTCAAACTCCTGGCTGACCGCCGAACCGAATTGCTGTTCCTCGGTCTCGCGACCGCCTACGCATTCGTCATTCCCATCAAGGGCACGCTGGATTTCGTGGACGGGCTCGTGTTTCTCGGCCTCTACATCTGGTACATCTCCGTGGCCGCAAGACGGCCCTGCGAGGAACCAGAAGCGATTGGGCCGGCCGCGCTGATCCTGGCGCTGGCGAAGCGACGCAGACGATTGGTGACCGCCGGCTTGTTCGTGGTGGCCGCCGGCGCCATCGTGCTCAACGCCGAGAGCTTTTGCGAAGGGCTGATCGCCACCGGGAAACAGCTGGGGATCAGCGAGTTCCTGCTCGTCCAGTGGCTGGCGCCGATTGCGTCAGAAGCGCCCGAATTTGTCGTGGCGATCATGTTTGCGTGGCGCGGCCAGGCCAGTCTCGCGCTTGGCAGCCTCCTGTCGGCCAAGCTGAATCAGTGGACGCTACTGGTCGGCATGATCCCGGGCGTGTTTGCCGTCTCGCACGGGACACTCGAGCACGCGATTCCGATGGGGTCGCTACAGATGAGCGAGATCCTACTGACCGCCGCGCAGTCGGCGCTGGCCGTCGTGCTGCTTTCGACACTCCGACTGTCGTTGAGCGGCGCGTTGCTGTTGTTCTGCCTGTTCGTCGGGCAACTGGTCTTGCCCGGGATGGCCGGACCCGCGGCGGCGTCGACGCTTGGAGCACCGACCAATCAAGTGCTCTTCACGGCGCTCTACCTGACCGCCGCCGTGGCGCTGTTTCTGTCGAAGCCGTCGCACTTGATGAAGCTGCGCGAAGGCGTGCGCGTCGTCGTCGCTGGCACCCACGCGGTGGCCGCTCGGCGTGGAGCGCACGCCGTGGTGGCGGCGTCAGTCGCCGCCAACAGCCACCTCTCCCATGGCGAGTTGGAGCGGTGCCGCACGTGCGAGTGGAAGCTCGCGGCGCAAGCGCGGCTGCCGCACGCCGGCAGACATTGAGCGAAGTTCTCACGCGGCCAGCAGCGGCACCCAGGGTCCCGTTGGCGCGGTACAAGAAAGCGACTCTCACGCCGGTCAAACTTCGGTTTCCGTCTTGCACATGATCGTGCGTTAGGATTACGAATATAGTAATCTGTACGCACAAATGCAGAGTCTCACCGAGCGAATCTTCGGATTGGCGCCTCCCGGCGGGTTGTTTGACGAAACCGTCGTCGGCAATCTGTATCCCGACAGCAGCAACGGCGCGCGCGCGCTCATGGTCCACCGCGCGATTCAGGCGGGTGAGATCCAGCGTCTCAGACCCGGGCTGTTCGTGCTCGAGGCGCCGTATCGGAAATCCGAGCCACATCCGTTCGTGCTGGCCGGCGTGCTGCACGCCCCATCCCATATCAGCCTCGAATCTGCATTGGCCCATCACGGCTTGATCCCCGAGGCGGTCTACCAGGTCAGCAGCGTCACGGTGGGGCGCAGCCGGGAGTTCGCCACGCCACTGGGCGTGTTCAGCTTTCGTCGGGTACCGGCTCGCGCGCCACGCGCGGGAGTAGAGGCAGTGGAAGTCGCACGCAATCGATGGGCGTTTGTCGCCTCGCCGCTGCGCGCCATCGCGGACGTGGTCTACCTGCGTAAGGACATCACGTGGAAACGGAACGGCATCGGCTTCCTGACCGAGTCGCTCCGCATCGAGGAAGACGATCTGTCGTCGATCGGCTTTGATGCCCTGGACGACATTCTGGAGAGCGTTCGAAGCCGGCGTGTGCGGGCATATCTCACGGGACTGGAAGGAGCCACTGAGCATGCTGGATAGGGTGCTGAGCGCAAGAATTCGAGACTATGCGCCTGCCAATCCGGTCGAACAGGAGAACGTGCTGCAGGAGCTCATGCAGCACTACGTTCTGTCGAGCCTTTCGCGAGCGGGCCTGTTCGCCGAAGCCCTGTTTCACGGCGGCACGTGCCTGCGCATCGTCTATGCGATGAACCGGTTCTCGGAGGATCTGGACTTCCTGCTCAAGCAGCCCAATCCTGACTTCCGGTGGCAGCCTTACCTGGAATCAGTTCGAAAGGACTGCGCGCACGAAGGGATTCCATTTGAGGTGCAGGACAAATCCCAAACCGGGACGGCAGTGCAGAAGGCGTTTCTCAAGACCGACTCCATCGGCAAGCTCCTGGTGTTGGACCTGCCATTCGACCGGCACCGGCCCCGCAAGATTCGCATCAAGCTGGAGATTGATATCAATCCTCCAGCTGGTTCCACGTTCACGACGAGCTACATCACCTTTCCCGTGACGGCAGCCATCACGACGCAGTCGTTGGAATCGGGATTCGCGACGAAGCTGCACGCGCTGCTTTGCCGACCCTACGTCAAGGGGCGCGATTGGTACGATCTTGTGTGGTACATCGCTCGCAAGACCCGGCCGGATCTCGCACTGCTGGGTCAGGCCCTGCAACAGCAAGGGCCGTGGGCCGGGCAGCAAGTCGAGGCGACACCGCATTGGGTACAGGAGCACATGGAGGCGGCGATCCGGAGCATCGATTGGAGCGCCACAAGGGATGACGTTCAGCGCTTCGTGCCCCTCCGCGAGCAGGAAGGGCTCCGCGAGTGGAGCACCGACTTCTTTCTCTACCACCTCGCGCGCATGGCGGAAGGCGCCGAAGGGCGGTGAGACTCTATTTCGGCAGCCCTTCCTGGGCCGCGAGGTACGACAGCAGCGCCATCGAAACGGCGCCCAGCTCCAGCTCTCGCGCGTTCACTTTGTCGATGGTGTCCGTTCCAGAGTGGTGGACGTCGAAGTAGCGCTGCGAGTCGGGCACGAGACTCATCAGAATGGTGCCAGACGGGCCGAGCGGACCGATATCAACACCGCCGCCGCCCGGCCGGATCCACTGCAGACCCACCCGTTGAAGCAGCGGCTCCCACGCTTTGATCCGATCGAAGGCCTCACCCTTTGCGCCGACGCCCATCCCAATCGGCAGGAATCCTCCGCGGTCCGACTCAATGGCCGCGATGTGCCGTTCGCCCTTGCGCGTGTCCGACCCGGCGTAGTCTCGGCCACCGGTGCCGCCGTTTTCTTCGTCCATGTAGAGCACCACGCGAATCGTCCGTCTGGGCGCCAGGCCCAGCTCGCGAATCAGCCGCAGCGCTTCGATCGACTGCGCGCAACCCGCGCCATCGTCGTGCGCGCCCGGGCTGAGATCCCAGCTGTCGAGGTGCCCTCCGATGACAATGACTTCTTCGGGGTGTTCTGTGCCGGGGAGTTCACCTATCACGTTGTGGGAGACGACGGGCGGCAGCGTCTGGCACGTTGTGACGAAGTGAAACTGCACGTCTCGTTCCTTGCTCAGCAGAGCGCTCAAGCGTTCTGCGGCAGCGGTAGATATGGTGACGGCCGGGATCTTGGCCGTCGCCCCGTCATAGCTCATCGTGCCCGTGTGCGGGTCGTCGTCTATTTCGAGCGTGAGCGAACGGACCACCGTGGCCACCGCACCCACGCGGGCGGCCGCCACCGCGCCCGCAGACCGCTGTGACGCGGCGCCGCCGTACGCAGGGAAGGTATCGAGCAACGTCGGATCCAGCGCGCCGTTGAAGAACACGATGCGCCCGCGCGCCTTGTCGCCCACCTTCTCGAGCTCCGCGATCGAGTGCACTTCGATGATGCCCGCCGTGATGCCTGCGGCTGGTGTCGCGATGCTGTTGCCGATGGCGCGGACCTTGACCGGAATTCTACCGAGCGTCTTCGAGATGATGGCACCCTCCGCGCGGGTGCCGCGAACCCAATGGCCGACGGTCGTCGGCTCCGTGCGGACATTGGCGAAGCCGAGCGCCTTCATGTGATCGACCATCAGCACGACGGCCGCGTCAGCCTGCTTCGAACCGGTCAACCGAGGGCCCACTGAGAGGATCTTCGTGAGCGACTTGTAGGCGCCCAACTCGCGCAGGCCCTTGTTCAGGATGCGCGTCGCGGCGTCTTCGTAGGCCGAGGCTGGCTGGCCGCCGGCAGATTGAGGCGGTTCAGCGCGGATGCCAACCGACTGAGCCAGTACACACAACGCGGCAAACGCCAGGGACAGTGGGGCAGGTTTGAACATGATTCAGCAAGTATGGACCGCCAGGGCCAGCGTCACCAAGTGTCCTGCGTCGCCCGGAGGGAGGCCGGGCTGGAGCCCGGCCTAGAGAAACGTCTTCAGTGCCTTGCGCGCCGTGCGGTCCGGACGCACGTCCGTTTCAATCACCACCTGAATCGACCGCTTGCTGTCTTTCAGTTCGACCACGGTTCCAGGCGCGAGAGGCGCATCGACTTTGATGAACCCGGCGCAGAGGCCTTTGATCATGAGGCCCTCGGGTTTATTCGGCGAGGCGACGCTGTAAATCCTGCCGCCATGGCGGCCGATCGCCATGTCCGTCGCGCATGTGAGCACCGTTCCGATCTCGCGACCCTGCAGATCGCGCACCACCGCCTCGTGCGTATCGATCTTTCGCAGGTCGTTGCCGACAAACGTGAGCGTGTACGGCGCGTCACTGGCCTTTTCAAGTGCCGCCGATCCGAGAAACGCCTTGCTGAACCCGTTGCCGGCGTGGTTGAAGGGAAGGGCAAACGGCCAGGGGTGATGGATGTACGTCCAGTGGCCGATGTCCTGATGCGACAGTGGCAGCACCGCGCCGGTCCTCAGCGAGTCTCTCGCCGCCAGGCCGCATGCGATCAGTCCAAGATCCTTGCCCGCCTCCATCAGCAGTTCCCAGATCCTGACGTTGTGCTCACGCCCGACAAAGATCTCGAATCCCACCTCGCCCGTGTAGCCGGAACGGGAGAGCAGCATCGGCGTCCCGTCCAGAAACTGCGCGTCCGCCGCGAAGGGCGACGTCGGGTCGAAGTGGCCCTTGAATGAGAAATACGTGAGCTTGTCGAAGGTGGCGTCGGGTGCCTTCAGGACCTTCTGCATGATCTTGATGGACGCCGGCCCCTGGATGTCGATCTTGCCGAGCTTGTCCGTCAGATCAATGCAGCGCGCATCAAGGTGTCCTTTGTTCGCTTCGAGGTGCGCGGCAATCGGCCCCCCCATGCTCGCGTTGACAACCACCACATATTCGTCGTCTTTCACTTTGTAGACGATGCTGTCGTCAACGGCGTGGCCGTGTGTGTCCAGAAACGCGCCGTAAACACATTTGCCAGGCGTGATGGGTGCGTTGTCTTTGCCGACACAGGAATGCAGATTCCTCGTGAAGCACCACTGGAGCAGGTCGAACGCGCCCGTGCCGTGCACGCGCACCACGGCCATGTGGCTCGTGTCGAACAGGCCGGCGTGGGTGACCACGGCCATGTGCTCGTCCTTGGCGCTGGCGTACCAGACGGGCATCAGGTAGTCGCCGAAGTCGACCATGTTGGCGCCGTGCTGCTTGTGCCAGTCGCAAAGTGGTGTCTGCTTGATCTCGGTGCTCATGTGACAATCCTCACGGGGACAAGTTCGCCAAGGGACCAGCATACCGGATTCTGTGATACACAATCAGCCGTACACGCGTTGATGCGGAGGGGTGCCCGTCATGTCCACCATTGATCGTCGAGAGTTTCTGGCAAGTGTGGCCGCCGGTATGGCGGTTGGAGCCGCTCCCCTGGGGCGCGACACCGCTGCAGCGGCGTCCGATGATGACGCGCAGGGCGCAACGACTCGCGTCGCCGGACTTGCCGATCCCGCCTTCCGCCCCCTTGCGTTGGGCGCCATTCGTCCCGCCGGCTGGCTTCAACGCCAACTCCGGATCCAGGCCGACGGCCTCACGGGCCACCTCGACCAGTTCTGGCCTGACGTCGCACAAAGCCAGTGGTTCGGCGGCAAGGCCGAAGGATGGGAACGCGCGCCCTACTGGCTCGACGGAGCCATCCCGCTGGCCTGGCTGCTGGACGATAGTCCAATGAAGGCTCGCATCACGGGCTACGTCAACACCATCGTCTCGAACCAGCGGGCCGACGGGTGGTACGCGCCGTATCCGATCGATGCTGTGGCCAGGCGGTATGACTTGTGGGCGATCCTGCTCGCCAACAAGGCGCTGGCGCAGTACCACGACGCGACCAATGACGCGCAAGTGCTGACCGCGATGATGAAAAGTCTGCGCGCGCTGGCCGACGGCCTCGAGCGCACGCCGCTCTACGGCTGGGGCAAGTTCCGGTGGTACGAGGGACTTGTGCCGGTGTTCCACGCATACGAGCGCACGCACGAGCCGTGGCTGCTGGATCTGGCCCGGAAGCTGCGCACGCAGGGCGTGGATTTCGAGAAACTGTTCGCCACCGACGACGTGACGCTTCCGACGCCTCGTCGCGGGCTGTGGAAGTGGACCAAGCACGTGGTGAACACGGCGATGGCGACCAAGGCCGCGGCGGTGAGCTACAGGCTCGATCACCGGCCGTCAGATCGCGCCTTTGCGACGAAGATGATCGAGATCCTCGACCGGCATCATGGGCAGGTGACCGGCATGTTCACCGGCGATGAGTGCCTGGCTGGCCGCAATCCCCTGCAGGGCACCGAACTGTGCTCGGTGGTCGAGTTCCTCTTCTCACTCGAGCATCTCTTCTCGGTTTTCGGCGACCCGGCGTTTGCCGAGCGCCTCGAGCGCGTGGCGTTCAATGCGCTGCCCGCCACCTTCTCGCCGGACATGTGGGCGCACCAGTACGATCAGCAGGTCAACCAGGTGCAGTGCACGATCAACGCCGAACACGGATTCACCACCAACGGTCCCGAGTCGAATCTCTACGGTCTCGAACCGAACTTCGGGTGCTGCACATCGAACATGCACCAGGGCTGGCCGAAGCTGGTGGCCCACTTGTGGATGAAGACGCCAGACGAAGGGCTCGTGGCCGTGTCGTATGCGCCGTGCCGCGTCGAGACGACGCTCGGCGACGTGCCGGTGATGATCGAGGTGAACACCGACTATCCCTTCCGCGACACCGTCAATCTGCGCGTCACCGCCGCGCGTGCCGTGCGTGTTCCGCTGCTGTTGCGCGTGCCTGCGTGGGCCATCGGGGCCACCGTGCGCGTGGGCACTGGCGCCGAAACGCCGATGAAGGCCGGCACTCTCCATCGCCTCGAGCGCGAGTGGACCGGCACGACGCAGCTGACGCTACGGCTCCCGATGCGCGCGAAGGTGTCTGTGCGCTACAACGAGGCTGTGGCGGTCGAGCGCGGTCCCCTGGTGTACGCGCTCAAGATTGGCGAGGAGTGGACGCGCGTCAACGCCGACAAACCGCACCGCGAACTGCCGCATGCTGATTTCGAAGTGCGGCCGACCAGGCCGTGGAACTACGGCCTTGTGCTGGATGACACCAGGCCCGATGCGGGGCTGCGGTTCGAAGAACGCCCCGTCGGCGACAAACCGTTTTCGCCCGAGGGCGCCGGCATGATCGCAACGGCCGGCGCGCGCAAGATCCCTGCGTGGAAGATCGCGCGGGGTTGGGCTGGCGAGATGTCACCGGCCGACGTCGCCTGGTCGGATCCGTCACGCAGCCCGACCGACGAGCCAACCGAAGAAGTCACATTGATTCCCTATGGCTGCACCAACATTCGCATCACCGAGTTCCCGCGGGTGAAGGGGAAGTAGATAGCCAGCTCGGTTGCGGACCGTGGGTGCGCGTGCGGGTTCCGTTCTCGAACTCCGCGACCAGGCGAAACGGGTGAGCAAGGTCGTCGTTGTCGAACACGAGGACGTGCGGAAGTGAGGCGATGGCGCGCCTGAGGTTCGCCAGTGTGCGCGGGAAACGCGAGACCAGTTTGGCGGCGGGCACGTCGTGACCGCCTTGTGAGACGCGCATCGCGACACGCATGTCGGACACGTCTGGACCGGAGACGCCGACGAAGCACAGCACCACGGCGTAACCAGAGGTCGCCGCCTTCTGCAGAAACGCGAGCTTGTCGCCCACGGGGTCGGAGAAGACCGTTTCGAAGACAAAGCTCTCCCGCGACGCGACGAGCGTGTCCCTCAATTCGGCAGCGACACGAGCCGCCTCGTAGGGATCCATGGTCAACTCCCGCGAGACGACGTCCGCATTGACGAACCGAAGACCTGCGGGTTTCAAATGCGCGTGATAGAACGTGGTCTTGCCGGCGCCGTTTGGGCCGGCGATGGCAACGACGATTGGGCGGGCGTTGAGCCAGGGGAATCGGAGCGTCGGCGGCGCGGCTACCGTACCGGTGCTGTGGCCTCGGCTTGCGGTCGACCGTTTCATCAGGGGCGCCGGTGTCGGACTGTCGTGAAGACGCGGTTCACGAACCGGCCAACCGTGCGCTTGCCGTCGGCAGCGGTGCGGACGAGCAGGCCCTTGGCTCCAGGGGCCGGCGCGTAGTGGGGAAACGGCAGCGACGCGAGATGCTCACGCAAACGGCGGTGGCCAACTGGCGTGTCCACACTCTCGACGAGCGCCGAAAGCGACTGCGCTGCGCCCGAACGACACAGCGCCAGCGTGGTGTCGCCCTGCAGCAGCGGTTCGATCGCCCGACCCAGCTTGGCCCAGAACTCGACTTGTCCGGCGATGGACCGCTCGGTGGCGCCGCCGGCGAGCCTGGCGTCGAGGACAAGGCTGTCCGAGAGCTTGACTGGCTGGCTCATGTGTTTAGGGTAGCAAAATGCTACCTCCTGCGCAAGCGGCAGCAGACACCATGGTGCGCACTCACTTCTCGAGGCGGCGGATCGACAGGACCACGATGATGGACTTGTCTCCGTCGCCCGCGGAGGACGAGCCAACCACCACCTGTTCTCCCTCCAGTAACCTGATCGGCGTGGACATCGAGAGTTTCTGAGTGTCGACTACCGCGTTGGTCACTCTGGAGAGGGTCAATGTAAACATGAACTCGACACCCGCGGTTGGCGGCCCAGATTCCGGAAGTTCCACCCACAGGTTCTTCAGCACGTACTCGTAAAGCGCGGGTCGTTCCAGCCCGGTACTTCCCGCGAAGGGACTTGCGATCGAACCCGACGCGCTGCTCGATTGGCCGCCAACGGAGGCCGCAGCGCGCTGAGTCAGCGTCGTCACGTACCGATACCGCTTGAACGCCAACGTCCGTCGCAACTGGTCCACGACCGACGCCAGGGTGGCTGGGACGGGCGCCTCTTTATAGGCGTCGTCGGCGGACGCCGCGATCAGGCTGATCTGAACCTCAACTGCCCCTTGGTAGTCGCGTCTTGCGACTTCCTTCGGCTTGATGTCCAGCAACCGAATGACCGACTCGATGGCTGCGAGGTTCTCCGGGTAGTCCCGCACACTGATCGTCTTTGTACTGTTGTTGGCCACCATCATCGGAGACCCGAACGGGCCCGGACTGCCAAGCGGCTGCAACGCCTTCACGAGATCGCTCGGGTAGATATTGACGACAGGAAACACGCGCGCCTGCATCTCCTTGGCGGGCGCCTTGGACTTTGGGGCCTCCTTCGCGGCCGGCTGCTGCGCCGGCGCGGATTGCGGCTGAGCCGACTCGGTCTCCGTCTGTGCCATCGCGACCAGAGGAGCGGCTACGACAAGCGTGACCGCGACAACGGCGACGAACGCGAGCAATCCAGGGACAGTCCGCTTCTTCATAAGACACTCCATCGTTCAACTTCCGCCACGAGGTCGTTGCTCATCTGCCAGGCTCTGTTGTCCTATTCGCGTCGTGTGCCGGCCCTGGGAGCAGCCAGATAATTCGAACGTGAGGATCGGCGGTTTGGAATTCGATCCGCCTGGCCCCGACGCCGACGCCGACGCCGACGCCGGGTGCGGACCTCGCCACAACGGTCCCGATGCCTGCTGCGAGCCCCGTCAATCCGACGGCTCGAGCAGTGCCCGTCGTTGATCTCTCTGGTCCGGTGGGCGACCGACGTGCCGCTGAGCGCGTTCCCGAGGTATCGCGTTCCGGCCCCCTCGCGGCGATCGCTTCGATGCTAACGGTCGGCTTTCCTGCTGTCGTAGTGGCTGATCCCGTCGCACCCGACAAAGGAGCGCGTCCGGCATTTGCCGCGATTTGCGGGGCTGGGTTCGCCCCCTGCGGTGGTCGCGCCACGAACCACCAGACCGCGCAGGCGACGAGCACCACCGCAGCCACACCTACACCCGCCATTCTCCACGCAGGATCGGAGGGGGATATGCTCCAGACTCTGTCCCAGAGAGAACGCCGCACATCTCCGCGCGCAATCGTCGCGAGCACGCGCCTTCGCACATCGTCCAGCGAAGCCTCGGACGGCTCCGCCACTCGCCAGTCGGCCATCATGTCGCGCCGGCCGCTCAGGTCGGCCAGCAGCGCCCGGCAGTCCGCGCATGTCGCCACGTGGCTCTCCAGCGCGCTGGCGCTTGCCTCGTCCAGTTCTCCTCCCGCGTAGAGCGCGACGCGTGGTTCGAAGCCGGCGCACTTCATGTCCGCATCCTCTTCGACATTCGTTCTACGAAGCGCTTCAGCCGAAGCCGCCCTCGGCACACCTGCGTGCGAATCGTGACATCCGAGGTCCCGAGCATGACGGCCACCTCGTGTGTGTCGAGGCCTTCGATGTCGCGAAGCACCAGGGCCAGGCGTTCTCGGTCGGGCAACTCCGCGAGCGCTTGCCTCAGCACGCGTTTCCTCTCGCCAAGGATGAGCGCGTCCTCTGCGCTGCGGTCGACTGCGCCACCCCGGTCCTCAATCTGCTCATCGGCCGCGATAAACCTGGCCGTGGCTTGTCGACGCTCGGTGGCATCGCGGCACACGTTGACGGTGACGCGGTAGAGCCACGGCAACAGCGGCTTGTCGGGATCGAGCGATCCGGCGTACTTGAACAGCCTGAGAAAGACCTCTTGCGCGGCATCCTGCGCATCTTCCTGGTGCCCCAGCAGCCGCAGAGCCGTTCCAAGCACCAGCCGTTCGTGGCGACGCATGAGGTGCTCAAAAGCCCGGGTGTCTCCGCTCCTGACCCGCAGAACCAGGTTGCGCGCGTCGTCACTGTCCTCGGCGTCCGGGGGATTCATGCCGACCAACGCCTGCGTCGCAGCCTCTGCATGCATCCTCACTGCCTCATTGACCCACGCATCAGACTGATACCGGCAACAGACGTCGATCGTTGAGAAGAAACGTGATGAACCATCACGCCGCCTTCACGGTGCGCACCCTGATCTGGACGCCGAGCGCTTTACGCAGCGCACCGAAGATGGCCGCGAGGTTATCCATGCTCGGATTGCCCCGGGCGGACAGCATCCTGTGGAGGCTCTTGGCTGGAGTGGCGGTGACCGACGCCAAGGGCTCAAAGCCGATCGTCGCATTCACGAGGTCCCGTAAGATCACCCGTGCCAATTCGGGCTCGCCGTTGAGGAACAACATGGCAGCCTCATCGAGCAGGTGCCGGCCAAACGCCGGCTCGCGCCGCACCCGTTCGACGATCGTTCGTCTGAAGTGCCTCGTCAGTGCCATGTTCGTCACCCTCGGATGCGCGGCGGTCGCGCCGCTCTCGAAATAGTCTTGCCGCTTCTGGCCACAGCCTTTCGCGTCTTGTACTCTGTGTGGAGTTCGATGGCCCTCGCGATATCAGCTTTCTGGCTGGGCTTGCTGCCGCCGCCGAACAGGATGATGAGCGCGGCGCCGTCTCGCGCGAGGTAGATGCGATAGCCCGGTCCCCAGTCGATGATCCGCTCGCCAATCCCTGCGAACCACTTCACGTTCGACGTATTCCCGATTCCCAGCCGAAAGACCGCCGTGGCGACCTTGGCTGCGGCGTGTGCATCCAGGGACTCGAACCACCGCCGGTACGGGTTTGTGCCGTCGTCCCGAACATACTCCTGCAATCGAATCGCTGGAATCATAATGGTAACATATGTCTTACTATTTGACGCTGTGGATCAGTCGCGCCAAGAGGAGAGACAATCGCAATCCCGGTGCCAACGATCAGGCGCAGAGAAAGTCGACAAACCGGGCTCAAACGATACGGGCGAAGGTGGGCATGGCAGATTCTGCGAGAGCCGCGCGGTGGTGCAATGGCATTTTCTGGAACCGTGCGAAGTCTTGGAGCGGCGCGCCGTTGTCAGATAGGATCTGGGGACGGTTCTGAGATCGGTTCTACAGGTCGTTGCGCGCACCACCGCAAGCCAGGAAGGAAGCTCCCGTGCCAGTTCGAGGTATCCGCGGCGCCATCAACGTGAGCGCCAACACCCGCGACGACATTCAAGAAGCCACCACGCGGCT
>Ga0334722_10001637_pt1 | contig 27396 bp, 26 predicted proteins | sample C3_bottom_MG_FD_207210 | JGI IMG/M metagenome (GOLD analysis project Ga0334722, IMG submission 207210) | Sediment microbial communities from Yellowstone Lake, YNP, Wyoming, USA - C3_bottom | ecosystem: Environmental > Aquatic > Freshwater > Lake > Sediment | place: USA: Wyoming | collected... | reverse complement strand
GTGACTGCCATTGGTTCCGACGCCGTGACAGGTTTCGCAAGTCGCAATGGCGCCCGGACCTTTGACCGTGTCGAAGTGGGTGGTATGGCTGCCCGATGTCTGTTCCACTGTCGTCGTCGCGTGACATTTCTGCGACAAGCAGGTATCTGTCACATTGTCTTTCAGTTTTTGATAGAAAGCGGGCATAAATCCATTGGACTGCGCGGACGAGCCGGCCTTGTAGTCATGGCGGTGGCAGACCGTGCAATCGTCATTCCGCTTATCCGGCACTCCCACCGGCGCGCCGTTAAAGATGCTGGCCGGATCGGAGGTCGTATGATCGCCGCCGTCATGCCTGGTCATCGGGGTGCCGGGATTGCTTCCATTGGCGTGGCAGGCCCGGCAGAGCGAGGTCGCCGCCGTAGCCGTGCCGTCGAGCGAGCGAGCGTTAGTGCGATTTTCATACACTACGCCGGCCGGAACGCCGGCCGTGACATCGACCGAAGCCCGGATCATCTTGAGGTTGCGATTACTATTTGCGTTCTTGTTGTTTCCGTGACCTTCATGGCAACGCGTACAGGCGATCTCAGTCATAGTCGCCGGCTCTATCTTCACATAGCTTTCACCGCTATTGCCGTGACCGCTGGCTTGATTAGCAGCCGAATCGGCTCCCGTCGTCTTCTGGTGGCAAGCTTTGCAGACATCGCTAATCGAGCTGATCGTAGCCGTGTTTATCTCGCCGGCGATGCGTTGGCCCGCCAGGTCCGTATCTTGAGTCTGATTCAAGTGCTGCGTGGTGAGATCGTGACACTTGCTGCACCACTTGTTAGCGGCGCTGTTGCCGGCCGCATCGTTAAGAGCCGATTGATCGTAAGCCGTCGCGGTGGTGCTGTGGCCATTGACGAACGCGCCATAGCCGGACCCGTCGCCGCCGACTTCCGGAGCCGTCATCAACGTGCCGCTGGTGCTGGTCGTCTCGCCCACCAGGATTTGCGAAGGCAAGCTGTCGTGACAGCCGACGCACCAGGTTTTCGGCTCTCCGGCCCTAATAGTTGCCGTCGTATCATATATGCCGTGGTTGCCAACGTTTACGGGCGGCTCGACCGGACCCGCGAAGGTCGTGGTCGGATAATTCCAGTTGGGCTTAGCTAAAGCCACGCCGTTATAACCGCCGCCGGGGCTGTGGCAGGTGTCGCAAGCGCCGGTCGCGCTTAAGGTCACGGTTGGGCCTTCAATAAAGTTCTTGATGCCGTTCATGTGGCCCGCTTGACTTCCGGTGCTGGCGCCAAGACCATGACAACTATCGCACAGAGCGATGCCCGGGCCTTTAAGCGATTGCGGATCTCCCGAGTCATTGAATTTGAAGTGAGTCTCGTGGCTGCCGTTTTTCATGGTCGAGGTCAGAGCATCATGGCAACTGCCGCAAGCTCCGCCGCTCGGCATAAAACCATCGTCATATTGATAGATGGCGTCGTTGCCGCGATCGTGACTGTGGCAGGTGGTACAATTCAAGCCGCGATTGTCGCCGCCGCCCAGGTGACCGTAACCGCCTGCATGATTCACCATCGGGTAACCGGGGTTGCTTGAACTGGAGTGACATGTCGTACAGATGTCGTCTTTATTGTTCGCCCAATTTATCTGCTGCGGCGTACCCGTATCCGTTGGCTCCGTATCGAGTTCATCGAACGAATCCGCGCCGGTCTTATTCTTAAAGACAACGTCGCCCGCGACGCCTGCCGCTATCTCTACGTCAGGCCGGATCATTTTTAGGTTCTTGGTCGCGGCCGCGTTTAGCTGGCTGGAATGCGGGTTGTGACAATTCTGACACTCCTTGGCGAAAGCCGCTTCCGCCGGAGCGTTGAAGCCGCCGGTGCTGGTCTCGTTGCCGTGCGCCGACACCTTAACCGAGGCCGGAGTGCCGGTGGTCACCGAGTGGCAATCTTTACAAGCATCGCCCACCGTGGAGACCGGCAATCCGTTTATCGTGCTTTGGATCCTCTGCCCGTCCACCGAAGTATCGTCGACATCGTTTATGTGATCTTTGGCGACATCGTGGCAGTCGGTACATTTCTTATCGGCGCCGGCTGTGCCGGTCGCATCGTCGATGGCGTCTTTATCGTATTTGCTGCCGGAACCGAGACCGTGGCCTGACTTATAAAACCCATAGGAACTGTCGTCGCCGGCGATATTCTTAGCTGTTTGGGTGCCGATGGTGGAACCCGCGTTATCGTGACAACCGACACACCATTTTTCCTTGCCGACAACAAGCTGGCCGCCCGAGAACGGCGGCGTATAAACTCCATCCGTCCAATTGTCTTTAGCGCCGACCGAGCCGCTTATAGAATTAACACCATTATATATACCTGTCGGGCTGTGACAGCCGTTGCAGGCGGTTGTATTGCTTAGAACCTCGCCGGGCGTAGCGTTGAAGTTAACGACGCCGTTCCGGTGGAGCGGGTTGGTAAAATACGCCGGATTGCTGTCATCCGTCCCCGGACCGTGACAGGTCGAGCAGTTTGCGATGCCTGGACCCCTGCCGGTGCTGTTAAAGTGCGTTGGGTGGCTTTTCAGAAGCATGGTCGCCGGCGTCGTGCCGTGACACGAGCCGCATGCCCCTCCACCGGGATCGGTGGGCTCATCTATCTCGTGACACCCGCTACACTCCGGTCCAAAATTGCCGCCGGCAGCCGACGCCTTGGAAACGTTAACCAAGAACATGGCAGTTAACACCAGCGCCACAAGTAGGCCTACCAGGATAAATATTCGGTTTTTCTCAAATACCTCTTGCCCAAATGTTTTTGATTTCACTTTCACGTTTCCTCGCTAACTAGAACGTTTTGCCGACGCCTTCAGGTGATACTGCTTTATTGAACGTATGGCACCACAGACACGCTCTGTCCATGTTGGGTACCACCCGATTGGAGTCGCCTGTGACCCCGCTAGCCGAGCCCCCCTCATCGATAGGCAAGAAACTGACGCCCGGATTGAGTGGATGATCGGTTGTATTGAAACCAAGGAGCTTGATGCCCTCCGCCTGATGCGGCCAAGAAAGCGCTTCACTGTCGTTCACGCCGGTCCCGCTGATATGGCATTGGCTGCAGCCCTTGGGCGAGCCGCCGGACACCTGCACGGTCGTGCTGTTTACTTCCATCCAACCGCCGCCGTAAGGATCGCCCGTATCCGAAGCGTTATGACCGCCGAAGAGCGGGTGCGACCGGTTGTTGGGACGAAAGTCGCCCGGACCGGTGATATTGGGGTTATCGTTGTGGCAGTCTCCGCACCACGCCACCTGAACTTCATACCTCCAGAAGCTGAAGGCATTGTAAGGGATAGTGTCGGAACCGCTTAATGACGGGTACGACGTGGTATCTTTCGACCGGCCGTCGCGCCAGGCATTCACTGAATCGGAACTGTTCCAGGGCGCCAGAATCGAATCTATCCCGGTATTGGCGTCGCCGCCGTTGCCGGCCGGATCGTTTCTTAAGATATAGTTATCGATCGGTTCCGTCTCGCCCCAACCAAACCCGGTAATAAAGGTGAGGCGGTTGGCTCCGTGAACCGTGTGGCATTGATAACAATCGAGAATAGAGTCCGAGGCCCCGACTTCCTTGCGCGGCAAAACTCCCTTGCCGTCGCCGGGAGTCACGGTATCGTTTACGCTGCTGTCCGGGATCCACGTGGCCCCGAGTGTGTGCTCGCCGCGGACTGTTTTACCGGTGAGCATTCCGTAAGGTTTCTTACTGGTGGCGCCGGAATCCGCATCGTGACAATACATACACTCGGTCGAGCGTTTGTTGCCCATACCGAGTTGTCCGGCGAGTTCGCCTGAACTTCTTCCTTCCGAGGTGTCACCGTTCTTTAATAGCCTCCAGCTGGTATCGCCGGATTCGTGAACCGCGTGACATGTCTTGCATTTGTTGCTTGTGCTTGAAAATCCGAGGTGCGGCGTCGATGCCGTCGCCGTGAGTGTGTTCCAGTTGGACCAGAGATCAGCCCCGAGAGTGTCGGATGCGCTGGCCTGGAACCATCCGCCAGCATATGCGGTTGTAACTGTGGTGCTTAATAGCATTGCTAATAAACACGCAAACGTGAGAACAAGCAGGGTCTTTTTCAATTTAAGCCTCATTCGCTACTAATTGCTGCCTAGCTGCGGTGTATAAATATGAAGGCAGACACATCGACTCTTACTTGTCCCTAGGGGGCAGCCTAGAAGACTTTTTCTTTTATTAACCGCTAACAGGCCACATTCAGTTACCGGTTAATACACTTGCCTACAATATGGGAACCCTCTCCGAGCGGAGAAGCTTCCATTTATAAAAAATATAGCTGTTGGTGGCTCTCTTGTCAAGAGGCACTTTTTGCCTAGTGAATGGATGATAGAAAGCGTCCAACGGTTGTTAGTTTAGCCGATTGTGAAGAACTTGTGAAGTCTTTTTCCAAAAAATTTAAAAAATTCTTATGGCCGCCTAAATTTGATATAATGCCTGAAGCTTCAAGCAGCGATAAGTCGTTTAAGCCCGCGTAGGAGGATAATAGTGAAAATAAACTTTTCCCGCAAAACTCTAGCCATCGTCATAACGGCGGCGTTGATCCTGAGCCTTCTTATCATCTATGCGGTCAGATATAAGTCCGCTACGGGCGCTTACGTGAACGGCGACCGACTATTGATCAACCCGATCAACAAGAGGGTGGACCAGTTGAGGCAACGGGACCCCAATCGTTTTGCCGGACCGGGAGGAGCGGATGAAGAGCAACGCATAAGACAATCTCTCCTGGAAGACCGGATCGCGCTTAAAGTCATCGGACAGGGCGCCGCCAAAGCCGGTCTGACCGTTTCAGATAATGAGATAGACGAAGCACTGGCGCAACAAGGTAAAGCATTTAAAGATACGGCTACCTATCGGCGAGAACTGGACGCGGAAGGGCTTTCCGATTTTCTCGTCCGGGATGTAACGAGAGACCAGTTACTGTCCGTTAAAATACGCACTAAGCTGGCGCGGGATATTACGGTCAGCCCCGAAGAGGTCCTCACATACTTAAAATACAACAAGTCCCAATTCGAGACGGCATCCCCGCAGGTCAAGCTGAGCGAGATAAGGGTCGGGTCGGTTGAGGACTCGGAAAAGCTCATCAAAGAGCTTGATAAAGGCATGACGTGGGAGGCGGCGGCCGCAAAATACGCCACAGACAAGAAGGCCGTCCACGGGGTTTGGCAGCTGGAATCGTTCCTAAGCGACAACGCCGCGAACGCTCTTAAGGCGGTTGAAATCGGCTCTCACACCAAGGGGGCTGTCGCAAATCTCGATAATACTCTCTCGGTCTACAGAGTAGAGGACCGTCAGACTCGAAAGTCACTCGAATCGGAGACGCCGGAGCAAATCAGGGCCAGGATCCTGAGAATGAAGCAGGAACGGACCTTTACCGCCTGGTTCAAAAAGACTTATCGGCAAGCCCAGATTTCCAGGTATTATTAGTATCGATCCGGGGCTTAGTTGCCGTTCTTCTTGTTCAGATCTTCATAGAACGAGTTGACTGCGGCCTGCTGTTTCTGTTGCATCAAGCGGGCCTTCACCATGTCCGCGATCTGCGCCAGCGGCCTGTTCTTGAAGACCGCTTTGTTGGCCTCATAATAAGCCTTAACTTCAGCCTCTGTGACCTTTATGTCTTTGGTGATCAAGTTGATAAGTTTCGACTGGCCGAGTTGGTCCTTCACGCTCTCTTTATATTTGTCTAATGTGAGACCTTGTTTCTCTAAGGCGGCGTCAAATTTGTTTTGAGAAGCATATGCCTGGCGCACCTGGGCAACTGCCGCTTCGACTTCACTGTTGGCGATAGTCACACCGCGTTTTTCAACTTCCTTCTTGATCAGGATGTTCAGCTTGGCCTGCTGCGCCAAGACCTTTTTATAGCTTTCCTGGGCCATCTTGCCGCGCGTTCCCTTAAATATCCCCGGCCGCTGAGTTTCGATTTGATTAAGCTGCTGTTGCACCTCGGCCTGTGTCGCTATTTCGATATTGTCTTCGCTCGCTTTTTCCTTGAGCTTCACCCCAACGACAATCGCCGAGAAGACGACCACCACCGCTAAAACCGCATATAAAGCTTTTTTCATCCTTTAACCACCTCAAAGTTTAGATTCCGGCCGACGTATTATAGCACCGCTCCGGCGGTTTAGTAAATATCAACGGCCGAAAAATGGCTTTCATTGGTAAAACCTGGTTGGTAAACTGTAATTATGAATAATGTGACGACCGGCGGCGCAATCGCCCGGCGGGCTTTGGCTCTGCGGCCTTTTCTCGTTATGGAGATATTAGAGCGGGCTAAAGCGATGGAGGCGCAGGGGGAAAATATAATCCATATGGAGATCGGCGAACCTGATTTTCAGACCCCGGATGTCGTCAAGGAAGCGGCGCACGAGGCGCTCCGGCGCGACCTGACTAAGTATACGCACAGCCTGGGCCGGCCGGAACTGAGGAACGCCGTCGCCGGTTCAGTCGCGCGAGAATACGGGGTCGACGTCGACCCCGAACGGATAATAGTCACGACCGGCACATCGGCGGGGATGCTGCTGACCTTTGCCGCTCTGCTTGACCCGGATGATGAGGTCATCATATCCGACCCCGGTTACCCCTGCTACCCGGGGTTCATCAATCTGGTCGGCGGGCGGACGGTGGCCGTGAGATTGCGCGAGGAGGCGGGATGGCAGCCGTCGCCCGCGGAAATAGGGGCCTCGATCGGGCCGAAGACGAAAGCGATAGTGATCAACTCGCCGGCCAACCCCACCGGGACCGTCTTGACGGAATCGACGATGGCTGAGATCGCGGCCCTGGCCGCGCCCGGGCGGTTGGCGATCTCCGATGAGATATATCACGGGATGGTCTATGAGGGCCGGGCGCATACTATTTTGGAGTTCACTGAAAACGCCCTGGTTATCAACGGGTTTTCAAAACTTCACGCCATGACCGGCTGGCGGCTTGGCTATTTGATAGTCCCTTCCTGGCTGATCAGGCCGATACAAAAACTGCAGCAGAATCTGTTTATATCGGCGCCGACTATATCTCAGGCAGCGGGGCTGGCGGCTTTAGAGAAGGCCGGACCGGAGATCGACCGGATGGTAGCCCTCTATAACGAGCGCCGTCTCTGGCTGGTTCCCGCCCTTAGAAAACTGGGCTTCGGCATCGCCGCCGATCCGACAGGGGCGTTTTATGTGCTGGTCAATGCTGAACACTTAAGCCCGGATTCTTATTCTCTGGCCCTGGAGATACTGGAAAAAGCTAAAGTAGCCGTAACTCCCGGGATAGATTTCGGCCCCGGGGCCGAGGGCCATCTTCGGTTCTCCTATGCGACTTCCCTGGAGAATATTAAGGAAGGCTGCCGACGGCTGGGCGAGTGGCTGAAAACTCGATGAACGCCGGGGGCGTGATGGGGCGCGCAGCCGTCATCGTCGAGCGGCTCGATAAGCTTTATCCGGGCGCCCGCACGGCCCTGCGGTGGTCTAACCCCCTGGAACTGATGGTGGCGGTAGTCCTGTCCGCCCAATGCACCGATGAGCGCGTCAATCGAGTTACCGCTGAATTGTTTAAGAAATATAGGTCCGCGACGGACTTCGCCGGCGCCGACCGGCACGAGCTTGAGCTGGATATAAGACCGACCGGTTTCTTCAGAAACAAAGCCAAGAACATTATCGGGGCGACGCGGACGCTGGCGGCGCAATATGGCGGCATAGTGCCCGACACCATGCCTGAACTGGTACGCTTGCCGGGAATCGCCAGAAAGTCCGCGAATATTATCTTAGCCGAAGCCTACGAGGTGATCGCCGGCGTCCCGGTCGACACGCATGTGAAGCGATTGAGCGGCCGGCTCGGCCTAACAACCAAGACCGACCCCGGGAAGATAGAGATCGAGATAATGGCGATTCTGCCGCAGACCGATTGGTACCGGTTTTCGACCGTCCTTATATATCACGGGCGGGCGGTCTGCGCGGCGCGCAAACCTAGGTGCGATATTTGTATCTTAAGCGATATCTGCCCTTCGGCGTTTCGGGTGTGAGACGTGGATTCCCGCTTTCGCGGGAATGACATAAGTCGCGGGAATGGAATGTCGAGCCCTCAACATATCCTCGGTTGTTGGTCTGAGGCGAGATATCTAAGGATGCGGCGGCTGCCGAATCCGGTGAGCAGCCGCACTTGAGGATGGCGACTGCCCACATCGGTCACCGCCCCGATCAGCGCGGCGCCGGCGCCGTCCGGCCTGAGCCGCAGTCTTTTGAGCGCCTCTTCGCTGTGCGAGCGGGCGATCACGGCGACGAACCGGCCTTCGCAAGCAAGATACAGGGGGTCGAGTCCCAAGATTTCGGAAGCGTCCCGGACGGCCGGATCGAGAGGAATAAGGCCCTCACTGATATCGATTGTTGCTTTAGCGGCAACCGCCAGTTCGTTTAAGACGGTGGCCAGGCCGCCGCGGGTCGGATCGCGCATCCACTTGACAGCGGCCCCGCACTCGCCGGCAAGCTCGCCGGCTAAGCCGGCTATCTGGGCGCAGTCACTTTGTATATTGTCGAAACCCAGACCGTGCCGCTGACCCAAAACAGCGATCTCGTGGGCGCCAACGGGACCGCTGACGATGATGGCATCGTCCGAGGCTATCCGAGCGGCCGATAAGTCGACTCCGGGAATCATCTCCCCGATACCGGCGGTATTTAAGAGCAAGCCGTTGAGACCGGATCTTTCGACGACTTTGGTATCGCCGGTGACGACCGACACGCCCGCTTCCGCGGCGGCGGCGGCCACAGACGCCACCACGGCATCGAAGAGATCGAGCGGCAACCCTTCCGGAGCGACTACCGCCAGGCTCAGCCAGGACGGTTTGGCGCCTTGGACGGCCAGGTCGTTGACAGTGCCGAAGACGGCCAATCGACCGATGTCTCCGCCGGGAAAGAAGAGCGGGTCGACGACGAATGAATCGGTAGTGAAGGCGATGTCCCGGCCGGTCGGACGCAGGACGGCGGCATCGTCCATTTCACCCAGACCCGGAAAGAAAGGGGCGAGCCGCCGCTGGATGAATTCAGCGGCCAGGCGGCCGCCCGACCCGTGAGCCAGTGTTATAAAGGCATCCTGCCTCATCCCGCCGCCTCACTATATAGATAAGCGGCCGAACAAGCGCCTTCGGACGAGACCATACAGGGTCCGACGGGACGCTCGGGCAGGCAAGCCGCGCCGAACAACCGGCAGTCGGGCGGGGCCGACCGGCCGCTTAAGATCTCCCCGCAACGGCAACCTTCAGGCTCCGGCGCCCGGCGCGCCCGGAGCCTGAACCGTGCGGCCGCGTCAAACCGGGCGAATTCCGGGCGCAGGCGAAGCGCGCTATCTTTGATAGTCCCGAGACCGCGCCAATCGCCGTCGGCCACATCGAACACTTCATCTATCGCCTGCCGGGCGAGCGGACTTCCCCAGCGGCTGACGCTCCGCGAATATTGGTTGGCGACCCCGGCCAGCCCGGTTTTGCGGGCTTCGAGCAGCATCGCTATCGACTCGAGAATATCGACGGGCTCGAAGCCGGCTACTACGCAGGGGATTTTATGCTCGCGGGCTACCCCGTCATATGCCGCCCAACCGATAACAGTTGAGACATGACCCGGGCAGATCAAGCCGTCGAGAGACGCGGCCGAAAGGAGAGCGTCGAGCGCCGGCGGGATAAGCCTGTGACTGACGAGCACGCTGAAATTATCCAGACCCATAGCGGCGGCGGCCTTGACGACAGCCGCGATAACAGGCGCGGTCGTCTCAAAACCAACGGCTAAGAAAACGACCTCTTCCCCGCCCCGCTCAGCCAGGGCCAGCGCTTGTCGCGGGCTATATACTATATCGATTCGAGCGCCCCGGCCCCGAGCGGCGTCCAGGTTCATGTTCGAACCGGGTACGCGGAGCATATCGCCGAAGGATACAAGCCGGGCCCGCCCGGACAGAGCCAGCTCGATAGCCATATCTATCTCGCCGACAGGCGTGACGCAGACGGGACAACCCGGACCGGAGATAAGATTGACGTTCTTTGGCAACCGGGCCTTTATGCCGGCGCGGGCGATAGCGACCGTGTGCGTGCCGCAGACTTCCATTAATGCGACCGCGGGCATGCCTTTCGCCAGCTCGTCGAGGCGGATATAGAGTTCGTCCATCCGCACCCGGGTCGCGGCGACCGATTCAAATATTTCGAGCGCTTCGGCCACGGCGTCGCTATCCATGACTTTGAGGGCGAAGCCGGCATGGACCAGGACAAAATCGCCGGGGCGCGCTTCAGGAGTAAGCATGAAATTGACCGGCACGGCGACAGCCCCGACGCGCGCGGCCCCGATATCGCCGTCGATCGATTCGATTTTTCCCGGCACGCCGAGACACACGGTTTTCACCTTCACTTTTACGCCCTGATTCCCGCTTTCGCGGGAATGATATCAGTCTTCCGGAAGACCGCCGCCGGCCGCGACTATCGCCGCCTGGCCGAGACTGATGCCGCCATCGTTGATCGGAATATTTTCATTGGTTATCACAGAAAAACCGTCGGCTTCGAGCCGGCCGGCGGTCGCTGTCAGCAGGCGCGCGTTCACGAAGACCCCTCCGGCCAATACGACCGTTTCAATGCCTTCTTTATCGCGCAGACGCCGGCTGACCGAGCGGATAACCTCAGCCAGCCCCAGATGAAATCTCGCGGCCATCGCCGCCGGCGCGGCGCCTGCCGCTTTATCTTCCAGCAACGCCGCGAACATCTCCCCGTAATCGACTTGCGTGACACCGTCGACATCCGTCAAGCTAAAGGGATATGCGCCTTCATCGCGAGCGGCAAAAGCCAGTGCTTCCAGGCCGGCGGCGGCCTGGCCTTCGTATGATTGAGAGCGACAGCCGGAGACTATCGACGAGACCGCGTCAAACAATCGACCGCAACTTGAGGTCAAGGGCGCGTTCACCCCGCCCGCGAGCTGGCCGGCGACCAACCGGATATCCGCGGCATCTATCTCCGGGAAGATGTCGGCGATGGCCGGCCCGCCCAGACCGAGCGCGGTCAAATAGGCGACGGCCATGCGCCACGGTTGCCGGATAGCGGCCTCTCCGCCCGGCATCGGGACTTCCTTGAGATGCGCGGCCCGCACCGCCAGTCGCCGATCGCAAAGCAGCCATTCCCCGCCCCAGATATGGCCGTCGGGACCCCAACCGCTGCCGTCGAAGGCCACGCCGATAACCGGCCCCTTTATCTCTTTTTCCGCCATAGCGGCGGCGATGTGGGCATGATGATGCTGAACGCGCCGGAGCGGTAAGTCCAAACTCCGCGCGTACGCGGTCGAGACGTAATCAGGGTGGGAATCGCACGCGACCAGTTCAGGGACAACATCGAGCAGCCGGCTCAAGCGATGGGCGGTCTCGCGGAAGCGGCTGAGACAATCGCAGTCGGATAGGTCCCCCAAGTATTGACTGACGTGGGCCCACCCGCCCGCCGCCAGGCAAAGCGTACTCTTGAGGTCCGAGCCGCAAGCCAGAATGGGCCGGTTAACACCCGGCAACCGCAATGCCGCCGGTGCCTTGCCTCTGCCTATGCGGACGGTGATGGAGCGCCCGGCGTGATGGCGGACGACGGAATCGTCGCAGCCGTTAACGATTGCGCGATCGTTCAGGAGCCAGCCGTCGGCGATACCCTTTAGTTCAGCCGCCGCCTCTTTATTATCGACGATGATTGGGGCTCCGCTATGGTTGGCGCTGGTGGTGACGAGCGGCAGGCGCGCTTCCTCCAGCAGTAGAAGATGGATCGGCGCATAGGGCAACATCACGCCGACAGTTCCGGCGCCGGCGCAAACATTATCGGGCAACGCCCCGGCCCGCCGGCTCAATAAAACTATCGGCCGCTCGGGCCCGCGCAGGAGGTCGGCTTCGGCCGCGCTCAGCTCGCCCAATCGCGCGGCCTCGCTTTCGTCAGAAACCATGACGGCCAGAGGTTTATCCGGCCTGTCCTTGAGCGTCCGTATCTTATCCACCGGCCGGAAGTCGGTCGCCAGGCACATCAAGTGGAATCCGCCGATTCCCTTGACGGCCAAGACTTTCCCTTCGCTCAAGACCTTGCCGGCGGCGATGACGGCGTCGCTCCCCGTCGCCGACCCATGAGAGTCCATATAGGTATATTTAGGGCCGCATTGAGGGCAGGCGTTCGGTTCGGCATGAAAGCGCCGGTCGATCTCATTGGCGTATTCGAAATCGCAGTCCAGGCAGAGATGGAACGACCGCATCGACGTCCGCTCCCGGTCGTAAGGCAACTTCTCGATGATGGTATAACGCGGCCCGCAAGCGCAACAGTTTATGAACGGGTAGCCGTGGCGCCGATCGCGCTCATCCAGGAGTTCGCGCCGGCAAGCGTCGCAAATACCGATGTCAACGGGGATAAACCGGCTGAGCTTGCCGGCCATCAGACTCTCAATGATAGTGAACGCTTCTTCCCGGCCATCGGCGCGTATCTCCGTAACGCCGAGGCGATGAACGCGGGCGGGCGAGGGGGCTTGTTTGACCAGGTCTTCAATAAAGGACACACATGATTCCGCGGCGCCCTGCACTTCCAGTTCGAGAGCGCCGCCGCTATTGCGGGCCCAGCCGGCGAGCCGCCAGCGGGCCGCCAGACGGTGGACGTGGGGCCGGAAACCGACACCCTGAACGATGCCGCTGACTTCGATCCTCAATCGCTTGATATTCCGCATTATGCTCCCGCATCTTGGATTCCCGCTTGCGCGGGAATGATATAAGCACTGTGGCTTGCCTTGCCTAAGCAGGGTTTAGCGTATAGTCGATCAGGCCGGCGCAGGCCGAGCCAAATTGGCGCAATCCGCGACCATTTCCGCTGCTTTGCTGGTAATAATGGGCAATCGCCGGCGGAGAGCGCCGCTGAGCTTAGTTCCCGCCCCTATGTGCTGAGGTTGAACGCCGATAATCCTCACCCAGGGCATTTCACCGGCGACAGCCATCAGCGCCAACACATCCGCCAACCCCACTTGATGAAGAGATTGGCGATTCCGCTCGCGAAGAATCGATTCCGGCTCGACCCAAAAGACCGCGCCGGAAGCGTTTCCGGCGTCGACGGCGTCGATAAAAACCACCCCATGATGAGTCGAAAGCAGGTCCAGCAGTCCGTAGCCCGGGGTCCCCCCGGCCGCGATACTCACCCCGGAAATCGGCCATTTCAGCAACCGCCGAGCAACCACGACTCCGATGGCGTCATCGCTCATCAGTTGATTGCCAAGGCCTAACACCAAAAGCCCGGCCATCCGCTCAATCCGCCCCCTTTACCTAGAAACCCGAGAGCATTACCCATACTTCTTTCCCAAGGAATGCCCGGTAAAACCTTGGATTGATGGGGATGCGCCTTGGGTATCTGAGATTATGCGCGGCACATGGATAGAACTGAAAAAACCTCTCAGCCCTCTTCGGCAACGGCGATTATACGCGCGGGCGTTGATCGATGGCGCTTTCCAGAGCTGAGGCGCGCTTGCGCCGTGCCCGCCATTTCCTGATAGAGAGCGCTAACCTCTCTGACATCGTCGACGCAATTCCCCAAGGCTATGACGTGATCGCGCCGGTAAAACAGGAGTGGGCGGTAAACCTGGCAAAAATCGATTCAAGCGCGGACCTGGCGCTCGGTTGGAAAAGCGATGAGCATCCCGGGCGATACCGTCTCCGTCGAGCCGCGACCGGCTTGGAGGGGGCTAGGCCGATGACCTCGCCAAAGTGGTTCACGCACCGGCCGATCGAGACGCTTTCCAACGCCCGGCGCGATGAGAACGGCGACTGGCAATACGAAACACCGATGGCACCAACGGTCAAGCAAGCTTTTTTTGGCGTGCGCGCCTGCGACGTCAGCGGCATGTTAGTGATGGACCGCACATTTAACCGGCAGTTCCACGATGCTCAATACGATGCCGCGCGGCGAAATAATATCATTATCGGGATCAGCTGTTTTGATCCCGGCAACAACTGCTTTTGCTCGACTTTCAACACCGGACCCGAACTTAAAGACGGCTTTGACATAGGGCTGTCCGATTTCAACGATAAGTATCTGATCGAGGTGGCCACCGATGCCGGAGCGAAAATAATAGCCGGGGTCGACGTCAAGCCGGCAGGCCGCCGGCTCCTTGAGATCAAAGAGGAGCGGACCGCCGCGGCCCGCCGGCGAATGGCCAGGGCTTTCGATCTTCAGAAAGCCGTCAAGGTCTTAAACGCCAACTACGATCACCCTTACTGGCAGGAACCGAGCGCCCGGTGCCTAAGCTGCGCGAATTGCATCAATGTCTGCCCAACCTGTTATTGCTATCAGATCGACGATAAATCGAACCTGGCCCAAACCGAGACATCCAGAGAGCGCCGGTGGGATGCTTGCCAGAACCTTGAGTTCGCGGCCGTTCACGGCGGAAATTTCCGGCCGAAGCGGGTCGACCGTATCCGCCAGTGGTGCAACCACAAGCTGAACTGGACGATCGAACAATACGGCTGCGCGGGCTGCGTCGGTTGCGGCCGCTGCATTACCTGGTGCCCGACGGCCATCGACATTACCGAGCCGGTTTGGCGCCTCGGAGGGAGGGCGATGAAGCTTGCCGCCTAATGCTTTTCTGCCGCAATCGGCAGCCATTAGAGACATAAAGGCTGAAACCTCCGATGTCGCCACATACGCGCTGGCTTTTCTCGATGAGAAGGAACAGGCCGATTACAGGTTTGAGCCGGGACAATACAATATGGTCGGCCTGCCGGGGATCGGCGAAGCGCCGATATCAATCAGTTCCAGCCTCAAGCGCCGGGACGCTTTCGAGCACACGGTGCGCATCGCCGGCCGGGTGACCGCGGCCCTGTCGCGACTGAAGGTCGGCGATACCTTAAGCGTTCGCGGACCCTTTGGCCGGCCCTGGCCGCTCGACCGATTAAGGGATAAAGATGTGGCGGTCATTGTCGGCGGAACGGGGTGCGCCTGCCTGAAGCCGGCCATTAGCACCCTCGCCGAGCACCGGGACGAGTTTAAGTCGGCGACGGTTCTATACGGAGCGAAGAACCCCGGGGAACTACTATTCACCGGCGAGTTCGAAGACTGGCAACGCAGGGGGGTTCGGATTCATCTGACGGCGGACGCGGCGCCCGAACATGCCTGGCCCGGCCACATCGGGGTTGTCACCACCCTGTTCGACCAGCTTAAAGCACCGGCGTCGGACTCGGCGGCTTTGATAAGCGGGCCCGAAATCATGATGCGTTTTTGCGTCTTGGATCTGCTTAAGCGGGGTTGGCCGGCTAAGAACATCTGGCTTTCGCTGGAGCGGCGCATGGATTGCGCTGTGCGGATGTGCGGCCACTGCCAGCTCGGACCGGAGTATGTCTGCCAGGACGGACCGGTCTTTAATTATGCGGAAGTCGAGAATTTCTTCGGGATGGTGGCGTAGGCCGCGCGTGCGCGGCCAGAAAATTGAAAATGGAGAATAGAAAATAGAGAATGGGAAATGGAGAAGTGGATTCGGTGACTGAGAAGAAAAAGCCGCGAGTAGCGATATATAAATTCACGTCGTGTTCCGGCTGCCAGCAAGCGCTGCTCAACGCCGAGCGCGAACTGCCGGAAATATTCGCGGCGCTCGATATCGTCCACTTCATCGAGGTGAAACGGGAGAACCGGAGCGGTCCTTACGACCTGGCCCTGGTCGAAGGCTCCATCAGTCGGCCGGAGGAGATCGCGGCAATCGAGGAGCTGCGCCGTCAAACTAAAGTTTTAATCGCTTTCGGCGCCTGCGCCGTCTACGGCGGGCCGCAAGCTCTGCGCAACTGGACCGATACCAAGCACTTGAAGGCGGTCTCGTATGAACGGCCTGACGAGACGGAAACCCTGGATCAGACGAGCGGCATCGAATCTTACGTGCCTGTCGACTATCAGATCTACGGATGCGGGCCAAATCCGGGCCAGATAGTTGAGGTCATAACCAACTTCCTCCAGGGACGACCGCCGACACTCCCCCGGCACAGCGTCTGTGTCGAATGCAAGCTCGCGGGCAATATCTGCTTGCTGATCGCCGGCGGCTTAAACTGCCTGGGACCGATCACGGCTGCCGGTTGCGGCGCCGCCTGCCCCAGCCGCAAACGGGGCTGCTACGGCTGTTTTGGGCCGATGAGCGCGGCAAACGTCCAAGCCTTCGCCAGTCTCTTGGAGACTTTTGGCAACAGCGCCGAGGATATCGTCAGGATATTGAGAAACCAGAACAGCAACGCGCCGGCCCTCAGGGAGGTGGCTATCGCTTATGCACAAAGGCGACGCCTGGCGGCTTGATTATATCGCTCGTGTCGAGGGCGAAGGCGGCCTTGAACTGGTAGTATCCGGCGCCAATGTCGAGGAAGCGCGCCTGCGCATATTCGAGTCGCCCAGATTTTTCGAGGGGTTTCTCGAGGGCCGCAAATTCGACGAGGTGCCGGACATAACGGCCCGTATCTGCGGGATTTGTCCTATCAGCTACCAGATGGCCGCCTGCGCCGCGATCGAATGGGCATTTAGCTTTACCCCGTCGGAGCAGACAAAGCGCCTGCGCCGCCTCTTTTCCTGGGCCGAGATAATCCAAAGCCACGTCTTGCATCTATATATGCTGGCAGCCCCCGATTATTTAGGGGTCGAAGGCGCCCCGGCCCTGGCGGCCGCATACCCGGAAGCAATGGCGCGGGCGCTGCGGTTAAAACGCGCGGCCAACGATTTATCTAAAGCCATAGGCGGCCGGGAAGTCCACCCTATCGTTCCGAAGGTCGGCGGCTTCTACGATCTGCCCCCGGCCGGGGACTTGACGCACCTGGCCGGCCACTTCCGCGAGGCTCGGGAAGACGCACTGGCCACGCTGGAGATGGTCGCCGGCTTCAAACTGCCCGCGTTGGCTCGCGAAGCGGATTTTCTCTGCCTCTCCCACGAGAACATGTATGCCCTGAATGAAGGCGATGTTAAAACTCTTAGCGGCCTCGTCTTCCCGGTTGAGCGCTTTTTGGAACATATCGGCGAGCGACAGGTGGCTCATTCCAGCGCTAGGCAATGCTATCTAAAAGGGGCCGGGAGCTACCAGACCGGGCCGCTCGCGAGAGTCAACATCAACCACCGCCAACTGTCAAAGACGACGCTGGAAAGGTTGGACTCGCTCGGGTTTTCATTCCCGAGTCAAAATCCGTTTCACGCTATTATCGCCCGGGCCGCGGAGATCGTCACGGGCATCGACGAATGTATCGAGCTGATGGAGGGGTTCGCGCCGGAGCCGGAGGACGCGGTCATCGAGCCGCGGGCCGGAGAGGGCTTCGGTATCAGCGAGGCGCCGCGCGGTTCTTTATTTCACCGATATGTCTTCGACGATGAAGGCATGGTGCGCCGCGCCCATCTCATCCCGCCGACCAGCCAGAACCTCGCCCGCATCGAAGACGACTTATTGGCCTGGACGCCAAGCCTGCTAAACAAGCCAAAAGAAGAGATGGCCCGCGCCTGCGAAATGCTTATCCGCAGCTACGACCCGTGCATTAGCTGCGCAACGCACTTTTTGCGGGTGAACATGGTTAGAACCTAAAACTTTGGGCGATTTTGATGCCCGCCGGACCCAGGATGACGATCATCAGGGCCGGGAAGATACACAAGACGAGGGGAAAGACTACCTTGACCGGGGTCTTCATGGCCGCCTCTTCGGCGCGCTGGCGGCGGCGCACCCGCATCTCTTCGGACTGGACGCGCAGAACATTGCCGATGCTGATACCGAAAGTATCGGCCTGCAAAATGGCTAAGACAAATGAATTTACTTCCGGGATACTTATTCTCGCGGCCAAGTCGCGCCAGGCTTCCTTGCGCGACCGGCCCAGTTGGACCTCTTGAAGCCAGCGGAAAAACTCCTGGGCCAGCGCCCCTCTAAAGTTTTTAACTACCTTGCCGATGGCAGAGTCGAATCCCAGCCCCGCCTCGACGCTGATGGTCAACATATCCAAGATATCCGGCAACGAACGGCTGATTCCGCGTTTCCGGTCGTCGATGAGCCTGGCCAGCCAGGCGTCCGGACCGAAGAACCCGATGCCGGCAAAGAGCAGCGCCGTCGCGATCATCCGGCTGGAAGCAAAGCCGGCTATCGACCCAATCGCAACCGCCAGAGCCAGCCCGCCGGCCGCGCTTGCGGCCTTTAGCGACATCAGACCGTCGATATCCAGATCGCGCGGCTGACCGGCTTCAAGCAAGCGCCGGCGCAGACGACCCCGGGTCGTCGGAGAGACAAACCGCTCGCTAAACGAGCCCAGTCCTCCGGGAACTCGGAGCGCCGCCGCCCGAAGTTCGGCCAGCCGGCGCCGGCTTATCGACTCGGCGATTAAGCCGCCGACAGTATAGAAACCATAGAAAAACGCCGCGAGGGCCGGGAGAAGCATTATCATTTCAAACCTCTATCCTAACGACCTGCCGGAGCCAGAGCGCCCCGACGGCCATCAATCCGACCGCGGCGACGAGCATGACGACTCCCGCCAGATTAGTGAACATCAAGCCCATATAGCCAGGATTAAGAAGATATAAGACCGCTGTGACGAATACGGGCAAGCAGAGCAGAATCAACGCCGATAAGCGGCCCTCGGCGGTCAAGACCCTTATCTGACCGAGGACCGTTTCGCGCGCGCGGATGGTGCCGGCCAGGGTGGCCAGGACCTCGCTCAAGTTGCCGCCGACTTCCCGCTGTATTTTTATGGCCAAAACCATCCAATCGAAGCTCATATTGGCCACGCGCAGCCCCATCTTTTCGAACGCCTGCTCCACCGGCAGACCCAACCCGGAATCGGCCAGGACTTTTTTGAACTCCGTCGACATCGGCGGGACTGTCTCATCGGCCACCATATCGACAGCCTGCGCCAAGCTGTAGCCCGCTTTCAGCGAGCCGGCCAGCATCGTTAATGTGTCCGGAAGCTGAGCGGCGAAAAGTTTGCGGCGCCGGGCCGTGAGATAATCCAGCCACCCGAACGGCAGCCAGCCGCAGGCGGCGACGGTAGCGATAGCCGGCGCCGGACCGGCCAATAAATAGACAACGATCCCGGCGGCTGTCGCTCCAACCAGGTGATAATAGACGAATTCCGTCCAATCGATAGCGACGTCGGCGGCAACCAGACGTGTTTGAATGAACTCAGCCGCGAACGCCCGGCTGATGAACCGGACCGCCAGGTCCTTTATGCGAGCCGGCCAGGCGGCATCCGCCGGCAGCTGTTCGCGCAATTCCCCGTGGGCGACCCGCCACGAATTCTCGTAGAAGCCCAGTTGCTCCCTGAAGGCGGTCCTCTCGGGCCAGACGATCAGCGCCAAAGCCTGAGCCGACAGACCGAAACCGATAAAATAAAAAACCAAGCTTATGTAGTACATCTATTTCCTCGCCAGATACTCAAACTGAAAGACCTCGGGCGCCAGTTCGATTCCCGCCTCATCCAATCGCCGGGTAAACTTGGGCCTTATTCCGGTCGACTTCAACCGGCCCAATTGCCGGCCGCTCTCATCCAGCCCCGGCGCGAAATCGAAAACGAATAGGTCTTGCAGGGTTATAACTTCGCCTTCCATTCCCTGGACCTCGGTTATTCTCGTCACCCGTCGACTGCCGTCCCGCAAGCGCGCCTGGTGGACGATCAAGTCCACCGCCGAGGAGACCTGTTCCCTAATGGCCCGCACCGGCAGGTCCATCCCCGACATTAAGACCATCGTCTCCAGGCGGGACAAGACGTCCCGGGGGGCGTTGGCATGGACTGTGCTTAGCGACCCGTCATGTCCGGTGTTCATGGCTTGCAACATATCGAGCGCTTCCCCGCCTCTGACTTCGCCGACGACTATCCGGTCGGGGCGCATCCGTAAAGCGTTTCGGACCAAATCCCTAATGGTCACCTGGCCGCTGCCTTCGATGTTGGGCGGCCGCGACTCAAGTTGTAAAACGTGAGCTTGGTGGAGCTGGAGTTCGACGGCGTCTTCAATTGTGATTATCCGCTCGTCGGCCGGGATGAATTCCGAAAGAACGTTTAAGGTGGTCGTCTTGCCGGAACCCGTACCGCCGGAGACGAGGACGTTGAGCCGGCCCCGCACGCAAGACTCCAGAAAAGTCGCCGCTTGCGGAGTAAAGGTGCCGAACTCGATGAGATCATCGACCTTGAACGGCTCGGCGGCGAATTTTCTAATCGTCAGCTTAGCCCCGCCGATGGCCACCGGCGGGATGATCGCGTTGACCCGGGAACCGTCCGGCAAGCGCGCGTCCACCATCGGGACGCTTTCGTCGATGCGCCGCCCTACCCGGCCGACGATCTTGTCGATGATTCGACGGAGATGCTCGTCGTCGATAAACCGCTCCTCGGTCGCAAAGAGCCGTCCTTCCCGCTCTATATATATAGTGGAGAAATCGTTGATCATAATCTCGGTTACCGATGAGTCGAGCAGAAATTGTTCGATGGGACCATAGCCCAGAACGTCATCGGAGATATCCTCGATCAGCCCCGCCTTTTCCTCCCCGGACAGAGGCGTCTCTTCTTCCTCGATAAGCGCTGTGACCTTTTGCCGGACCTTGTCGCTCACCTCTTTCCGGCCGACTTTATCGTTGTACAGTTCCGGCCCCAGCTCTTCGATAAGAAGAGAGTGGGTTTTTCGATTGATGCCGTCGAGGACCTGTCGGCGCGAGACCGGAATATCCCCGGTATCGACGCCCTGGATCCGGCTCAGTCTTTCATGCAGGGACACCTGCTTTCACCTTCTTTCGTTCGTCAGGCCGGGGCGGCGCGCCGGCGATGATCTCGGCCAGCTTTAGGATCGCCGCGGAGGCCGGGGCCTTTGGGGCAGCCAATATGACCGGTATCCCCTTGTTGACGGCGAGCGGGACCGCCGAATCGTTCGGTATGCGGACCAAGACTTTTTCCTGAAAGACCGCCTCGACATCGGCCACGCTCAAGCCCAGGTTTTTATCGACCCGGTTCAAGACTAAACGGATCTTTTCTTTTGGAAACCCTAACAACCGCAGCGTCTGCAGGCATAGCTTGATATTTTTTAAGGACGGCAGGTCGAGCGTGGCCACCAGATACAGCTCATCCGTCTCATCGAGGACCCCGAGAACGTTGTCGTTGAAACAGGGGGGCGTGTCGATGATAACGAAGTCCGCGGCCTGCCGCAGCCAGGCGAAGATGGGTCTGACCAGGTCCGGAGTGACCAGATCGGCCAGTTCCGGCTGGAGCGGCGCGACAAAAGCGCTTACTTTCTCGTTGAAGCCGGTCAGCAGCGCCCGCAATTGACCGAGATCGACGGACTTCAAGCCGACCAGGTCATGCAGAGTGTGCTTGGGCAGGAGTTTCAGCATGACGCCCACATCGCCGAATTGGAGGTCGAGATCGACGATTATCGCTTGCGCCGCCGACGTTGAAGTCAGCGCCACCGCCAGATTGGTGGCGATGACAGTCTTACCCACCCCGCCTTTGGTGCTAAAGACCGTGATGAACCGGCCCTTGGGCTTAGCGGCCTTCCGTCCGTCGAGCGGGCCGGCGGCGGCAGCGCGCCTGATGCAGAGTAAGAGCTCGCTACTGTCTATCGGGATGCCAAAAACCCCGGTGAACCCGATCTCAGCGGCTTGTCGCCGCAGGTCGGTACTGTATTCAGCCGTCACCAATATCGCGGCCACACCCGGTTGCCGCCGGCGCAATTCCCCGTAACCGCCGAGTACCCTGGTCTTGGCCCAGCCGGGCCCGAACAGAATAATATCGGGCGGGTCCGCGGCGACCAGGCTCTCGACGCCGTCCCAGATATGCTCGCAACTGATGATCTCTATCTCTTTGACCAGTCCGAGTTCGGCTGATATCTCAGCGGAAAATTGCGGGTCCGGGTCGGCGATAACCAGCCTCACATGCATGCCGCTCCTCCTGTATTCAGCTTCCAGCTTCCAATCTCCAGCCGGTCTTACCTCATCTAAAAACGCTCTCCATTGTCTGCCCGCCGGTCGGCGGCGCTTCACCGGGCTTGGCCGGAATCAGGCCTATCCACACCCGGCCCCTTTCTTCCGCAAAGACCAGTTTCTCCGCCTCCGGCGGCGCGACAGCCAGAGTTATCGTCCGCTTCTGCGACGATGATGCCGGTCCGCTCCTGGCTTCGCCGGCGACAGCAAGCACTTCCACCCCTGTCAATAAGACACGGCTGATGTCGGCGCCGCCCGGTCCGGGCGCGAAGGTGGCCAGGACGACCACGTGATCGCCGGCCTCGATCTGGCCGCCGACCCCGGTTATTTCATCGACCGGAACGGCTATCGCGATCTTATCCGGCGCGAGTTTGTACGCGACCTCGGACTGGTCGGCCCGGCGAAGCTTAGCGATCGTCACTTGCTCGCCGCGGCCGATCGACGCGATAGTGACTTGATCCTTGTAAGGATCGAGAGACGCGACGGCGCTCTCCGCCGCATATCGCTTTGGCACCTCCTGCTTGACCAGCAAGTCCCGGCTTAAAGCGTCGCTCACAACCGTGCCCGACGGTATTTCGGCGGCGGCCACATATATCCGCTGTTTGGCCCCCGACTCAACGAGGGCCGCCTTGACCGAGTTGACATACAAAGCCACCCCCACCGTTCCCAGCAGGCCGAAAACTATCCCGATTGTCACCGCTCTGAGTCTTGTAGACATCCCTGCAACCTCCCGTCGACGATTATTCAGTCAACCGAACGACCCTGACCCCGTAATCCAGCGCGTTTTGATCGCCCCCGGAGCCGGTCGTCACAGTGCCGTCGGTAAAATAGCCGGTGACCGACTTGGGGTTTCCGGTTAGTTCAAACCCCGTGACGACGAATTCGGCGAAACCGACAACGTGATAAATGCCTTGGCTGCCGCCGCCCTGCGTGTAGTCATAGAGAGGCAGGATGACCTTGGGGTCTTTAGCGAGCCGTTCGGCCATAGCGGCTTTGAGCGCGGCCTTGACGCCCGTCCCATTGCCCTGGTTGCCGATGCCGACCGGGTTCGGGTAGCCGTTCACTATCCAATCGGCAAAATCCGGAGTTCCGCGGGACCCGCCGTCAAAATCGACCAGCCAGAAAAATCCCCGCTGTGACGTATTTGTCGACGCGGTCTGGACCTTGCCGTTTATCTTGGCCCAGACGTCGTTCCGCGGATTGACGTTACCGGAAAAACGCACTAAGAATGTCGCCGAGCGCTTATCCCCGGCGGCGACCCCGTTGAAGAGCCAGCGAACAGTATTGCCTGAATGCGTCCCGCCGCCGGTGACGCTACCGCAAACGTAAGTAGCCCCGGCCGGTACGACCGACCACATATCTAAATTAATCGATTTATTGCCCGTATTGACATACGTGACCGTGTAGGTAACCTGGTTGCCCGACTCAGTGTAAGTAATAGCCAGCGGGTCCAGGGGGCGGTCTTCCCCTAGCACAAAGACGGCCTGATTCCCTTGACCGACATGCCCGGCAACACTTTGATAAGGGACGATTATGGGAACCAGATTTTCCACGCTGCCCGCCGGACCGAAACGAGCGGTAGCGACCGCCTTGACCGGAAATGTACGGCGACCGAATAGCCGGGCAAAAAAAGTGGTCTGCTCGCTGACCGTCTCGACACGCACGCTTGAACTGTCCGGAAACGTCACCGAGGTGCGACCGCCGCGGCCGGAATTGTTGCCGCCGATATAATTGTCGACCGTAGTCCGGGCAACCGTCGCGCCGCGCGATTCCGCGATATCTTGCGCGCCGGCCAAGGCCGCGGCATCGACCGAAGTCTGCAGGACCCGGCGGGTCCCATAGCCGGCCCCGGCGTCTACGGCTAAGGCCAGTGACGAGAACAGCACGACACTGAGCATAGCGATAACCACCGTGACCTGGCCTGACTGTGACCATAGACATCGCGACGCGAACTTAAGTCTGTGATCGGCTAAGAACCTGACTTTCACCACAGCTCACCCTTCCAGCCGCATCCGGGCCTCACCGATAAGCGGCAACGACCTTGCCCCAAAGAAAGGAATGCTCAAGTGAAGCAGGTATTCGACCCGCACGTCGACCGGCTGCCCGTGCGTTTCGCCCTCAGGATAAGTTACGGATATGGACGTCGGGTTGACCGGATAGGCTCTCTCCCGAACCGTCTGCTCGCTGAATCTGCCTACCGCCGCCAGCCGCGCGCCTTCCCGGGCCGCGTGAGTTATCGCCAGGAAGTCGCCGAAAGCTATGCCAAATTCCACGACGCCAAAGATAAGCATTATCAGGATAGGCAATACTAGCGCGAACTCTACGGCGCTGGATCCGTTTTCCCCTCCGAGCAAGGCCTTCATTTAAACGACCTTCTTCTTGTTTGTCTCGACAAAACCCCACGCCCGAACCGTCGGCCGCCAAAACGCCGTTACCTCGCACTCGGCTGTCTTTAGGACACAGAGACGCAGAATCGGCCGGGGCGCTGAGCAGAACGGCGACTGCCCGGCGACTTCAACATCCACTTCCTGATTCGCAAACATTTGATTCTCCTCCTTGTTTTTGGTCCGGACTTTCGGCCCGAATTCGAAATGGCAGTTTGACTGCGACTTGCGCTACTATATGGTGCTGATGCTTCTCCTTGAACTTAACTGCCATTCCGGATCCGTGTCGACCTGAACGCGCCCGCGCCAAGCATAATGGCGAGCGCTCTAAACGGCTGTCGATCAACCGCCAAGCGAAGTCACAACGCCCTGGAACACGGTGTTCAGTTGCCCGCCTAAGAGACCGACGGTTACCACGATGGCCGCGGCTATCAAGGCCACCATAATGCCGTATTCAACTGCCGACGCGCCTTCTTCGCATTTTAGATTGTGAATCATCAGAAAAACCTCCTTCCAAACAACATCTATACTTTGCGTCTTAGAGCCTGTACTAATTGTACAGTTGGCCTCAAAAAAAATTAGTGTTCGACCGCCCGCGCTACCCGATCTCCTTTGACCGCGGCCTTGCGCGCATCGAGCATCTGGTAATAGCTGGCCCACTCGACAGGCACCTGACTTTCCGCCGCCTCATCGACTTGCAGGCTCCGCCCGATATACTTCTGGTTCAAAGCTTTTGCCCCGGATTCGGCAACGCAAACGGGTGCTTTCGCCTCGACCACCTCGCCGCAGCTCTTTATCAAGCCCTTTCTGCTCAAAGCCAAAAGGTCTCGGAGCGAGAGCGAGGGAATCTCTTCCCGTATCTCCTCCCACGCCGCTTGCCGCTTGGCCACCGCCGCCAGAACAAGCGCCACATCGACAAAACCGTCAACGCCCGCATCGACTTTATCGCCGGCCTCAAACGAGTAAACACACTCTTCCCAATTGAGAATCTCCAGCAAGGCTTCTTCGATTCCTTCGCTTGCCGGCACACTCTTTCCGCTATGTTTCGCGTCGGACATAATGGTCGACGCCTCCGCCAAATACAATTGTCCGGAGCTGAACCCGATCCGGCCCAGACCGACGGGTTGCGCATCGACCGTTAATAAACCGGTCTTCTGTTTGAACGCCAGCACTTCCAGGACCTCCTGCAAACTGAACCCCGTTAAACTTCCATTCATGTTAAATCCCTCCCTTCATCTTGGACCTTTAAGCTAGCTCTTGCATTCATAAGAAGTTGACTTTAAAATGCCCAACTCCTGCATCTTTCTGACCATGGCCGTCTCGCTAACCGCAAACTCCTGTGCCAGCCAACGATAGTCGTTGCACCACTTTCTGGCTTCGTCTTTGACTAAGAAGGTGGGCATACAGAGCTCGGCCGCGAAAACATCCGCTTCCCGATGAAAATAGTCGCGTTTGCAATTCTTCATATACGCTAATTCAGTGCCGTGAAGTTGATGGTGGGCTATCTCATGAGCGATGGTGAAGTTCTTGCGATGCTCCGGCATGCCCTTGTTCAAGGCGATATAGAACTCACCTTTGAGATTGACCAGCACGCCGAAAAACCAGTTCGGCAAAGTCATCTCGATTAATTCGATTCCCAACCCGTCGGCGATTTTCCTCAAATCAACCGGGGGTTGGTCAAACCCGCACTCCCTTACCAGCGTTTCCGCTTGACGCCGGTACTGGACGTATGTGACAAGAGCCACCCTACACACCGCCTCTTAAAACCGCTGCCTCTTTTAAACCGTGCTTCTTAGTCCTTACCTTCAGCTTTTCGCTTCGCCTTGATGATGTGGATCACGTGGATCAATAGTTCCTTTTCATCCTCGGAATATTTAGGATCGGACATCAGCATGGCTTCGATATCAAACTCTTGCACCGTCGCGTTCATGTAAGGACTCTCCCCCATTAAAAACGCCGTCGACACCTTGTAAAAATCCGCTAAATTTTTCAACCGCGGTGTCGGAATCCGTCGCCGGCCGTTTTCGTACATGGCCAGAATCGACTCCTTGAACTCTCCGCCTGTCTGCTCTTCCACGTCTTTGCGGCTGAAGTTCCGGCTTTCCCTGATGTTGCGTAACCTGTTGCCTATCTCTGCTTCGTATCTTGCTTCCAACACTTGCTGTCTGTCCTTTACTCTTTGTGCAAATGTCAAACCTGATTATCCTATTTGCACATTCAAGTTATCGGCCACTTCTTAAGCGCACTTTAGCCCAATTCGCACAAATAGTAAAGGTTTTTGCTGGACTTTAGGACGGGTTTTCTCACAAACAGTGCACCCGGGAGTGCGGGTCTACCAACGCATAGAGGCGGGAATGACAAGCGGCCGGCGCTACCAGATTGTATCGATTACTTGAGAGTTTCTTAAGGTTTGGTCCTTAGTGACAACGGCGGCTTTACGAGCAAGGGCCTCGGCGGCAATCAGGCGATCATGCATTTCATCGATGTCCAGCGCCTCGAGCAGCTCAAGCTGCGCCTGACCTAGCTCTGAGAGCATGAAGCCCGGCGCCGCGTCTATGTCGGAAAGTAAGCCGGCTATAGATCGATCATGATTTTGCTTTTTGGCGACATAATATAGCTCCGCCACAACAATGGCCGGGATAATGATGAGCGCCTCACCGACCTCAGCGAGTCGAAAGACCGCGTCCGCCGCCGCGCTGAGTCGGGCCGGGTTCTGCAAATACCAATAGAGCGCGTGGGTATCGGCAACGTACTGAAGTGTGCGCGAAGTCTGTCGACGCTTTACTGATGGTTTTTGAGCCATATGTTTTTAAGTTGACGAAAATCTTTTTCGTCTAGCTCGGGCAGATGGGGATAAGCGCCGCGCAGCGTCTTTTTGCCGCTTGGCGCCTCGGGCTCTTCCTGCAAAGGCACTATTTTGCCGCAAGGCCGCCCGTGGCTGGTGATAATAAATTCTTTCCGCTTTTGGCTGACTTCCCTAATAACCTCGCCCGCCTTGGCTTTTAGTGCGTATTTCGGCCCATTCCGGCCAGTGATTTCGGTTTAATCCGGCCACCCATTTCGGAGCAAAGCGGCCACCCATTTCGGTTGATTCCGGCCACT
>Ga0334722_10001636_pt1 | contig 27402 bp, 27 predicted proteins | sample C3_bottom_MG_FD_207210 | JGI IMG/M metagenome (GOLD analysis project Ga0334722, IMG submission 207210) | Sediment microbial communities from Yellowstone Lake, YNP, Wyoming, USA - C3_bottom | ecosystem: Environmental > Aquatic > Freshwater > Lake > Sediment | place: USA: Wyoming | collected... | reverse complement strand
TCTTGCGCAGTCCCGATGTGGAAAATGTACTTTCGGTTCCCGCTCCTTCCGCCGGTCTACCGTTCACCATCCATTGATGCGTACAGGTAAGCGGATCGCCGTCGGGGTCAGCGACCGACGTTTGCGCAGACACGACCGAACCGGCGACCGCATTCTCCGGTCCTATGCTTGCCGTTGCTATCTCCGGCGGCCCGTTCACAATAACGACTACCGGTGTTCTTATTGCATTTCCGCCGTTCTGATCTGCAAGAACAACTTCCACATACACCGAAGCGCCCTTTCGGTACGGGCCGGGTTGAAGCGCGTTCGAAGTGCCGTCCTGCACCAGATTGCCGTCTACGAACCAGCGGAACGTCGCGCTGGCAGGTACGCCACCGGCGTTGCGTGCCTCGTATGCAACGCTGAGCGGCGTCCGCGATGACGCTCCCGGCGGTGAAATAACGGGATCAGCAACGGCCGGGATGCTGACGCCTGTCCCGTCGGCACCGTTCACCGACGGAGCAGGCGCTGCGGCCGGCACTGACGGAGCGCCCGTGATCATGGACCTGCCGGTATATTTCATGACTGCAAATAGGGCCAACGCCACGACGAGCAGAATAGCCGCTGCAATCCCTGCCGTGAACAACTTCGACCGGGGCGGTTTAACAGCGGCCTTTTGTCTCTGCGGCTTTTTTCTCAGCACTGCGGCCATGTAGAGTTCTGCTCCTTTGTGATCGGCTATTTTCGGGGCTTGCTTCGAAAAGGAAAGAGGTTCTAATCGCGGATCGTGAAGGCAACGGTATATCGCGCGGTCCCCAAATGACCGTCGTCGGCAATGATCGTGAACGGCTGTTCGCCGGTGAAGCCGGCAGGGACCTTCCAGACCACTTCGCCGCTTGTCCCGCCTATGGACATACCCGGCACGGGCGAATCAAGCGCATACGTGATCTGATCCCCGTCGGCATCGGTGGCCCTTGCGCGGTACACACACGTGCTGCCGGAAAATACGAAATCCTGATGTTCGACGAATACGGGAGGGTGATTTGCGATGGTTCTGTCCAGGGTGACCGGGCTGCCGAACGCCTGTCCGTCATGCGCAACGACCTCGACGCGCACATCATCTTTGCGTCGCAGGGCCCTGCCAAGCTCCGCACTGTTCCCCGCCGGAACGCCGTTGACGGTCCATGCATACTGGATCGTCACCTTGTCATTATCCATATCGACCGCTGCAGCGGCGACCGCCAGCGATTCGCCCTGCGCGGAGGTTGCCGAAAGGAATGTCACATCCGTGAGCTCCGGCGGCGTGTTCCCGATAACGACATCGTTGGACCTCAGTTCTTTGCCGTTCACAACTGCCACAGCGCGCACCGTATCCCCTTTTCTGGTCCCGGCGCAGTCAAAACGATCTGCCGCCGCGGAGGGCTCCGCTGCACCGTTCACCTGCCATACGACCGGTGCTCCGCGAAGTGCAGTTCCGTCCGTGGACAGCATAAGCGTTGTTTTTCGCGTTGCTTCGCGCGGTTCTATCCTCAGCGCGTACATATCGCCGCCAGCTCCCGGCGCAGCCTGGGCAGGCGACGAGGCCTGTCCCGGAGCGGTCCCGGCGACCGGAGGAGAAGGCTTCTCCGCCGTACAGGACAGGAGAAGCATTGCCGACGCTGCATAGACGAACAGCCTGGAGGCGCGGCGGATCATATCAGAACATGTGGACAAGGTCCAGCCGGATACGTTCATTGGGATTAGACGCCCTCTGCGCAAGTACTGTAAAGGTGTAATAAGTCGAGTGCACCACTCCCATGCCCGGGTCCGCGGGTACAACACCGGTCTTGATCCTGACCTGCCGGTATCCCTTGTTCGTGTTGCCCATATGTTTCTGCGTCATTTTGGCATAGACACGGTAGGTCGGGTTTCCAATGTCCATGGAAAGGTCATACGTCGTGTTTATGCTCGGATCGATCGAGACCTGTGTATCTATGCCGGCCACGTTCAGGTCGGATGCGTTAAGCTTGGTCAGGAACGATGGCCGGTAGGTGATCGAAACGCCGGGAATAAGGCTCGCGCCCTGGTCCTGGATGATCTTCCGCATGACGTCGATGCCGCCCAGCGCGGCTTCATGGGCCGTGCGATACCGTTTCTCCGAACTCGACAGCTGCGTCCCCATGGTGATCACATACAGCACCGTGGTCATGACCAGCAGGCCTATCGTCGACAAGACCAGCACAAGGACCAGTGCCACACCGCGCTCGGCACCCCGGCGCTTACGCTGCTCCGTGTCAGATGAGGGTTCTCTTATTTCTTCGTTCAGTTTCATCATGGGGCCACCGTCCAATCCAGCAGGCTCATTGGTTCAACGATCATCGTGTATAACTTCCAGCGATAGTTCTGCCAGTTCGTTATCGTGGCGCCGAGGTCGAAATCCCTGCCGTAAAGTCCGGCCTCGCCGACCCTGACTATGTTGTTCGAATACGTGAACCCCAGGTCCTTCTGCCCTTCCTGGACAAGGAGGTAAACGCGCACCTCACGTATCTGCCTTGACGAGGTCGCGTCGACCGGCTGATCGGCAGTGGCGTCCGCTGATGTGTCCGCATACCCGTCCCCGTCGGAATCGAAACGGTAGGCGACCTGCATATCGGCAACACAGTCCAGCAAAGCGAGCGGGGTAAGAAAACCTGTACTGCCCACCGCCTGGTTCACGACCGCCTTATACAGCACGCCGGTTCCCTGAGCGCAGCGCGTCGGAACGTTCGCGTTGGCGATATAGAAATCGGCACGGTTAAAGGTCATTTTTGGAGGTGCGGTCGTGCCGAGGCTGAAAATGAGGCTCGTGGTCTCCGGGGTGTCGTAATTCGCCAATACGCCGTTAAACAACGATGAACCGGCAAATGTCGTGGTAAAATGAAGCGACCGATTGGTCTGGTCGGGCCTCACAACGATTACATATTCTCCCGAACCGATATTCTCGGTCGTTGGCGACTTGATCAACGTCGTATAGATGGGGCTCGTGTAGAGATAGGTCCACCGTTCGCTCAACTCGTTCGAGACCACGTTCACCGCCTTGACGGCGAGCCGATCGCTGCCGTTCAGACCGCGTCCGCCGCCGATCACGATCGGCCGCGGGATCCCGTTCGGCGCATCGTTGAGCGCCGCACCGTTCAGATCAGACCCTGCTGTGACCTCAACATAGGTGGGAGTCGGCGTCGGTGAGGATTTCGGGTCGAGCCCCCAATACAGACCATACCCTGCATGGGCGATGTCCCTCCGCAGCACCTCCAACCCCAGCATGCCCTCGATGTTGGTGGCCGCTATCTTGCTCTGCTGTTTGGACTGGGTGAGCAGCGGCACGAACGACTGGGATGCCGCGATGATCACCAGCGAGAAGATGCCTATCACGATAAGCAGCTCGATAATGCTGAATCCCGCCTGTCGACCCTTTGTGGTCACGAGCCATACCTCCTGATGATCGACATGATGGAATGGTTGTACGGCCTCCCGCGGAACTGCCAGGCAACATTCACCGTGACCTGTTTGGTGTTCCCGTCAAGGTCCACGATCGACTTGCTCATGATGAACGGCATCGACGCGTTCCGGATCTGTCGTGTGATCGTCGGATACGTCACGTTCCCCGCGACGAGATCGACGTTGCCTCCGCCCGGGTCCGCGCTGTCGAACCCACCCGGACCGGAGCGCAATTCGTTCATCCGCTGCTCGGCGATCCGGACGGATTCGTCGCGGATCTCGTTCTGCACACTGGTCTGCAGCACGAGGATGGAGGACTGCATGAGCGCGACCGCGACGATCGCGAGGATGCCCATCGCCACCAGAAGCTCGATCAGCGTGGAGCCTTTGCTATTTGACAACGCAATTCGCGCCATTGATCTTCCCCATTCCTGTTCTTATCTGATCGATCTGAATGCAATCGTACTCTCCACTTACCGTCGTATTGATCTTGACCCAGCCCGTCGTGCCGGCAACAAGCCCCTTTGAGTTGAACTGAACCAGGGTCAGCGACGCAGTCGAAAGGACCAGGGTATACGGAGCCGTGCTCTGTGTCGTCAGCAGCGCGTCGCCTCCGTCAAATGCCCCATTCCCGTCGGGGGATATAAAGGTATCCTCATAGATGCGGTATGCCGTAGTACCGGTTGCCATGGTTACGAAATGGTCCCTCCCCCTTTGCATGGCGCGGACACGGGTGTTCATGAGGTCGGTGTACATCTGCTTCACCTTCTGCTCCACCTGGTAGCGTTGCTGCATCGTTTGATAGGAGATCATTGCCATCGTGATAAGGATGCCCATCAGCACCATCACCGCGACAAGTTCTATGACCGTGAGCCCCTTTTCGTTCGAAACAAAGCCGGCCCGGTCTGCCGCACTCGCCATCGTCATCATCTCTCCTTCAGGAACAGCGGTTTACTGACCCCGGGCGCGCCGGGGATAACCGTCAGACCTTCACGCGTCGGCGGCTGACCCGTCATACCTGCAGTGCGTCTGTTGTCCCGTTCCGTAAATGCCTTGCTAAGGTCGACCTGTTCGATACTTCCCGTCGACACCTGAATGATTGCCGTACCCTGGATCAGGCCGGTCGCCGCACCGCCTGTATCGAACTTTACTGCCCAGATGTTCGTCTGACCGCCCTTGTAGCACGGGTCGTTCTGGGGTTTAAAAGTCGTAAAATACACAATTCCTGACGCATCTACTGAAGGGTTGGTGATCATCCTTTCCCCCCATAATGCAGGAGGCGGCGCAGAAATCGGAGGATCGAGGTTAATATACCAGCCTTTATAGTTAGAATCCTTAGCAGATGCTTTTGTTGCTTCTAAATTGTTCGCAACACTGATATTATCCACATTCGTGAGACCTCCACAAGTAGCGACATTGAATGGCTCCGCGCAGTAGAAGCCAGCCGCCGCTGGACAATTGAGCAAAAAACCGTTTTTTGCTGTATTCAGGCATGATTCCTTCATACCATAAATCTGCCTACGCCTCGCCGGACTTCCATCATCGGGACCATTTATTGTGTCATAAAAATACCGGCCTGATCCGAAATACAACCATAAATCCTTGGTATCAGGATCTATCAGCATATCCGGTGCAGCCGTAACAGGCCCAAGGTTGTTTATTACGATACTCCATGTCCATTTAGAAGGATCAATCTTTCCATAAGTCACCAATCTCCCGATGCCTCCGCGCCAATCAGGAACCCAGTATTCATATGGAACATAGAGAACATCGTCGGAATAGTCTAGGTCAATATCAAATGTCGACGTCGTTATTGAACCTGAAAAAGCATTTGCTATCCCAGTGTCTAAAACATAAACATTAGCGTTATCCACACCGGGGCCGGTTGCGAGGTCAAATATATGCAGCATTAAGTTCTGATCGGATTCTCCCGAGAAAGCTGCCTGAGTCGTGTTAATTGCCCCTGTAGGGCCAGAGCCAAAAACAACTAACCATTTGCCGTTTCTCGTCGCTGCATTTTGAACACCCCATACGGCCGAATTACTCATGCGTAAAACGGCTGGTCCTGAATAAGTCAGCCCAAGCTTGTTGCTATAGGTCCCATCGGCGTTCTTGATCGTTCCATCATATTCCCACATCAACTTCGGGTTGTTCTGGTCCGTAATATCAAGGGCAAAGTAACTTGAATACCCTAGTCCCTTTGCCGCGTTATCAGGATCCGTTATCGGTGTCTTAATGCAGGTGGTGCAGGTCGAAGCAGGCTCTCTGCACGCACCCCCAAGCCGCATGCCTCCAATAAGGAGTGTTCGCCAGGAGGCTGTCTGCCTTAGACAATCATAGTAGTTGGCTTGAGTGCATCCTGATGGATATCCTGTGCTAGCATCAAAGACCGTTGGCGTCAAGTCTACCGTATATATATGGCAATAATTTGGATTTTGAATATATTTCAAATACGGCAGCACATTTTTAGGAATAAACGCCCATGCTTCCTCTCCCAGCGTAGCCGTCGCAGAGCAGGTCTCCGTACCTGGGCACTGACTGTTGCTGCTACAAAAAATATTTTTAGATGCACTACAGACATTGTTAGTAAGTTTAGCTTTCTCGTAAGCTCCCTGTCCAGACCACTTCGACTGGAGCAGGCCAAGCCGGAATGCATGCAGCATCCCATCATTGCCTCCTGTATAGACCATGCCCCTTCCCTTATATTGATAGCTGGTCGTATAGAATTTAGTATTTACAGCGTCGGACTGATACACATTACCGCCAGCCGGTCCATAGGTATTATCGTATTTCGCATAGGTGATATTGTAATCACCCAGAGGCTGCCAAGTTGATATCTTTGGAGTTGAATTGATTACATCTCCTAACTTCCAGACGGCCGTCGTCGACCCAAGTGTCGCTTGCCTCTTTCGATAATTAGGAATGTAAGACCCTGACGAAACATAGTCGACACCAATCGTCCATTGCATGATAGTTGATGCTACATCGTCACTCAATACGCCCGCTCCATCTAATGCATTAAGGTACGGTTTGAGCACCGGTGCGATGGGACAGTTGGCGGCGGCTGTGCATGAAAATGAGATAAGATTGTTTGTCGGTGATGTCCCAGCGACGTCGACTGTATATATCTTACGGGTTAACCAGTTTCTACTCCAAAGCAACTGTCCAGCTTCCCAAATATTAGAAACAGTATCCACTTTGATAGGTGCCAGTTTCGCCTCTCCCGTGATACTTGCGTCACCGTTATCATCGGTCCAACGGTTCGCCAGCGCTGCCTGTAGTCCTGTATCAAAGTAGAACTGCGTAATGTAATCCTTCTGGGTCACACCGCTGGTCTTCAGGTTCAAAATGTTGTCATGAGCACCCGTACCGTCACGACCATCCTCGCGGATATTGCTATTCGAGAATGCGGGGTCGATGTAATACCACAGGTTCTGCATATTGCCGACCCAGTCGACAGTAGCGTTTGCAAAAGGTTTTTTAGGATAATAGACGGCCTGCAGAAGATTAGCGCCGCTTCCTTCCCGCGATGCCAGCACGGACGCAGCCGTACCCGCGCTGGTATGGGTCAGGATATCGAGGACTGCGGCCATAATGGAGTCTTTGATCTCCGAGGCACTATCTCCTCCGGAATAGGTATCCGGTATGCCGTCGCCGTCAGAATCCCAGCTTGTCGAGGACGCCGGAATAGCGGTGCAAAGACTGCCCTTCGTTGGACATGAGCCTCCTCCACAGCATGTCATGGGGAACCCGGCTGTTCCGCCGGGCCAGGTCGTGGACTTGTCATAAGAACCATACATGGCGACGTTCTTCATCGCAAGCGTACCTGAAGGTGTCGTTGTGGAGCCTCCCAAAAATAAAGCGATCGTATAGATGCCGCGCACACTGGTCGTTACAGATGTTTTGGTATTAAGGAACGGTTGATGCATTAAATAGGCAGGGACCACGGGGTCGGCGTCAGCAAGGTTGGCGGTCGTACTGCCGGAAAGGATCTTATCTCCCGGCTGGTTCCATTCACCGTCGGACATGAGGATAACGAAGTTATCAACGCAGGGTATATATGTGCAGTGTGTGCCGCCCTGGTCGGCGCAATCATACATGGGGTCTTTCCATGTATCATTTGACGTTTTAGACGCCTGAGGATTGATGCCGCCGTACTGAGGATCCTTCTGTGCATAATAATTGAAGATATCCCACATGGCAGGCCCCGTGGGAGTCGAACCGGTGGGATCGATCGCATTTACCGCGGAAATGAGATTATTGAATACATACGAGCTTTTCGACGCTGCAGCCGTGAAATCGCCTACGTAGGTCTGGCCCTCGCTTCGTACAGCGCTGCCGCTATAGAACATGGAGCCCATACGCGGGACGACCGGCAGTTTCTGGAACTGAAAAGCAAGCCCGCTCATGACGCGGTCCCAGGGAACCATAACCTTGTATTGATAGGTCGTACCGGCAGACATATTAAGGATGCAGCCCTTGGTGGGGGAACAGACGCTTCCGACCTTCATCGGCTGTGTGTCGTACTGTTGAGGATTGCAATAGCTTCCGTCGTTCGCGGTGCCTACGCAGCCGTCCGGCACGCCTCCGGTCATTGCCCAGCGGAGAAGGTCGACCCTTCTCATATTATCGAAATTGAGCTGGTTCCCGGATTTCGGGTTGCCGCAGTCTCCCGTCGAGTTCCATGCCGTGCAACACGCGTACTTGCTGCTGGAACAGCCGCTATCGGTATGCTGGGTCGTACCATAGGCATAACACCCGCCGGTATTGCTGCTCGGGCAGGGGGATTTCCAGGTAGCGCAGTCCGTCTTTGTACACGCAGTTCCTGTGTGGGGTTCCTCTCCATAATACAACGTCGTGCTACCGGTGCTATAGATAAAAGAAGTGTTCGTGCCGTCGGAATACACGAAGGCATAATACTTGGACGGATCGAAATATCCTTCGTAGATCTTTGTCGAATCATACGTGCCTGTATACGCCTTGGAGCTCATACTGCCGCTGACGTCGATGGCAAGCATGATGTTCGGCGATATCGCGGCTTTCAGGGGCGGCGCCTGGCAATAGGAGTACATAGTGGTCGCAGCATGGGCCGAGGCGACACTAAAAAGAACGAGCAGAAGGATCTGAGCAATGGTAACCGTAAGTCTTTTCATTTTGATATCCCCCAGGAAACGAGCATCACATGATTCGCCCTGTCCTCACACGTCGAGCTGTCTATATAGAACGAGATTATCTTACCCACATAGTTTTCCAGCAGGTCCAGCCTCTGGTCCGACCGGAAATTCCTTATCCCGCGGCAGCCGGCGCTGGTGACCTGCACGGTGACCAGGTCGGACTTCCGGTCAATGCTTTTAACGACACCCGTCAGGAAGAGTTCGTCGACTGCATGTGCCGGTTGAACGCTTGCGATCATGGCAATAAGAGCGATCGTCATAAGCAGTACCCTGAACGGGATGGAACCGATCAGACGGCAGCTGCTCATCAGCGTATACAGTGTATCTGTTCTTTTATCCACGCTTCTGCTGTACATACCATTCCTCCTGACAAATATGTTCAGATCCGGGTCAATTATTGTTAAAGAATGTGCCGTTCGCATGTTTTCGACAGTGTTCATCGCCAGGCTGACCACTGATGGGCTCCGCCATCTTAACATCAAGATGGTCCCACCCATGGCGATAACAGCCCGGACAAAGTTCCCACATGACCGCTTCAGGTATGGCGGTCATGATATTTGTTCCGCATTCAGGGCATATGAGGAGATATTTGGTCATATCGCTGATATATAAAGCAAAACGCATGCCGTATATTTATCATTTTATATCAATACGATATAGCCCTATTGCAGACATTTCAGATACAATAACTATCCAGATGGGTAATGCATTACCTAATGAATGTCGAAAACCCCTGTTTCGTCATTGCCTTGAGCCTTTTCGCGCCTCGGTAATTCCCATATTTATGACTTGTTAACTGCGAGATCGTTTCGCGTGCAAAGACAGCAAAAATATTTTATACAAAAGCCCGCCGACCCGTCGTGCTGTTTAGATTGTTATAATTATACATGATTAATTCAAAAATTAAGGTGAAAAGATCGCATTTCGCAATCGCGTGATCTATGCGACATTAATATAAATACAAGGCTCTTTCGATTTTTTTGAGTAGAAAAGAACAATCTGCGAGAAATGACAATTCATTCTTCATTCGCATCCGCATCGTCAACTTCGTGAGAAAATATTTCCGGGTTGAATCACATATGCAGACGGATGTCTGTATCAACTAAATACGTAAGCCCCAAATAAAATGACCGGGGCCGTATGAAGATCACCCCGGTCAATAATAACCTTATAAGCCGCTTTGTTACCGGCCTGTTCGCCGCCGTGTCGCAGGCCGCATGGCATGAACGATCATATTTCCGCCCATTTATTTCCACCGTTGGACCGCCAGAACGTCGTATGGCCGTTCAGAGAAACGGTAATGGCCATGGTCTCCCTGCCGTTCGTCAGATAGACCGCTCCGGTCGGGACTACCAGGCCCTTGGGGAGGAATTTCGCCCGGTAGTCCTTGCCCTCTCCCTTGAACGTAATGCCATCCATGGGCGGAGGCTTATAAGGGTCAGAAGGCTTTCCGGTGACGCCGGGTGCAGCCCCGAACGATATCCCCTTCGGCAAAGGTATCCTGTTCGTATCATTAACAAGATACGTCCCGGTCATGGGTTCAAAATCAATATGACAGGGGTCCTGCGTCATGTATACGCTATGCCGGGCCTTTCTGATGTCCGTGCCGATCATCTCCACCGCGCTCTGAAGCCGCACCGTAAGCATATAGTCCTGCATCGACCGGTCAGCCATTACCGCGAGGATACCGATGATCGCTATGACCGTCATCAGTTCCTGCAGTGTCCATCCCTTGTTCCCCATCTTTTTCCCGTTCATACCGAACCTCCTTGAAGTTTGTTCTGCTGCGAAGGAGGATAACGAACGAGCATGTCGGGATTATTGCGGGATACGTACGGAATGCAGTATTAATCTGTCTTGACCATTATTATTGCAGACAGGCGCCGAGCTATCGATCCTTTCGATAAAAGGATGATAGGCTGGTTTGGATCGGGTGTGTCGCGTGCGATAGGAATGCAGTTCTAAGGGGTGTGGATCACACGGGGAGAGCGGTCAACGCAGCGATACTGCCGGCTGACCCATGAGATAATCGTGCATTGCCCGGGCGGCCTTCCTGCCGGCACCCATTGCCGAGATGACCGTGGCAGAACCGGTCACTATGTCTCCACCGGCAAAAACGCCCCGTTTGCTCGTCTGGCCGGTATTTTCGTCGGCAATGATATATCCCCATTTATGGAGCGCCAGGTCCTTCGTGCTTTGCGGGACAAGCGGATTGGCATTGGTGCCGATCGCCATGATGATGGTATCGACAGGAATGCGGAATTCCGATCCCTTGATGGGCCGCGGGGTCCTGCGGCCGCTCTTGTCGGGTTCGCCGAGCTCCATGCGCACGCACTCCACCGCGCTCACAGCCCCGTCCCTACCGAGTATCCTCACCGGTTCGGCCAGGACCTCGAACCGGACACCCTCTTCTTTGGCATGGTGCACTTCTTCGCGCCGCGCAGGCATATCCTCTTCCGTGCGGCGGTATATGATGATGGCTTCCCCAGCTCCCAGACGCAAGGCGGTGCGCACCGAATCCATGGCGACATTGCCGCCGCCAACCACCGCGACCCGCTCTCCGCGACGGATGGGCGTGTCGAACTCCGGTGAATAGGCACGCATGATGTTCATCCTCGTCAGGAACTCGTTGGCAGAGTACACTCCGTTCAGCTCCTCGCCTTCGATCTCCATGAACTTGGGCGTACCGGCGCCCGTAGCAACGAAGCAGGCGTCGTACTGTTCCATGATCTCGTCAATGGTAAGCAACTTGCCCACGACCACGTTCAGGCTGATCTCGACGCCCATTCGTTTCAACAGGTCGATCTCCGTGCCGACGATCTTTTTGGGGAGGCGGAACTCGGGGATGCCGTACAGCAGAACGCCGCCCGGCTCGTGAAATGCTTCGAGGACCGTTACAGAGTGGCCGAGCTTCGCCAGTTCGTACGCACAGGCAAGGCCGGCGGGGCCGCTGCCGACAATGGCGGCCTTCTTGCCCGTTGACGGCGCCACGGCCGGGACTTCCGCCAGATCGTGCTGCATCACCCAGTCCGCAGCGAACCGCTCCAGCCTGCCGATGCCCACCGGTTCGAACTTCTTCCCGACGATGCACCGCTGTTCGCACTGCGTCTCCTGCGGACAGACCCTTCCGCAGACGGCTGGAAGGAGGTTGGCCTCCTTGATCGTATCGAGGGCCTCTTTGAACTTTCCGTCCTTCACCAGCTTGATGAACGCAGGAATGGGAACCTGCACGGGGCAGCCGGAGACGCATGTTGGTTTGGGGCACTCGAGGCAGCGCCCGGCCTCCTGCACCGCCGACTCCGGAGTATAGCCGAGGGAAACCTCATCAAAGTTCCGGCTACGTACTTTCGGGTCTTGCTCGGGAATGGGGGTCTTGCGGGGGATTATTTTCTTCGGTGTCCGTTGCTGGCTCATAGGTCGATGTCGTTGGTCGTCCGTTTTGTCGTTTGTTTATAATTCGCAGATCGGGGCGCCGCTTCCCAGCATCAATTCGTGCCGCTTTTTCCAGGCTTCGAATGATTCTTTTTCTTCCGCAGTATAGCTCTTTTGACGGTTCATGAGCACGGACCAGTCGACCAGGTGGCCGTCGAACTCGGGCCCGTCGACGCAGGCGAACATCGATCTGCCGCCCACGCTCACGCGGCACCCGCCGCACATGCCCGTTCCGTCCACCATGATGGGATTCAGGCTTACCACGGTCTTGACGCCGTAGGGTCTTGTCGCCTCGGAAACGAACTTCATCATGATGGCGGGCCCTACACAGATGACCAGGCCGGGCAGACGGCAGTCCATCTCCTTGATCAGGGCATCGGTCACCAGCCCCTTGACGCCCTTGCTCCCGTCGTCGGTTGTAACGATAACCGTATCTGCAACACCCAGCATTTCCTGCTCATAAATGAGCAGGTCCTTGCTGCGCGCTCCCATGATGACCGTCACCTCGCTGCCTGCGGCCTTGAAAGCACGCGCAATGGGATAGAGCGGAGCGACACCGAACCCTCCACCGACCAGGACGACCCGGCCCACCTTCTCTATGTGCGTCGGCTGGCCAAGAGGCCCGCAAAGATCGAGGATATCGTCACCCTGTTTGAGCAGTATCATTTCGTTCGTCGTCTTCCCCACTGCCATGACGATCAGGCTGATCGTCCCCTCCACCGGATCGATGTCGGCAAAGGATAGAGGAATGCGTTCGCCCTTCTCATGGAGGCGAACGATGACGAACTGGCCGGCCTGCGCCTTGCGCGAAATGAGCGGCGCAGCGACCTTAAAATAGAAGACATCGGGCTCCCTGATCAGCCTTTTTTCCTGGATCTTTGCCATGGCGCGGAATAGTACCACAGTATGAATAATATTTATAGGGAAATTTGCAACACCAATAGGCGCAAAAAAACCCACGGGCGAGCCCGTGGGCGGGAGACATCGATACGGGTCCTGTGTTCGGTCAGACCCTGTCGGCTTAAAGCAATGTCGCCGCAAGCTCAGCGAGGTCGGAGCGCTCTCCCTTCACCAGCGTGATATGTCCGGCGATGGACTCCTCCTTGAAGCGCTCGACCACAAAGGTAAGGCCGTTGCTGGACGAATCGATATAGGGGTTGTCGATCTGATATGGATCGCCCGTGAGCACCACCTTGGTCCCCTCTCCGGCACGCGTGATGATGGTCTTCAGTTCATGCGGCGTGAGGTTCTGCGCCTCATCGACAATGAGGTACTGGTTCGGCATGCTCCTGCCGCGAATGTAGGTAAGCGGTTCCACTTCGATCATCCCCAGATCGAAAAGGCTCTGCAGGTCCTTTTTGCCTTTTGCCCTTCCCGCCACCACGGGCGCCGAGGCGCCCATGAGGAAGTCGAGATTGTCGCGGATGGGCTGCATCCAGGGCTTCAGCTTCTCTTCGATGTCACCCGGCAGGAACCCGATGTCCTTCCCGAGCGGAAATACGGGGCGTGATACCACGAGGCGCTGGAAGGCGCGGTTCTCGATGGTCTTCTCGAGCCCTGCGGCGAGCGCGAGCAAGGTTTTCCCCGTACCGGCCTTCCCCACCAGCGTTACCAGGCGGATATCGTCGTTCAGCAGGAGGTCGAGGGCGAATTGCTGCTGCTTGTTCCGGGCAGATATTCCCCAGATGCCGTGCTTCGCACTCGTGATCGGCACGAACGCGTTCTTGTGCTGATTGAACCGCGCAAGCGCGGTCTGGGACGGATTGGCGCTGTTCTTGATCAGCACGAACTGGTTCGGATGGGGTCTTGGCTCCGCCGCCGCCAGCTCCCCTTTTTCGTAGAATTCGTTGATCGCGCCCGGTTCGACACTGAGCTCCGATTCCCCTGAATAGAGCTCGTCGAGCGTGATGGTATCCGACTCGTAATCCTCCGCCGTCATACCGAGGGCGTCTGCCTTGATGCGCAGATTGGTATCCTTGGTCACGAGGATCACCGGAAGGTTGTCGTGCTTCAGGTTCAGCGCCGTCGCAAGGATCCTGTTGTCCGCCTTCGTCGCGATGAGCTCGCTCGGCAGCCGCTCGGGCGACTGATGGTTCAGTTCCACCCGCAGGAATCCTCCGCCATCAAGCTTGACGCCCTGGGAAAGTTTGCCTTTTTGACGGTATTCGTCCATGATCCTCGATACCTGACGGGCGTTCCTCCCGATCTCGTTCACGTCCTTCTTGAACTTGTCGAGCTCCTCGATCACGACGATCGGTATCACGACATCGTTATCCTCAAAAGAGAAGATCGCACGCGGGTCGTGGAGCAGCACATTCGTGTCCAATACGAATATTTTTTTCATCGGTTCTCCCTTTTCTCATTCGTTCATCGGTCAGCGACCGTGCCCGTTCTTGTCAAAAAGTCAGTATGCCGGAAACATCGACAGCGCCGCTACGTATGATCCGCGGCTGTTCCGATGTGACATCGACAATGGTCGACGGCAGGTCCGCAGAGGAAACGCCGCCGTCGAGGACCAGGTCGACCCGATCACCGAGCTCCCGTATGACCTCATCCACGTTTCGCGGGCTGGATGAACCGGATCGGTTCGCGCTCGTGCCGGTCAGGGCATTTCCCGCCCAGCCGATCAACGCCCGCGTCATTTCTCTGCCCGGTATGCGTATGCCTATGGTCCCGGTACCTCCGGTCAGCTCGGACAGCACCTCCGGGCGCGCTTTGAACACCAGCGTAAGCGGCCCCGGCCAGAACCGGTCCATCAGACCCTCGGCAGCGGACGATACGGCGGACGTCCACGCGGCAAGCTCCTTCCGGTCGTGAAGGAGCACCAGGATGGGCTGGTCGGCCTTCCTGCCTTTTATATCGAATACTTTGCCAACTGCGCGGTGATTCCGCGGATCGGCGCCCAGCCCGTAATAGGTGTCCGTCGGATAGACGATCACGCCGCCGGCCTTTATCACCTCAGCACAGCGCGCGATCGCCTCTTCGGTAAGGCCCTTTTCGATTTTTATGGTCTCTGTTACCTTCACGACCGCGGCTCACCCATTCCAGGCGTTCCCACGCAATAATATAATATCCCCCTCCGGCCGTCCCATGCAGGCCGCAACGACCGGACACTTCACTTTGAACAGGAAAAAGATGCGTTCATCCTGCTCCTGCACGAGCGTTTCAAAGTTCGCCTGGCCTTTGCTGATGATCAGGTCGGCATGCCGATACTGTTCGTGGAACCGGGGAGAGCAAGCTTCGAGCAACGTACCGATACCGTCATTGCCGTTGTCGATGACCGTTGCACAATCATGCAGTCCGGCCGCGAGGGAATCTTCATACGTGGCATCGTTGATCACCGGTGAACCTTTGACGATCGCGGTCACCTTCTTGCCCATGCCGTTCAGGACCTCGATCAGAAAGCGGTCAAAGACGATCTCACCGGCATTATCGCAGAGATAGAGGATATTGTTGCCGGCCTTGACCGCCTGGTAAAAATCCGCATAGGCACCAGCCGGCAGGGGCGATCGGAACGATTCTTCAAGAGCGCGGTCCAAGTCTATGCTTTCGTAAATGCCAAAGTCGATCACATTTCCGGCGATCGCCGCGCGCACGCCGTATTCCAGACGGTCATCACAGGTATCCGCTCGCCTCCTGAGAACTGGAAGCATTTCGAGCGCAATGCGATTATATTCGTCTTTGACCTTCTTGTAGGGATCCTGTCCGGTTGCTTCGCGAAGGAGCCGGTGGATGATCGTGGTCGTTCTTGCCGGGACGTCGTCGAGCGGCGCTTTTTCTATGATCCTCTCCGCTTGGCGCAGAATATCCCGTCCGCGATCGCCGTTCACGCCTGCGTGCCTCAAGGTTCGCGTGATCTGTCCAAAAAAGCACGGCAGGCATGCAAGTTCCGTCTTCACCCCTGAGCAAGACATGGCCCTGCCCACCTCACCGCCTGCTGACCGGCGCAGAGCTGCCGTGCACGCATCATATGGTTCTTTTGATAGCTCACGCAGCCGGCCCTTGAGCAGGCGTCGTTCCACCCGGCTTCTTTTTCCATCTGCGGCGCCTTGATTTCTTCTTTGCCGGGACGCCTTCTGCCGCCGGCTCCTCGATCTTTGCGAGTGCGGCCACCTTGGCCGGTGCGGATGCCTTGGCCGGAGCCGATACCTTGACGGTTGCGGCGATCGATGTGATCGACACGAGACGCTTCGCCTTTTCCTCCACCTCCCGCTCCATTTCCACCTTGTACACCTTGAGACGGTTGGCGATCTTCACGTCCGTCGCGGCAAGGATCTGCGCGGCAAATATTCCCGCGTTCTTTGCACCCGCCTTCCCGAGGGACATCGTGGCCACGGGGATGCCACCCGGCATCTGTACCGTGGACAGCAGCGCATCGATCCCCTTGAGCGCGGACGAATCGATCGGCACACCGATCACCGGCAGAGTCGTCTGCGACGCAACGACGCCCGCCAGATGCGCCGCCCAGCCGGCGCCGGCGATGATCACCTTGATACCGCGTTTCTCGGCGCTCGAACTGTATTCGAGGACTTTCTTTGGCGTCCGGTGCGCTGACGCTATCGTCATCTCGAATTCGATGCCAAACTCCTGGAGCATGGCTCCTGCTTCCTGCATCACGGGCAGGTCTGAATCGCTCCCCATCAAAATCCCGACAGCCGGTTTAGCCATACAAGCTCCCTTCGTTGTTCATATTTATCCTTTTCCCTATTGGACGGGTGTTCACCCGGTCACCTGATCGTGCGGTTCCGGTCTGCCAGCTATAAACCTTTCTTATCGCTGATGAAAAGCGCTTCGACCCCGAAGGCGTCGCTGACGAGTGGTATCAGTGCTTTTACTCCGACCGTTTCCGTGGCGTAGTGGCCCGCAACAAGAAGGTTCATGCCGTATTCGCTTGCGGCGTTGTATACGGCCAGATCGATCTCGCCGACGAGAAAACAGTCAAGCATTGAACTGCACGCCTCTTTCAGCAGACTTCCGCCGCCGCCGGAGACAATGCCTATGGAGCGAATACGGTCCTTTCCGAACCGGTGGATGCGGCAGGGGGATCGAAGCCGTTTCGCGACTCTTTCGGCAACGTCGTCCAGAACAATTGATCTGCCGAACGTCCCCGCGTAGCCGATCTTGATGCCGTGGTATCTGCCGAACCTGCGAGGGTGCTGCACCTCCAGCAGACGGCACAACTGCATATTATTCCCAAACTCCTCATGGAGGTCAAGGGGCAGATGCACGGCATAGAGACCCATATTGTGCTTCTGTAAATATGCCGTTCTCCGGCATTCAAGTTCCCGGTCCTTTTGCGGTCTCCATTTGATTCCGTGATGGACCACCAAAAGATCGATATCCTGAGCGGCCGCCTTTTCGAACGTGGAGATGCATGCATCGACGGCAAAACCCACTCTCCGTATCTGCGTTCCCGTTCTTGGTTTGACCTGCAAACCGTTCACGGAGGGGTCCTTTATCGATCTGACCCGCAGCACTGCGTTCAAGAAACCCGCGATATTGGCACTGGTCGCGCTCTTCAATGCTACGTCCCGGTCTCCAGCGCCCGAGCGCCGATGTCCCGGCGGTAGTGCGCACCGTCGAAGGATATCTCCCGCACGCCGGCGTAGGCATTGTCGATCGCGGCCGCCACGGTCTGGCCCAGTCCGGTGACGCCGAGCACTCTGCCTCCATCGGTCACGATCTTCCCGTTCTTCAACGCGGTCCCTGAATGAAAGACCATGACATTCTTGCAGTTCGAAGCCCGGTCCAGCCCCTTGATCTCACGTCCCTTCTCATAGTTCCCCGGATAACCACCAGATGCCATGACTATGCATACTGCGGAATCCGGCTTCCATTTGACCGGGACCGTCGCAAGTTTTCCGTCCAGAATGGCCTCGATGATGTCGACAAGATCGCTGTCGAGCCTTGCCATGACAGGCTGGGTCTCCGGATCGCCGAAGCGCGCATTGAACTCCAGCACGCGAGCCTCTCCTTCATGGATCATCAGTCCGGCGTAGAGAATGCCCTTGAACAGCCTGCCTTCCTTTTCCATGGCGCGGACCGTCGGGTTCATGACCTTGTCCATCACCTGCTTCTCGATCTGCTTCGTAACAACAGGCGCAGGCGAGTAGGCGCCCATGCCTCCGGTGTTCGGCCCCTTGTCGGCATCGAACACTCGTTTGTGGTCCTGTGAAGAGGCCATGGGAATGACGGTCGTCCCGTCGGTAAAGGCCATGAACGAGGCCTCCTCACCTTTGAGACACTCTTCGACGACCACGACATCGCCCGCAGCGCCGAAGATCTTCTTCGTCATGATCATATCCAGGGCATTGATCGCCTCTTCAACGGTCTCGGCGACGACGACGCCCTTGCCCGCTGCAAGCCCGGCAGCTTTCACGACGATCGGAGCGCCTTTGCTCCGCACGTAGGCCTCGGCAGCAGCACGCTCAGTGAACGTTCCGTAGTCCGCGGAGGGAATATGGTAGCGTTTCATCAGGTCCTTGGTGAAGGCCTTATTCGCCTCGATCTCGGCGGCATTCCGGGCAGGCCCGAAGATCCTGAGCCCCGCTTTCTGAAATTCATCGACAATGCCCATCGAAAGCGCACCCTCAGGGCCGACAATGGTCAGGTCAACGGCTTTCGCCTTTGCGAATGCCAGGAGACCGGCTATGTCTTCGGCCTTTATCGGAGCGCATTCTGCAAGCTGCGCCATACCCGCATTCCCCGGGGCTGCGTAGATCTTCTTGACCCGGGGGCTCTGAGAGACCTTCCAGACCAGGGCATGTTCTCTTCCGCCACCACCTACGACGAGTACCTTCATGCATAAGCTCCTTAGCGGCATTCGTTAAAAAATGCCGTCAATGACGTCGGTAAGACCATTCAAATTTTATGGTCTATGCGATCCTGCCTGCGGTCAACTTTGTTTTCTTGATGACCTCGTTCATACTTCCCGTCCGATAACCCTCAAGATCGATGCAGATATAGGTATACCCCAGTGCTTTGAACGAATCCACGATCATCTGCCTGGCATCATCCGCTATAAGTCGAACAAGGTCCTCCCGGTCGACCTCGATCCGGGCCGTGTCTCCCTGATGGCGCACCCTCACCTGGCGTATGCCGAGGCCGTGCACGACATTCTCGGCTGCATGAATGTTCCTGACGAGATCGGGTGTAACGCGGGTGCCATAGGGGATTCGGGAAGACAGGCAGGCAAGCGACGGCTTGTCCCACATGGGCAGGTTCAGCTGGCGGGCCAGATCGCGGATATCCTGTTTCGCCAGCGCTGTTTCCGCGAGCGGGCTGCGGACAACATACTCACTTGCAGCCCTTCTGCCGGGACGGAAATCCCGCTGGTCATCGGTATTCGAACCGTCCAGGATCCAGGGTATGCCTTCGCTATCGGCCATTCGCCTGAGCTTGCCAAAAAGCTCTCGCTTGCAATGATAACAGCGGTTCTCATCGTTTCGGGAAAACTCTTCGCTGGTCAGCTCTTCAGTCTGGAGGATGCGATGCCGAACGCCCAGGGACGCGGCGAATTGTTTCGCAAGATGCAGCTCCTCGGCCGGATACGTTTCAGAAACAGCGGTTACCGCGATCACATTCTGACCTAAGGCCACGGCCGCCGCCTTGAGCAGAACAGAGCTGTCAACACCGCCGGAATACGCAAGAATGGCTGTTCCCATCTCGCCGAGCAGGGACCGCAGACGGTCCCACTTTTCATCAATGTGCATTGTGGCGATAATAACACAGCCTGAACGGAGGTGTCAATAAAGTCCTTGTGCTCCCCTGCCGTAGGGCCAAACGACCGCCGGGGTCGAAGCCGGACTGCAGATCTAAGAGCGAGGCCGATGCGGTCGCGCTCATTCGGGATCGGCTCCCCTCGCTTCGGGATATTCGCACCCCCCGCTATTATGCATTCACTTTCCCGTGAAAATACCCGAGCTTTAAGGAAAGAGACATCGCCGCGTCACGGACCAGCGTGATGGAACCGCTCTTTTCAAGGAGTTCATCGCTGAGCCGGCTCGCCGGCGCAATAATGCCGACCGCAGCGATCACGTTCTTGGAAAAGTCCCGAACCGGAGCGGCAATACTTTTCACCTCCAGGTCGCACTCTTCATTCTCGACGGCATATCCCCGGTCCCTGATGGCTGCAAAAGAGCCTAAAAGGTCATCCCGGGTCTGCAGTGACAGGGTCGTTTTCGGAGAAAGCTGGTGGTCCGGATAAAGCCGCTCTATCTCGGCAACAGGCAGAAAGGAAAGCTGGACCTTTCCGACTGCCGTGCAATGAGCGGGAAGCATAGCCCCGGTCCTGGACACCGCCCTCACGGTCCTGACCGACTCAACGCTGTCCATATAGATCACTTTGTTCGCGCGTAAAACCGCGACCACCGCTGTTTCTCCGGTCGCCTCCATAAGCTGTTCCAGTACCGGATGCGCCTGACGCCGGCACTCGCGTTGTTCGATGAAGATCGACCCCAGCTGCAGCGTCTTGGGCCCGAGCCGGTAATTCTCCGTCGAGCTATTCTGTTCGATATACCCGCGATGCACAAGCGTAGCGAGCAGCCGGAACACATTGTTCTTGTGCAAACCAAGCCGCTTCGACAGCTCCGTCACGCCGAGTTCATCTTCCGTCCTAGTGAACGATTCCAGGATGTCGAGCGCGTGCGAAACGGACTGAATAAGGTAATTTGCCTTTTCTCTCTTCATTGGCCGCTATATCTCCTTTGCTTCTATCAGCGCTGTCTGAATAACGCCCCCGGTTTGTCGCCTGTCTGCAACGGCAGGCCTTTTGCGGTCCATTCGGGCATGCCACCTTGGAATATCATTATCCTCGTATAACCGAGCTCTGCTGCCGATCCCGCGGCGGTCTTGCTGAGCGTTCAGCCGGCTCCCCGGCAATAAAAAATGACCTGGGTCGAGCGGTCTTTCGGAAGCAACTTCTGTTCAGCAAGGACCCTGTCCGCAGGAATATTAATGGCCCCGGGAATGTGCCCGACTTGATATTCATCAGGCGTACGGACATCTACCAGGACAACATCCCTTTTCGTCGTCATCAAGCTTTGGACCTGCTCGGCACGGGTATTGACATACTGCGCCATGACTGCGGTTGTCATAAGAAGAGAGGCCATAAACCCGATGATAATATTACCGATATTCGTCCTCATTTGCATATTCACCTCCAATTTTAAAACAACTGTTTAATTTTTAAACCTTAGATTGGTATTTGTCAATATATATTAGAGACTAACCGCATATTCACGCTTGCCTTACGTTACGCTCCAGGGGTATTATTCATGCTAATTGAAGAGTATTTCAGGCAATGTTCAATCCAGACCGATAAACTGATCGCCGTTTTCGGCAAAGAGCAAGCAGGTGTATGTGCATGCACCTGGCTCCACCACGCGTAACGGCCTCAAGGGGGAATATTGAACAGGAACGCAGTCGCGCTTATATCAGGCGGACTTGACAGCATCCTCGCGGCACGTCTCGTGATGGAGCAGGATTATCAGGTTACCGGTCTGTATTTTACCTCCGCCTTCTCCAAGTCCTATGGCAAGGAAGAGCTCACCCCGGCAGCCATGGTCGCAAAGACCATCGGCATAGACCTCCGCATCATGGACCTGGGCCAGGACTACATCGATCTGATCCGGGACCCGAAGCACGGCTATGGGAAAAATATCAATCCCTGCATCGATTGCAAGATCCTTATGCTGTCCCGCGCACGTTCCGTAATGCATGATCTTGGGGCACCCTTTTTGATAACCGGCGAGGTATTGGGCCAGAGACCCATGTCCCAGCGACGCGATACGCTCCATGTCATCGAACGGGACGCGGGGCTCAAAGGTCTCATCCTCAGGCCCCTGTCCGCAACGCTTCTTCCGCAAACCCGCGCCGAGCAAGACGGCCTCATCGATCGCGATAAGCTCCTCGGCATCAGCGGACGGAGCCGGACTGTTCAGCTGCAACTCGCCGAGCGCTATGGGATCCAGGGGTTTTCGACCCCGGCCGGCGGCTGTCTGCTGACAGATAAGAACTTTGCCAGCAAGCTTCGCGATAGTTTCCAGGACCAGAAAACCCTAACGCCTCGCGACGTCCAGCTCCTTACGATTGGCCGTCATTTTCGGTTCGACAGCGGTGTCAGGATCGTACTCGGCAGAGACAACCGTGAGAACCATGTTCTGATGTCGTTTGCTTCGCATGGGTATCACCTCTTTATGCCGCATGGCTTTCCCGGACCCGTGGCAATTCTTGCGGGAACGCCTGACCCCGAGGTAAAGCAGGCGATCGGCAGACTGATCATAACCTACAGCAAACAAAAGCCGGCGCAGGTCCGCCGTATTGCGTTCGGAAGCGAAATATTCGACCCCGGCGATCCACTTCCGATCCAGTCGATGGGCCTGAAAAGGATCGGCGCCGAGCACTGAACAATCCGATTTCCCCGCCCAAAAACTCTTTTACCTCCGCGTTTCGCAAAACTGTGCCATAATTAAAGTACGACAACACGATCTTGCCTCCTGCCGCACAGAGGTCCGCATGCCGATAATAACGGCTGAACGTGTTAGAGAATATCTCGAACGGCTCGTAGGCAAGCCGGTATGCATCCTGTCCATGGGCGGACACGATAAACAGGAGCTTGCCGGCGACCTCAAGGCTTTCGGCTACGGTACACCGGTCTTCATCGAGTACGAGTCCGATGGTGAACGCAAGCAGGCTGTTCTCGAGACCTTGTCCCGCTCAACATTCGGACATGACCATTTTTCAGACCGAGCACAGTCCATCCTCTGGGAACATTCCTGTTTCAACGACCTGCCGCACCATGTCCGATCTCTCGACAGCGGAGCGTTCCTGCGATCCGGCTCCATCATATCGACCGGCTGTGCAGAAGAGTTCTTTCTATTAACGGAATTCGTACCGGGGCAGGGATATTTCAGGGATATTGACCGCATCCGTGCATGCGGAAGCGCAGATGATCTGGACATCCAACGTACATCTGCCCTTTCCAACTATCTCGCGGATATTCATGCAACAAAGAACAGCGAAACCGCGCTGTATACGCGGCGCATACGGGAGCTGTTGGGACATGGCGAGTGCATTATGGGATTGATCGACAATTATCCCGACCGATATGAGTTCATCGACCGTAGTTTATTGAAGCAGGTAGAATCGGCCTGTGTGGACTGGCGGTGGAAGATCAAGGACCGGGCCTATCGTCTGTCCCAGGTCCACGGTGATTTTCACCCCTGGAACATCCTGTTCCGGGAAGGATGTGATTTTACACTCCTGGACCGGTCACGAGGTGCATGGGGAGAGCCTGCGGACGATGTCACGTGTATGACCATCAACTATATTTTCGCTTCCCTGCTTCGCTATGGCAGACTGGAAGGCCCTTTTGAAAAGATCTTCATGTTGTTTTGGGATAATTATCTTAAACGAACGAACGATCTTGAACTGCTGGCCGTTGCAGCCCCATTCTTTGCCTGGCGCGGCCTGGTGGTCGCCAGCCCTGTCTGGTATCCAAGCCTGCCGGTGGCAGTGCGCAGGTCGATATTTAACTTCATCGTTAATGTTCTGTCGTTAGACAGTTTCGATCCTTCCGCAGTGAACAGGTACTTGCAATGAACGAAAAGCAGGGCTTCGCCGTTTGGATAACCGGGCTCCCGGCATCGGGAAAGAGCAGTATAACCCGTGAACTGGTCCGGAACCTTGCCGAGCAGGGTATTTCTCCAGCAGTGCTGGAGTCTGATGCTCTACGGGCAATACTCACACCAGAACCGTCGTTTAGTATAGAAGAACGCGACAGATTTTACCTTCAACTGGCCCAGATAGGTATACTGCTTAGCGGAGAAGGGATCCCGGTCATATTTGATGCCACCGCGAACCGTCGGAACTACCGGGACTATGCCCGGCTCCACTTCTCGTCATTCGTGGAGGTGTTTGTTGAGTGTCCGCTTGACCTCTGCATGAAGCGGGATCCCAAAGGGATATATACGGCTGCGCATCAGGGAAAAACCGACAGCGTTCCGGGAGTTCACGTTACCTATGAACCGCCGCTTAATGCAGACATCGTCGTAGACGGTCGTAATAAACCAAAGGTCAGCGCTGCCGCCATATTTCGTTGCCTTAAAGAGCGCGGTGACATATAAAGAGTTTTTTCCTTCCTATTTGCGAAACTCATTTGACTGACCGCCATCCTTCCGATAGAATAGCCAACATGGGCAAAAAAGTAACATACGAGCGGTGGATCAACCTTTTTTTGCCCGACGGATGGCATGAACGGGAAGATATGGGCTTCGTTCTGCTGGAAAAGGATAATTGGCCAGGCATGGTCCAAATATCATTTATTGAACGGCACGAGACCAAGACCGTACCATCGGAAGCCGCGAGAATATACCTTGAGGACACGCTTGAGGAACGCGATATCCCCTTTCCTCGTGAGGCCATCAAGGTCGATACCATCGGGAAGATCGGCAAAGCGGTCATCGATTATACTGACAAGAACGCAAAAGAACCGGCTCATTGGCGGGTATGGTTCCTGGTAGACAAGACCCGCGCGATCATGGCAGCCTATATCTGCGCCCCGGAACATGACGGACACGCGCTCGACGAAGCGTCAGGTATCATTGCCGACCTTGAGTTCATCGCAAGCACGAATGATTGAACTATATTCCTCGGTGAAATACAAAAGGGGAAGGAGCAAAGGCTCCTTCCCCTTTTTTTTCTCCTGCATTCCCTCGTCAAACATACTCTTTCAATTGTCTGCTTCTTGCCGGATGACGTAGTTTTTTGAGGGCTTTGATCTCGATCTGACGGATCCGCTCACGCGTAAGGTTGAAATACTTCCCAACCTCCTCAAGGGTATGCTCGCTATTCACTCCTATCCCGAACCGCATGCGTATGATCTTCTCTTCACGTTCCGTCAGCGACGACAATACCTGCTCGATCCTCTGTGATGCTTCATTGTTCTCAAGGGTCTTGAACGGCGACGCTGCTTTCTCATCGATAATGACATCTTTCAGCTCTTTTTCTTCCGAAAGGATCGGCGTCTCAAGGGAAACAGGCTCCTGGATGGCGCGGAGGATCTCGTTTACGCGGACCACAGAAAGCCCCATCATCTTTGATACTTCTTCCGCAGAAGGCTCTCTGCCTTTTTCTCTCATGAACTTTGCATAGATCCTGCTGATACGGGTGCTTTCCTCGATGAGGTGAACCGGCAATCGGATGGTCCGCGCCTGGTCGAGGATCGCGCGGGTGATCCGCTGTCTGATCCACCATGTCGAATAAGTGCTGAACTTGGTTCCCTTCCCTGACTCATAGCGGTCGGCCGCTTTCATCAGACCGATATTCCCTTCTTGAATGAGATCAAGGAGCGTCAATCCGCGATTAACATATTTCTTGGCTATGGACACTACCAGCCTGAGATTCGCTTTGATCAGTTCGTCCTTCGCGACCTTGACCTTTTCATCTTCTCGCTCGATCCGGACGACCAGTTCTTTAAGGACGGCCAGATCAAATCCGAGCTTCACTGCTTCTGCGTTGCTCCCACGCTCAGACTGTTTCCCCAGGAACATGATCCGCTTTATGACCTTTTCCACCTCCCGGAAAGAAAGGCTCATCTCGCGTATGGTGATATTAACCCTTTCCATGTCTCCGCGCGCAAGCTGCCTTTTCAGCCGGCTGTAGAGACGCATGAACTCGGCCTCGAACCGCTCGTGCCACTCCCCGGGGAAACGGAGGACATCAGGTGCTTTGACCAATCCCTGTTTGATGTTCTGCCCAAGGGCAAGGATGCGGGGAATGGCAAGCGGTGAACTGAGCGCGATCTCTTTAAGTGCGGCCTTTCCCTCCTCCAGCGTTCGTACGTATTCCTGCTCATCTTCGATCTTGAGCATCGGATGGCGTCCCACGGACTTGAGGTACGTATCAACAAGGTCTGCGCCGCCGACCTCCTCGACCGCCTCCTGCACTTCGGCAGGGGCCGGCTCTTCAACTTCCTCTTCTTCGAGAATGTCTTCAGCTATCTCATCCATCAGGCCTTCCGAGATTCCTTCCGGATAGACATTGCTGTTCTTTTCTTCTGATATTGTCGCCTTGCTCATAACGATTCCCTTCCTATCTGATTCAATTATATCAAAACCAGCAATCTGGTCAAACTTTTATTTGGACCTGGCTTCGCATAATATATGCATCCACATATCCCGACACCAATTAGAGACAATGACCTCATATCGCAGCGTTGTTTTATATAGGATTTGTTTTGTCCGTTTATAACGTAGTTGTATTAATAATGGCGATTTGCTACTATCTCAGCCATATGGATCTTCTGTATACCTTTTTTCCCGTGTCGAACGTGACAACGTGGGTTTATATCCCGCCCCTCGTCGCATTCGTTGTTTCCGCTTTCACCTCGCTCGCGGGTGTTTCCGGAGCTTTTATCCTGTTGCCTTTCCAGATCAGCTATCTTGGTTTCACCAGCCCTGCGGTGACTTCCACTAACTTCGTCTTCAATATTGTGGCAATTCCCAGCGGAGTGTATCGCTATTTCAAGGAAGGTCGAATGGCCTGGCCACTTACCTGGGTGGTAATAGCAGGTACTCTGCCCGGCGTCTTCATCGGATATTACCTCAGGATGAACTATCTTCCCCAGCCCGCTGTTTTCAAGCTTTTCGTGGGATGCGTACTTCTCTTCATCGGAGGTTGGCTCATCAGGGAAACGAGCGGAGGTGCTCAGAACGACAATCAACGAAGGAGCACATTGGAAAAAAAATTTGCTGAACGTAGAACGAACATAAATGAAGACCAACGCTTGCGTATGGCGTCAGGGCTTCCCCCGGAAGCCGTCGTCAAGACCATCACCTTTACACTGAGATCCATCGAATATGAGTTTTGGGGTGAACGGTTCAGCTTCAGCGTACCAGCCATGTTCCTGCTCGCCTTTATCGTGGGCATCATCGGAGGCGCCTACGGCATAGGTGGTGGAGCGATCATCGCTCCATTCTGCGTTGCGGTGTTCCGACTTCCCGTATATACCGTGGCCGGCGCTGCGCTTTTCGGTACATTTCTCACATCAGTCGTCGGCGTGATCTTCTATAGCATTCTGCCGTCCTCCGGCGGCATGTCCTCATCTCCTGACTGGGCGCTGGGGTTTCTCTTCGGCTTGGGCGGATTTGGAGGTATGTATGTCGGAGCACGCTTCCAAAAATATGTCCCTCAAAAACACATCAAGGCCATTCTTGGGACGCTCATCCTTTCGCTATCTTGCGCTTATATCTATCAATATTTTTTCAGATAAATCCCGCGAGAACACATCTATAAAGTTCTTAGAAAAAAGTGCGGCTTGTGTCAGGAAAAGACTAACGGGTGCCCTGGTACGCAAAGCTTG
>Ga0334722_10001635_pt1 | contig 27434 bp, 16 predicted proteins | sample C3_bottom_MG_FD_207210 | JGI IMG/M metagenome (GOLD analysis project Ga0334722, IMG submission 207210) | Sediment microbial communities from Yellowstone Lake, YNP, Wyoming, USA - C3_bottom | ecosystem: Environmental > Aquatic > Freshwater > Lake > Sediment | place: USA: Wyoming | collected... | reverse complement strand
ATAGATAAGTTCTAAAACGAGTGAGAGATATTGGTGGTCGCTAGGCGGCCTTGCGGGTGAGATGAGCTAGCAATTGGTCATTGATGGCAGTCGTTACGGTATCATTAAAATAGAGCCCGCCGAATTTGTTGGTGCAGTCAGGACAGCCTTTCAGCCACAGGATATGATGGCGATATTTGTTCTTAGCCAGACTTCGATTAACCCAGTGGCTCGTGTTGCATTCAAATCTTCGCCAATCAGTGCTTGGGCGCAATCGAGACAGACGGGAACCACCAGGTTACGATCAACGGTATGAATTTCTTTTTTGGTATCGCCAACGGGGATGACGATATAGTCGCTAGCCGGGTAATCCTCCGACTGAGTTTTTGGCCCGTGGTTCAGCCCACAGTGCTCGCCTTCTAATTCAACCAGTAATCGTACTGTATCAATTGTGTCCATATGCTCACCTCATTGTTGGTGTGATAGTCGGATCACGTCTTGATGCTCATTTCCATTATGCAAAAATCGGCAAGGGGGATGTGCTGTTACTACACAGAGCCGCACATCGCTGTAAAATTTTCACATTCGCGACGATTTGCAAAAGGGCAACTCTCTTTTCTGAACCATTGCATTTTGGGACACCAGTAGCGGTCTTTGTATGGCTCGTTGCAACCATGAGTAGAGATTCTTCGACGCTCTTTGTTCCCGATCTTGACGATACTTCCCTGGATTGAAAATTCCCATACTGTCATTTTTCAGCCCTCCATGGTAATGTAATGCGCCTTTTCCAAGCTCATTGGGATAACGTCTTATGCCCTATGATTATTATCGACATTTTCACTTTCGGCGATAAACAGTTTTTCATCTCACTGCCACTCAAGTAACTATTCAGGAATTCAACAGGCAATACTCTAAAATCCTACACGAAAAGGCAGCATAGCCTCGATTGTTGACCGTATCAGCTGACTGGTAACCCTCAAGAAATCTGTTACCTGATGCAAGTTTTTTTCGTGCCTTAATCACAGGTGACTCTCTCGCAAGTCACCATGATGTCTTATGAATATTTGCAGCAAGATACATGCCACATGTCACTGGGGGCAGGCAATACGTTGTGATGGAAAATAGGGGCGACGACCATGGATTTATTTTCGTCGCAACCAAAAGACCTTTTAGGGGAAACGCAGAGAAGATACAAAATAAGGGAAGGAAGAGGGAGCACCTGTTATTCCAGGTCGCAATCAAGGCGCTAACGCGGGTGCCCGAGCAGGGCAACAAGGTCAATCAAGCAACAATGAGATAAGAGATACGGAAGGAGATGAACAGCAAGACGTAGCGATTCTAGCGTCTTGAGGAGAAACAAAGTGAAAAGGTGGAATCAGGTGTCGAAAAAAGATCATTATGAGGTGCAATTCAGGGACTTTTCACCCCTTGCTGACGAACAATTTCAAACATGATGACAGCAGCGGCAACTGAGGCATTTAAGGAGTCGATCATGCGGTGCATGGGGATGGATACCAGGAAGTCACAATGCTTTTTGACGAGGGGGCGAATACCGTTACGCTCGCCACCTATCACCAAGCAGACCGGACCATCGTATTTGGCTTGATAGATTGTCGTCTCGGCACCGCCCTCGGCGCCAAATATCCAAAATCCGGCATCCTTGAGTTGTTGGAGCGCCGTTGCCATATTTGTGACCGGGCAGAGCGGCAAATGGGCGATTGCCCCTACTGCAACTTTGGCCACTGTCCCGGACAGAGGGGCAGAACGATCCTTGGTATAGAGAATGCCGATGGCCCCTGCCGCCGAGGCAGATCGGATCATCGCCCCGAAATTATGCGGATCCTGAATGGTGTCAAGTGCCAGGATCAAAGCCGGGGCTGCACTGCCGTGATGAGTAGCTATCAGATCACTGAGGCTGATAGTGACCACAGGTTTGATTCGAGCTTGTACGCCCTGCAGTGTAGCCTGTTCCGGGGTTCCGGGGAAAGGGCTATCCGCATGATGATAGGGGATGCCTTCCTGCTCAGCCAAGTGAATAAGGTCTTGCACCTTGGCATGGTTGGACTTCAGTAAACGCAGTTCAATAATTTTGTGAGGGCTGGAGACCAAGAGCTCCATCACTGGGTGGATGCCCCAAATCAAATCGGTTCGGTCTGCTTGCGAGCTTTTATTGTGGCCGCGTGGTGGCGTTTTTTTCTTGCCGGGAGTGGGCATAAGTATGGCCTTATATCGCTAAAAGTCAAGGGGGATGGCTAACAAACGGGTAAGTGAGTTCGCGAGAGACACCGAGACGGGTTTATGCGTTCAAAAGTAGGCGGCAACTCAGCAGGTCGGTTTTTTCAACGTACCCCTCAAGGGGGGTATTGAACTGAATCTACGCTTATCTGCGACGCTATCAATCCAGGATTGCACCGAACGGCTTGCCGTCATAGCCCCGGCGGGCGGCTGCCCGTTTTTCGAGAATAATGGCCATCAGCATGCTCTTGGCGTGATCCAGGTCGTCATTGACAATGATATAATCGTAAAGGTTTGCCGCCTGTAATTCCTGCCTGGCGTTGTGCAGACGCAAAGCGATGGTCTCCGCTGTTTCTGTCTGACGGCCAGTGAGACGGCGTTCCAGTTCAGCCAGAGATGGTGGCGCGATAAAAATAAATGTGGCGTCAAGATCCTGGCGGGCCTGGAGCTGACGAGCGCCTTGGACGTCAATATCCAGGATAACGTCCTGGCCGCCTGCCAATTGGGCCATGACGGCCCGTTGACTGGTCCCGTAATAATTACCATGCACCTCTGCCCATTCGAGAAAATCCCCGTCCAACCGCATGGCAAAAAACTGATCCGCATCGACAAAGAAATAATCCTTCCCGTTGATCTCGCCGGGCCTTGGCCTGCGGGTGGTGTGTGAAACTGAAAAAGCAATGGCCGGGATCCGGGCCAGTATCGGTTTCAGGATGGTGGTCTTGCCAGCCCCGGACGGGGCGGAAATAACAAGAAGATGGCCACGACTCATGGCAGTTCATCCTCTGGTCCTTGATCGGCAAGAGGCTGGAATCGCTGAGTCAGGGTCTCGGTTTGCACTGAAGACAAAATGACATGGTTAGAGTCCATGACCAGAATGGCCCGAGTTCGCCTGCCTTCGGTAGCATCGATTAATTTGCTGGCGTTACGCGCCTCGTCTTTCAGCTTCTTCATGGGTGATGATTTGGGATTCACCACCGCAATGACCCTCCCCGCCATTACCGCATTACCAAACCCGACATTAATTAAGCGTCTGTCCATAGAATTCATTGCCCCCTTCTACCTTCGATACTGTTATTCCAGATTCTGCGCCTGCTCGCGGATTTTTTCGATCTCATTTTTGAGGTCGACGGTTTTATGGATAACCTCGGTGTCATTAATCTTGGAGGAGAGGGTATTGATCTCCCGCAAGAATTCCTGAAGAAGAAAATCCAGTCTTCGGCCTATGGGTTCGTCCAATTCCATGAAGGCCTTGAACTGTTGAATATGGCTTCTTAACCTTACCAACTCTTCTGTGACATCATAGCGGTCGGCCATGATGACAACTTCCTGGGTCAGGCGAATAGGGTCCAATTCCCCACCCGAGAGGAGTGCGGCCAACCGCTCCTTCAGGGTGGTCTCACGCTTAGCGACCAAGCCAGGGATGGCGCTGGCGATGGAGGCTACCGTGGCCTCAAAGCTATGCAGCCTCTCAATCAGGTCCGTTTTCAAGGTGAGCCCCTCATCGGAACGCATCTGCAGGCAGGCGGCCAAGGCCAGAGCCAAGGCCTCGCGAATCTCCTCCCAGACCGCATCCAAGTCCTCCTCACATTTTTCTTCGCTGATAACATCTTTGAAGGCCGCAAGCTGGGCAAGCGTTGGTCGACCGTGAAGATTAAAGGTGTTTTTCAGTTGTTCGAGACAGGCCAGATACTGGTCAGCCAAGGCAAGATTCACTTGGGCCTGAGCCCCGCTCGCGCCGCGGCCGGACACCGAGACCAGGACTTCAATATGGCCTCGGGAAAATACGGCGCTGATCTCTTTTTTGATCTTATCTTCAAGGACGCCATATTCCCGTGGCAGCTTGACCTTGATGTCGCAAAAACGGTGGTTGACCGAACGCAATTCCACGGTCCAATGGTGGCTGGCGTGAGCCTCGCCACGGCCAAAGGCGGTCATACTCAACGGTCGTTTCATGAGATCGCTTCCATAAGTTCTTCCTGAGTGACAACGGCGGTGCCGATCTTACCTACCACGATCCCGGCTGCGTAATTGGCCAGGGTAGCGGCATCGGCGTAACTGAGTCCGGTCGAGAGACCGAGGGCCAGGGCGGCGATAACTGTGTCGCCGGCGCCGGTGACATCGAAGACCTCCTTAGCAACAGTCGGAATGGTGATCAACGGCTTACCCTTTTCAAAGAGGGCCATTCCCGCTTCGCCCCGGGTGATGAGAACGGCGCTGCTGTCAAGATCGTGAATAAGCTTTTCGCCAGCGGCCTTGAGGGTGGCCTCGTCGGTTATTCTGATGCCGGAAAGTTGCTCGGCTTCGTGGTGATTAGGGGTGATGATGGTGGCCCCGTGAAAACGCTCCGGTTGGCATGGCTTGGGGTCGATAATCAGCGGAATCTCCGGATGGTGACGCAGGCTTTCACGCAGATGGTCCATCAAGTCCGGGGTGATGATGCCTTTTGCGTAATCGGAAACAATGACCGCCTGAAAGGTAGTCAAGTTTTGATCAATGAATTGCTTGATCGATTCAAGCCCATCGCCATCGACTTCGCCGGTGCTTTCCCGGTCAAAACGGACCACCTGTTGCCCTTGGGCGACGATTCTGGTCTTGATGGTGGTGGGACGATCATCAAGACGGATAATCCCTTCAGTTGGGGACGGAAGCGCCTCGATCAGTTGCAGGAGGTGTCCCCCAATGCTATCGTGGCCGATGACGCCGCAGATGGTGGCCTTGGCTCCCAATCCGAAAATATTATGCAGGACGTTGGCGGAACCTCCTAACAGCAGGTTATCATGGGTAACATTGACTACCGGAACCGGGGCCTCGGGGGAGATGCGGGAGACGTTCCCCCAGATGAAATGATCGACGATCAGATCGCCTATCACCAAAATATTGGACTTTTGAAAGGCGTTGATGGCGTCGCGAAGACGTCCTTGATTTGCGGGTGGCAGTGTTTTCATTGTGTCGTAACGAGCGTTAGATCCTTCACTCTTTGGGCCGAATCGTCTCTACGGCTTGGATAATGGTCTTGATCAAACAGCTGATCTCCTCGGGTGTAGCCGTGAAACTGTTGTAGGGGATGGTCAGGTTGCCGATGGCGTCTGGCGACCAGCGTTGGATGAAGCGAGTTGACGGCGCGCCGGCAAAGACGATAATCGAGGGGGTGCTGGTAGCGGCGGCCAGATGCTGACCGCAGGAATCATACCCGATAAAGCAGTCCGTCGCATCAATCATTTTCCCTAAGGAACCGAGCGATCCATTGAAGATAATGAGGCCGTGGTCAAAGGTGATGGCGTGGTTGGTAATTTCGCCGTCCCTAAGGCAGACGACTGGGAAATTTTGAGTTTGGACCCTCGCCAGATGGTCGGCAATCCATTGGCCTTTATGGGTGCCGCGCCCGGTATCAAGAATAACGATGGTCTTGTCTTGAGCCAAGAGCGCCCGAATCAGATCTTCTTCAAAGCTGCCATGGACTTTTTTACGAGGGTCATTGCCTACCCCGAAATTAATCGTCACTACCAGGCGACAACCATGCCGGTGTAATGATTGGCAGAAGGCGTGATAGCCCTCCCCCTTTCTCTGGAAGACCAAATTCGGTTTCCAGGTCAATTCCTCGCCAAACAGCTGATTGAGCCATTGATTGGTGAGATTGGAGAGGTTTGCGCTGGCTAAATGATCGGTCTGACTGGCCCGGGAAGGGAAATAACAGGTACGATTGTCAGGCGCCAGGGGCAGAAGCCCTAATTGGCTGAGCCGTGTGTCGGGGTCGAAAAGCAGAATCTCCTCCGGTTGAAAGCCTTGTTGCTCATCCCGGGTAATTTCAAGCAACCTGGGCCAAGACGACATTTTTTCAAAGAGAGACCCGTCGTTTTTGTAGATGAAATTTCGGTGACGGCAGTGTTCGACAAAGGCAAAGACTTCGGACAGATGGGCCGGACCTATCAGCACGAGTTCCGCACCGTCGAACCGTTGGCGGAGGCGGTGGATGATGACATTGGTGATAGCGATATCGGCCCCGGCCGTAACCCGCGAGAGAATAAGTATCTTTTTAACCGAACTTGTCTGTTCTTCGACCAGGGGCAGGACGCGTCGGATCCGTTGATAACGTTCGAGCAGCGCCGCAGCATCATTAAAGCCGAAATCGTTTAACAGGCGGTTCAATTCCGCGCCTTCAGGCCTTGCCCGGATGAACTGCAGAATTCTGATCAGGACAAGACTTGTGACACCCACTCCATGATCACAAAACCCATCGCAAAGTGTTTCGATAATGGCGCCAAAGATGGCGGAGGTCGCAGACTTAGCCACCAGCGGCTCTGGGCTGAACGACCACTCGCAGAGTTGGTCGATAACCGTGAGACAAGGGGAGTCTACCTGTAGCGATTTTTTGGCGTGTGATTCCACTCCCGTCTGACGGATAAACGCCAGCGCTGTTTCCCGGATAGAGGATAATTCCGGACCTCGGATTTTGGATTTATGGTTGGAGGCTGACACGGGGTGAGTTAATCTGCCGGATCCTAGATTCTGATTCTCTTCTGGGATCCGGTTTTCGTTAGGCTAAGCAGGAAACAATCGCGTCGCCCATGGCCACAGTGCCGACGGTTCGCGTTTTGTCGGTGGCGATATCCGGGGTATGGATGCCACGGTCCAGCACTGCCGTGACGGCCAGTTCGATGGCCTTGGCCGCAGTTTCTTCGTGTAAACTGTAACGCAACATCATGGCGGAGGAGAGGATCTGGGCGATAGGGTTGGCGATGCCTTTACCCATGATGTCCGGGGCTGAGCCGCCGGCTGGCTCATAAAGACCAAAGCCTGATTCGTTGAGGCTGGCCGAGGCCAGGAGTCCCATCGAACCGGTCAGCATGGCGCACTCGTCAGAGATGATGTCGCCAAACATATTGCCGCAGAGCATGACATCGAACTGATGCGGATTTTTGATCAGCTGCATGGTGGCGTTGTCGATGTAGATGTGGTTCAGGGTGACATCGGGGTAGTCCGCCGCCACTTCTTTGACCACTTGCCGCCAGAGGACCATGGTGGTGAGGACGTTGGCCTTGTCCACCGAGGTCACGAGTTTGCGCCTGCCACGCGCCGCATCAAAGGCCTTGCGGGCGATGCGATCGATTTCGGCCCGGGTGTAGACCATGGTGTCATAGGCCTTTTCTGTCGGACCGGAACCCTCGCGGCCCTTGGGTTGACCGAAATAGATACCGCCAGTCAACTCGCGGACACAGAGGATATCGAAACCATCGCCAACGATATCAGGACGAAGGGGGCAGGCTGCGGCCAGGGACTTGAAAATCCTGGCGGGCCGCAGGTTGCAGAAGAGTTGTAACTCTTTGCGCAGAGGCAGCAGGGCAGCACGTTCAGGCTGCTGCTCCGGCGGCAGGTTTTCCCATTTGGGCCCGCCTACTGAACCAAAGAGAACGGCATCGCTCTGCTTGCACAGCTCCAGGGTTGCGGCAGGCAGGGCTGCGCCATGCTTGTCGATGGCGATACCACCGACATCGGCGTATTCGTAGTGCAGGGCGAGGGAGAATTTCTTCTGAACGGCGTCCAGAACCTTGATGGCTTCAGCCATGACTTCTGGTCCAATGCCGTCGCCGGCGAGGATTGCAATATTTTTCATGAGACAGCCCTTTATTATGTGGTTATGGATGTTGCATTGTATCGTTAACGAAAATCTTGCGTTGCCGAAGGTACCACAAAACAAAAGAAAGGTAAACGGGCAACTGGGATCCTACCTGCCGTCAGTTACCCAGATTGTGTGTCGCGACGGTATGTCTCGTTTTCAAGAGGCTGACTTCTGGGTTTAGGCAAATCCCCACATTTTTTTATGCCAATAAAATCAAAATATTATAACAATACGTATTTTCAGATCAGAAAGATGAAAACTCAGTCTAAAGTTCAAAAAACGCTTTTTTCCAACATGGCCGCCAAACCACCGAGCGTTTTTGGCACGAAGCCGAAGACCTCTCGCCAGATTTCATCACTTTCCATACACAGGTAGATACAGGTTTTGGGGTCAGCCTGCGCCTTGAGCAACCCGTACAGATGCCGATAGAGCTCAACCCGGCGGGATCGGAAATAGCGGAACTTGCCGTCGAGCCCGACGATAAACTCCTCCGCAAAGAAACGGGATTTTGGGAAACGGTTATTGGCGATCTGTTTCAGCGACGGCAGGAAACGCAAGGCGCCAAGGCTGATCCAGGCGATTTTTTCGCTCGGCACCAGACGGAAGAGGCGGTCGATGGTTTCGGCATACCCTTCCTGCCAGCCGGGATGATCGATGATCGGATCAAAATGAAAGGCCAAACGGTATCCCCAATCGGCAACCTGAGCAGCGGCCTGGAGACGTTCGTCGAGGGTGGCGGTGCGCAGTTCCTCTTCACGCATGACCTGCGGGCTGTTCAGGGACCAAGCGACGATGGTGCGATTCTGGTGCGTCAATCCCTGCAGATTGGCGATGGCTGCGCTCTTGGTCTTCAGCTCGAGGACCGCTCGGGGCTGGCGGCCGATGAATGGAACTAAAATCTGGCTCAAGCCGGTCAATTGGTCAAGGGCCATGCTGTCGGTGAACTCGCCGGTGCCGATGCGCCAGAAACGGTTCGGCTCATTGGCAATGGCCGCTCCCAGTTCATCGAGCAGGTCGTCCACATTGACGAAGATACTGAGCCATGGGTTGTTCAGGTAGGCCTGCAGGATACAGTAGACGCAATCCATGGGGCAGTTCATGCCGATATTAATGACCTGATAGTCGCAGCAGCGGTACTCTTTAGTGCCGGGGCACGGTTTAAAAAAATGGCCAAGGTTCCGGCACAGAAGTAGATTTTGTTTGCCCTTTGTCAAATTTTGCGGATATTGATTGGCATCAAGACCCGGAAGATGGTGGCCATTTATGATTTCAACTGGTATGGTGGCCGCCCGTTTGAGAATTTCCCTGGTGAAGGGAAGATCGACAACGTCTTGCTCGACAAAGATTTTTTTAATGTGGCTGGCCGGGTTGATCATAAAATGATAGTAACTGCTCGGGAGTCAGGCTCAGGATTAACGAAAATAATTGGTTTATGCATATATTTTAAGGTACTCGCCATGTCTATGTCACATCTGCTCAGTTGTCAATCAATCAGTAAGGCCTTTGGCGCCCAGCGCCTTTTTTCCGGCATCAGCTTCGGTATCTCGGAAGGGGAGAGGCTTGGCCTGATCGGCCCTAACGGGGCGGGAAAGTCCACTCTGCTCAAGATCTTTGCCGGCCTGGAGCATGTGGACGACGGTAAGCTCTTTGCCCGCAAAAAGTTGAATCTGGCCTACCTGGCCCAAGCCGAGAATCTCCCCGCCGAGCAGAGTGTGATTCAGTGCTTGCTGGACGTGTTGACAGATAACGAGATGCATGAGGCCGAACGCTACGCTGCGGCCCAGCGTATGGCTGGCAAATGCGGTTTTTTCGATCCCGAACAAACGGTTTCCGCCCTGTCCGGCGGTTGGCTGAAGCGGTTGGCCATCGGTCGAGCCCTGCTGCAGAGTCCGGACCTCCTATTGATGGACGAACCCACCAACCATCTGGACATGGACGGGATCCTCTGGCTGGAAGGGCTGTTGAAAAACGCCGCCTTCGCCTTTGTCCTGATCAGCCATGACCGCTATTTTCTGGATAACGCCACCAATCGAATCCTTGAATTGAATCCGCAATACCCGGGCGGCTATTTGCGAGTGGAAGGCTCGCTCCGGGACTTTTTGGTCCGAAAGGAGGAACTGCTCAGCAGTCAGGCCAAGCAAGAGGAGGTCTTGGGCAATAAACTGCGGCGGGAGATCGAATGGTTGTCCCGTGGCCCCAAAGCCCGCACCACCAAGGCCCAGTTCCGAATCGACGACGCCGAGCGTTTGCGGGGGACTTTCAAGGATGTCAAATACCGCAACGCCCAGAACAAGGCCATCAATATCGGGTTTGAGGCCACCGACCGTAAGACGAAAAAATTGCTCACCGCCCATAATCTGGGCAAGTCCTATGCCGGGCTTCAAGTTTTTTCCGATTTGAATCTGGAGATGACGCCCGGCCTCTGCGTCGGGGTGCTGGGCAATAATGGCTCAGGCAAGAGCACGATGATCAGCATCCTGGCGGGCAAGATCCCGCCGGACCGGGGGGAGATCAAAACAGCCGATGGTGTTAAAATCGTGCTCTTCGATCAAAAACGCCAAGCCCTTGACCAGACCAAGACCCTGCGCCGGGTTCTGGCCCCGGACGGCGACACCGTGCTCTATAAGGGACAGGCCGTCCATGTGGTGGGCTGGGCCAAACGATTTTTGTTTCGTCCGGAGCAACTCGACATGCCGGTGCATCGTCTCTCCGGTGGCGAGCAGTCCAGGATCTTGATCGCCAATCTGATGCGGCAACCGGCGGACATCCTCCTCCTCGACGAGCCGACCAACGACCTCGACATCCCCTCCCTCGAAGTCTTGGAAGAGGGCTTGGCCGAGTTTCCCGGCGCTATCATCCTGGTCAGCCATGACCGGTTTCTCCTGGACCGGCTGGCGGATTTCGTCATCGGTTTTGACGGCAAGGGCGGCTGTCAGCGGTATGCGGATTTCCGTCAGTGGCTTGATGAGTTGCAACTTTCAGCTTCAGGAGGCAAAGTTGCCAAGGGGGGTAAGGAGAAGACAGGCAAACCTGCCCCCCCTGCCAAAAAGAAAAAAATGACCTTGGGCGAAGAGTTGGAGTTGGCTAAAATGGAAGCGACCATAGCCCAGGCGGATGCCGAATTGAGCCGCTGCCAGCAGCAGTTGACTCGGCCTGAGATCCAAGCGGACTCAGGAAGGCTTGCAAGTTGCTGCCTGGAACTGGAGCAAGCCCAGGCAACGGTTGACCGGCTCTATCTGCGTTGGGATGAGTTAGTGAAGAAGCGTGACAGCGAGTAAAGCAAGGGTGCTACCCCCTACCGAACTAAAATCATACAGGAGAGAAACCAATGGCGTCAGACGTAGATGAAATAACCATTAATTACGAAGAAGACGGGGTGTTGCTGGTCAAGGAACTGGACAAGGAAATTCTGTCCAAGGGGGCGTGGACAACGATCCTGTTCCGCTTCCAGGATTTTGACAAGAAAACCAATGAGTACAGTCCGGACCGCTACATCATTCGTCGCTATCAGAAGAAGGACGGCGAATATATGTCCAAGAGCAAGTTCAAGATCTCCAGCGCCGAGCAGGCGACAAAGATCGTCAACACCCTTTCCAAATGGTTGGCGGCCTGACCTCGAAAGGAGCGAAAAGCGTAATCGTTTAGCAGTGCCGCACCTGGTGTTATTCTCCTGCATCAGCGGCACTGCTAAACGTGTACATTTCAAAACAGGTATCGGTTTGAATGCGAACTGGAATTATTCATCAAAGACATCGGTGTCGTAGCTCATCATGTCACTTGCCAGATTAAGGAAAATGTTCAACGAGTCGCACAGATTCTTTACGATCTGACTGTACGCTATTTTTTCTTCAACTGTTTTTGCCTTATGCATCGACTGCAATGTCGTCATGATCTCGTTTGACAAACCATCCATTAAGCGCTCTGTTTCCATCATGTCCAATCCTCCCATGTAAAGTTATGGCATTCAACATGCCATTATTATAGCTAAATATGTTCTCTGGTCTTCATAAAGACAATGTCCGGCCACTGTTCCATGACATAGGTGAGGTGCCATTGGCTTTGTGCCAGGTAGGTCAAGAATCCGTCCGCGTCTAAATAGAGGCTGGCCTGATTGCGGCTCTTGAACTCATCGAATTTCTTGCGATTATCTGAGCTGACCCAACGGGCATCGGCCAGATCGACATGTTCGTAGATCGCATCCACGCTGTACTCCGCCTTCAGGCGGGCCATGGTCACTTCAAACTGCAACTCCCCCACCGCGCCCAGGATATAGCTGCTGCCCATCTGCGGACGGAACACCTGGATCGCCCCCTCCTCGGCCAATTGCAGGAGGCCCTTTTGCAATTGCTTCAGTTTGAGAGGGGTCTTCAAAATAACCCGGCGGAAGAGATCCGGGGCGAAATTGGGGATGCCGGTAAATTTCAGCGGTTCTTTACTGCTGAAGGTGTCGCCGATCTTGATGGTGCCGTGGTTATGGAGACCGATGATGTCGCCGGGGTAGGCCTCTTCGATATTGGTTCGGCCCTGGGCCATGAAGATGATGGCGTTGGCGATGGGCACCTCCTTGCCGATCCGATGGTGCATGACCTTCATGCCACGGGTGAATTTCCCGGAGCAAATGCGTAAGAATGCAATACGATCACGGTGGGCCGGGTTCATGTTGGCTTGAATTTTAAAGACAAAACCCGTGAACTCCGGTTCGTACGGCGATACCTCGCGGGTTTCGGTCTGACGCGGACCAGGATGCGGGGCGTTTTCGACAAAGGCGTCCAGCAACTCCTTGACCCCGAAATTATTGACCGCGCTGCCAAAAAAGACCGGGGTCTGGTTGGCCTTGATGTACTCCTTGTAGTCAAACGGACAGGCGGCCCCGGCCAGGAGTTCGAGGTCACTCCTGAGTTCGTCCGCCTGATGGCCTAAAAGTTGGTCCAGCCGCGGGTCGTCAAGATCGTTGATGGTGATGCCATCCGTGTCGCAGGTCGCCTTGCCCGGGGTGAAGAGGTGCAACTCCTTCTTGTAGATATTGTAGACCCCCTTGAAGGTCTTGCCCATGCCGATGGGCCAGGAGAGCGGCGCGCACTCGATCTGCAGCTTCTCCTCGATGTCGGCGATGACTTCAAGCGGCATCAGACCGTCCCGGTCGAGCTTGTTGATGAAGGTGATGATCGGCGTGTTGCGCATGCGGCAGACTTCCATCAGCCGTTCGGTCTGGGCCTCGACCCCCTTGGCGCTGTCGATGACCATGAGGGCGCTGTCGACTGCGGTCAACACCCGGTAGGTGTCTTCGGAAAAATCCTGGTGACCGGGGGTGTCCAGCAGGTTGATCTCGAAATCGCGGTACTGAAATTTCATCACCGAGGTGGTGACCGAGATGCCGCGTTCCTGCTCCACTGCCATCCAGTCGGAGGTAGCCTTGCGAGTTGTTTTTTTGGATTTGACCGCCCCGGCCAGTTGGATGGCGCCGCCGTAGAGCAGGAGTTTTTCGGTCAGAGTGGTCTTACCGGCGTCCGGATGGCTGATAATGCCGAAGGTTCGGCAGCGTTCAATCTCTTGTTGGTTGAATTGGGTCATTTTACGTTTTTTTTAGAATGGTTCTCTTTTGTTATGGAGTGCTGTGACGTGTCACAGCTTTTGAAAGCGGCGACATGTCACAGCACTCCACCAATGGCGGTCAGTCTTCGGTCATAGCCACCTGAACAGTTACCGCTTGTGTTATGGCCTGCATGAGCTGATACATACAATAATTTCATATTAAAATCAAATAATTCCACTTTACTACAGCGCATGGACCCAGCGTTACTGCGACACCGAACTATTGCCCTTCGTCATGCCCTTTGATGGCTTTCAATAATGCCTGTTGAACTTTAGTCGGGAAAGCGGAAAGCGAGGGCTTCCCTTCCTTCGACCTGATGACCCAAGCCGCTTTTTGTTCGCCAAAGGCAATTTTGAGCCGCCCCCCGTCGCTCTCTTCCTTAAAGTATTCAAAATAGAAGAGGACGCTGCATTTTGTGAATGATTGCAGGGACATTGTCACGACGATCCGATCAAAGGGCATGGCTTCCCGCAGGTGATCCACCCGGCTTTCAAGGCAGATAAGTTCTCCTTGAGCGCCTATGCCGCGAAAATATTCAGGCGCCAATAAAAAAAGAAACCGGTCCCTGGCACGACCCTGCCAGGTGAAATAATTGGCAAAATAGATATTGCCCACCAGGTTGGCGTGATCAAGGCCGGTCTCAATCGTCTCTGCATGGAGAAATGGTTTTGCCGCCGGTCCGCTTGGGGCCTGATAGTCAAACGTCTGCTCGTTGACCTCCGTCACTATGCTGTAAAGGGATTCAGGCAAAGCTAACGGCTTGTTCTGGCTCCCCACTTGCGGCAGCAACTGCCTGATAAAGTTGCCATAATACTCGGCAAAAGGCTCAGGACGAACCACGCCTTGGCCAAGTATTGTCACCCATGAGGTCTCTTGGGTCAAAGTGGCAAGTCGTTCCTGTTGGCCTTGGGCGTTTGTCTTTCGAAAGTCGAAGGTAAGCTGCAGTGTCGAGTCCGCCGGACCATCTAATTTTGAGGCCCAGACATGGGCTTCGATCAAGTCATGGGTTTCTGCCTCACCGAAAATTGTAAGGCTGGTGTAATTGGTCACCTGGCCCCATTCGCCGCTGGAGAATTGTTTGCTGATTTCTCCGAGAACAGGCCAGGCGGAGGACTCCCTGACTTCGCCGATCCAGTCGACGTATTTGGAGAAATAGAGAGTGCGGCTGAGTTGGGCGCTGGGCCTGAAGGTGACAGGGAACCGTTGCACAAAAGCAGGTTGCCCCTGAGGACCACCATCCGCAATGACTTCCACATGATTGAGGTCGAGCAGACCCTTATACCCGGATAACGCGTCACGGTTCTCGTCAATGTCCAGACGTTGGACATGCTGTCTTTCTCGAATCACGAAGGCCAGGATCCGCATAGGCCCCCAGGTGAGAAGGAGGGGAATGGTGATCGCCAACACTCCCGCCTGTTCGCCGAAGATCACCGCATCACCCTCTCTTCTCACTATTTCCAGACGTGCGACACCTGTGCCGGTTGCCTTTTCGATGGCCTCCATGGCGGACCAAATTCGGGTGCCGGCCAGGTCTAAGGCATCGTCACCTTCAACCAGCGCGGCAAGTAACTCCCATTGCGTGCCGAGCAACCCTTGCCATTGTTCCCTGCTCCGGCGGGAGATCGGCGCGGTATCGCACCCTTGCTCATAACGACCTGCGACACAAAGGCACAGTCGGTCGTCGTGGGAGAGCGAGAGGCAGATCGAATCTTCATGGCCGACGACCAGAGGCCTTCCCGTCTCCAGCCAATCGATCGATATCTCGTCAGGCGGCTCATGGATCAAGGCCAGCGTCTGCTTTGCGGTATCCTTCAGTATGGGTAACGATAGCTTGCGGCGCTCCTCGCGTTTTAGGGTATGAATACCTGGCAGGTACCGCAGTTGCAGCGATGGCGGCTCAAAGTTCAAAGTGCTGCCGAGCCGTTGCAGGAGGCTCCGCACCCTCGTCGTGTCTCGAACATCCGGGCAGAGGAGCTCCATCACGGTAGGGGCGTCAGCGTCATGCCGTAATACTCGCAACTCGTAGCGAGAAAACTTCTCGTGTATCGAGCCGTTGCTAGTCACCGCGACGACAGTGCTTCGTATGTCTTTGTCCTGAAAAGAGTCAAGCGTCACTATGCCCTGCAGGCGGATTTCCTCCTCCTGCTCGTGGATCTGGTAGATGTCTAATGTCCCGATAGCTATGGGAAGAGAGACGTCCTGCGGGGTAAGGAGCGCGGTCGATTGCAGGAGTGAATCCCGAAAGAAGGGATCGCCCAGATAGAGTTTTTGGTGTGCGGGAAAGGCTTGCGCTGCGGCAAGTGGACTCCCCAAGGCCCTGGACGTGAACACTGCATAGTCTGATTTCGTCTCGGCAACCGTAATTTCGGAAATTTGCTCAATCCGTTGAAAAAGAGGCCCCTGAAAGAGAAGGGATTCACGATACAGGTCATCAGCCGGCTGAATGGGCAGAGGGCAGCCTGTGGCGGGGATTGCTTGGCTCGGCGGTTCATCGTTAAAACCAAGCTCAAAGGTTGCAGAGAAATAGTTCGTCTGGACCCCGGTCATCTCTTTAGCCAATGAGGCATATACCTTTCGGCTTTCCGCATTGCGGCCCGACTCTCCGGCAATCGCCCGGACAATGATGTCGGCGCCGCTGTCCGGATCGACGGTAATGGGGCGTTCAAGTTTGATGTTTGAGATCCGCAAGCGCTTGAACTCTTTTTCGCCGCTGACGTGGGCTACGGCCTGGGCCATGGCCTCAAGGCCAAAGACCGCTGGCAGCAGGTAGGAACCGTTGAACAGATGGTCTTTCAGGTATAAATCCTGCTCAAGGCTTAGATGCGCGGTGAATACCGACTCGACGCCCGGCGTTATTGCCAGCGCCTTCTCAAGGAACCTGGCCTGTGCCAGTAGTTCGACCGGCTTGAAATTCCAGGTGTCGAGCCCCCCGAGACGAGCGGTGACCACGACCTGATGGTCGCCCGGGTCATTTAAAAAGAGATGGGCAAAGCGGGCCACGCCTTCCTCGGTAGGAATGGCAAAAATCCCCTTGTGCTTAAGGCCGGCAACACTGCCGCGCCGCGCCCCCATTCCCTCATCCCGCCAGATGGAATATGCTATCGACTGGGTCTGGGCCTGTGGATTTTTGACCTGAAAATTGCGCAACAGGAGATCTAACGTCTCATTGGAAAAGCCATACCAGGCATTCCCCGCCATGCCGGTAATGCCGATGATTGAGGTAAGCCCGACAATCAATTTTGGCGGCGAATCTTTCAGCCTTTCCAAGAGATGCACCATGCCGAGAACTTTGGGGCCAGCTTCAAGCATGACATCGTCTGTCGTTGCCTGACTGGCCAGTCTGGGAATGTTGAGGCCTGCGCCGTGGATAAGGCCTGTGATTGCCCCCAGTTCGCGGTTGATGCTATCAAGGAGCCCTATTACCGCGTCACGGTCGGCAATGTCGCAACTATAGTAATGGGCCACAAGACCCATCTCGTTGTATTTTTTGAGAATACTTGCGATTTCTCGGGATGCCTTACTGCCTGGAGCGGCGTCCGGTTGTGGAGAGCGCCCGACGAGCACCATCCGAGCGCCAGTCGCCCTTGCCACCCGTAACGCACAGGAAGCGGTTATGCCGCGAGCCCCGCCGGTGACCAGGATGATATCTTGGCTAGACCAGGTCAGATTTCGGGGTTGGTAGTTGACTGGTTGCAGCAAACGAGGCGAGAAGATACGCCTCTTCTCTTGGAAATCATAGCCCACCGCAGTATAGGCCTGTGGCGTGTTGATTTCGGCAAGGGTTTTTTTAACCACCACTTGGCTGTCAAGGGTGAGGGCAAAATCAAGCACCCTTACCCTAAGGTCTGCCCGCTCCAGATGTAAACTGGCGGCCAAGGCCTTGGCGCAGCATTGTTCGACCTGGGAGGTTTTATTGTCCATGCCAAAGAAACCACCGCCAAACTGGACATAGGCAACTGTGGTGCGACGACGCGGGGCCTCGGAAGCGGGCGGCACTTGGCTGACACTTGCCAGCCGTTCGACCATCCTTTTCATGTCGATGTCCCCGGCGTTTGCTTTTGGTTCATGCGGAAGGATGGCAACGATATGGCTGAAACCCGCGTCCTTTACCAAACCCTGCTCTCGTGCTTCGGCATAGGTTGCGGTATGCGCCTTGGCACCATAACGATGCAATCGATCGCGCATCGAGTCACCGAGTTCTCTCGATTCCTCGTCCAACAAAACAAGCCAGCGCATCGCCTGCCAGTCATCCTCCTGACGGTGACCCCACCACTCCGGCAGCGGGGCTAACGGCTCCTCCTCCAGCTCCATGGCGAACTCTCTGACCCATGATTCCGCCTCCTGAGTTGTTGCATCGAGCGGTTCTGCCAAATTGTTGTCGATGATTCGCTCAAGCACCCACGCAAGCTGACGCAGACTGCGGTTACGAAGCGAGGGCAGATCGACATGGATTTCCATATTCATCTCGGCTGCCACCCGGAGAAGCAGGGTGCGCAGCATCTCCTCGCTAATGTTGAGACCATGCGCGATCTCTGCGTCAAGGTCGATCGAATCCTTCGGATAGCCAGTGATGCCGGCGACCTGCTCAAGGACAATCGCCATGATATTGACATCTTTGCCAACGCGCAGCTTCGGCATGAGAGGGGTTACGGCATCAATAAGTTGCTGCAGAGTTGCCGAGGTGAATTGGTGCGGGTCCAGCTTGCCACTTGCCCCGCACTGGGTGGCGAATTCGATAATGACATCACCGGCCTTGATGGAATCCAGGTTCAGGTCATCCAGCAACCGTGAGCTCAAAGCAACCGATTCCTGCGGGAAACCAGTCGCTGCCTGGATCAGTTGCAAGAGAATCGTGGTTGGAGTTTGGTTTGCGGTGACACTGACTGCTACTGTCGCCGATTTGCCCAGGTGTGACGTAGAGTTAGCAAGTGGAGCAGGGATGTTCGAATACGCTGCCCCGGGGAGGGCATATTTCAAATCCGCCTGAATCACTTTGGCTAAAAATGGCCCGCGATTCTTGAGGTAAGCCGCCAGTTCGTCAGCGGACATCTGAGCCAAAGCGGCTAGCTCATTGTCAAGCGTGCCGGTGCTTGCCACCCCCGCAAACAGTTGTTGGTCTTCCGCAGCAAACGGATGCTCGCATTGGTTTTCGATGAAAATCCTCTCTTGCGGGTTGACATAAGGCCTGATCAGCCGTTCGGCGTAGAGCTCCTGCCAGCAAACCTTACTCCCCCGGACGAAAAGTTCCGCCAGGATTGAGTTCAAATCCTGATCTTGACCTGGCTCGGACTCAACAGGCAAACAGACAGGACCACTCTCTGCCCCGATAATCGCATTTGTAAGCCCGGAGAGGATGCGTCCGGGACCGACTTCCAGAAAAAGGTCGCAACTCTCCTTCATGGCAGTGATCATGCCGACAAAATCAACCTGAGCCAGGACTTGTTCTGAGAAATGGGCGTCGAGACTAAGTCCGGCTCTCAACTCGTTGCCGCTGGTGCTTGAGAAGAGGCGGCACTTGAGTTCGGTTGCCTGTCTGGCTAGTGGCGTGTAGGTGGACAGCACCTTGGCCGCCCCCGATGCCAGGCGTGAGTGAAAGGCGTTCGACACATTCAGGCGGTAGGTCTTGATGCCTTCCGCCCCGGCAAGATGGATGGCCTGCTCCACGGCGGGGAGCTCGCCGGAAAGGACCATTTGAGCTGGAGCGTTGATGTTTGCCAGGACAAGGTAGCCATCAACCCGGTCAACCAAGGCCTCCGCCTCTTTTCTTGAACAACGGAGACTGACCATGGTTCCGGCGGATTCGCCAGTTGCGGACATGGCCTTGCCGCGCACCGCAGCCAAGCGGATAAGATCGAGTTCCGCAAATACTCCGGCAGCGTAAAAGGCGGTTAACTCACCCAGGCTATGCCCGCCGACAACCGTTGGCTCGATCCCCAATTTACCTAAAAAAATGTGCCATACAATAGAGGCGAAGCAAATGGCAGGCTGGGCATATTCGGTTTGAGCAAGGTCATGGAGCCATTGGCGGATTTGCTCTTGATTGCCGGCCCGGTCCAGTGGGCGGTAGATCTGCGCACTGACAGGTTCCTGCCCCATTGCAACCATCACTTCATCCGCTTGTCCGAGCAGTTCTTGCGCCCAGGGGAAACGCTCGACCAGGGTGCGGGCCATATTGATTTTCTGCGAACCCTGGCCGGTAAAAAGCATGCCGAGCCGCGCTTTACCCATGTCACAGGAGAGCCAGATCTGTTTAGCCTGGTCGTGATATCTCCGGTTGGCGGCGGGGCACTTATCCTGCATAGCCTTGGCCAACGCTTCGAGGCTCTGCACAAGTCCCATTGGCTCACTGCCGACAAGCGCCGCCTTGAATAGGGATGTATCTCTTGCGTCCCGGCTTAATTGTGCGGCCAGATCCGCCATCTCGGCAACGCTTATCCTTCTCGCCTGAAGGATAAGGGCGTTAATTTTTTGAGTTAAGTCATCCACGCTGTCTGCCCCAAGGACAAAAATCTCCGTTTCCTGATTGGAAACCAATAAGGCGCGTTCGTTGATTGCTGGCGTAAGATGAGGACTTGGCGGATCGCATGAGGCCAGAGTGACATGACAGTTGATCCCGCCAAAACCCATGGCCGAGGCCCCAGCCCTGACGGTCGCTGTTTCCTGCAAGACCTCGCCCTGCCGCAGGGGATACAGATGGTTGGCCTCAGTATCGAAAAGGGGGTGAGGTGTCCGACAGGTTGCAGTTGGCGGCAGTACCCGCCGGTTGACCGCCATGACCGCCTTGATGAAGCCGCCAATGCCGGCGGCGGCCTTGGTATGCCCGATGATTGATTTAAGTGACGTGACCCCGCAACTACGATTTTGAGGTTCTGGGCCTTTCCCCATCGCCAGGGCAATCCCTTTCAGCTCAACCTGATCGCCGACTGCGGTGCCAGTGCCATGGCCCTCGATAAAATGCAGGCTGTCCATGTCGTAGGGGGCTAAGTCATACGCCTTGCGCAAGGCCCTGGCCTGACCGGCAGGGTTGGGGGCGGTGATGCCGGTGCCGCTGCCATCGGAGGCAATTCCCCAGCCATGCAATACCGCATAGATGGCATTGTTGTCGCGTTTGGCATCCTCCAGACGTTTCAGGAGGATAAAACCGCAGCCTTCACCGGGGATGAAACCGCTGCCGGCCCGGTCGTAAACGGTCATCTCTTTTTTGGTCAAGGCCCCGGTCTTTGAAAATCCCACCATTTCAAAAGGGTCCAGACTGATATCAACGCCACCGACCAGCGCCAGGTTCAGGGAGCCACTGGCAAGGTTATTGGCCGCCGTGGCCACTGCCAGCAAGGAGGATGAACAGGCGCCATCAACGGTGTATCCACCGCCATGCAGATCAAGGACATTACAGATCCGTCCGGCGATCGTGTTTGACAGACCGCCAGCCAACGTATCTTCCGTGATTGGCTGGAAGGCGGACTTGTAATAGGATTCGAGTGCTGTTTCAATTTCCCGAATTTGATCGAGAGGAACTCCCCGGCTTTGGGCGGCAGCCTGAAATGCGCGGCGGACATAGGGCCACCGCAGGCGCAGGGTGCTTGACCTGGTCTGTTCCCCAGTCAAACTGTTGCCGATAATGACCCCGGTCCTGTCACCAGGAATGGTTTCCTTTGAGTAACCAGCGTCGCCTATGGCCTGCAGGGCGACTTCCAGGGCCAGCCAATGGGCAATATCCGTTGTTTGAAAGGTAGTGAGCGGCACTCGATGCGAGACCCAGTCAAACTTGAACCCATCGATAAATGCGCCCCGCATGCCGTAGGTCTTGTCAGGGACTTTCGGGTCGGGATGATAATACTCCGCCATCGGCAGGCGACAATCCGGGAACAGACGAAACTGCCGCCGCCGGGACAGGATGTTTTCCCAGAGCTGAAGGGGGGTTCTGGCGTCAGGATACCAACAAGCCAGGCCAATGATGGCAATGGGGTTTGATGAGGGCATATTTTTTCCTTTGGTGTTCATGTGGGAATCATTTATGATTCCCGGCTTTTTTCACGCAACTTTATTGGCGATTATCCTTGAATTGCAAATGCCTGAGCCGTTGTTTCATTCTATATAAAAAACTATCTAAACAGAAACGATTTGTTGTACAATAAAACACGAATAAACCAAATTATCTGATTTTCTATTGATTTTATCAGGGGTGTTTACAGCCGCTTATTGCAGTTTATTGTCGACCTGCCTCTTCGGAATCCGCAACATGCTGAATCTCTCAAACTATCAGGCTATAGAGCGAATCCATGAAAGCGATAGCACGATCGTCTATCAGGGACGGCGTATTAGCGACAATCTGCCAGTAATCATCAAGCTGCCCAAGAGCGACTACCCCGCCCCTGAAGAATCCGCGCGATACAGCCACGAATTTAAGATCCTCAGCTCCCTTGACCTGGATGGAGTGATTAAGGCGGTCGGTCTTGAGTTGTACGATAATCGACGGGGAATCATCCTCGAGGATTTCGGAGGGACGGCCTTGAGCAAGCTCATGCTTCGCCACGCCTTTTCCGTCCAAGATTTTCTTAGCGTTGCCATCAAGACCACCAAAGCCCTGCTGGCGATCCACTCCTCTTTCATCATTCACAAGGATGTCAACCCGTCAAACATCGTCTTGAACGAGGATTCCGGCCAGCTGAAACTCATTGACTTCGGGATCTCGTCGGAACTCTCGCATGAAGCCTCAAATCATGGCAGCATTCAGACCATGGAAGGAACCCTGGCTTACACCTCGCCAGAACAGACCGGACGGATGAACCGCACCCTCGATTACCGGACCGACTTCTACTCTCTTGGTGTCACCCTCTACGAAATTATCTGCCGGCGACTTCCTTTCATCTCCGATGATGTCCTTGAGCTTGTGCATGCGCATATTGCCAAAAACCCCATCCCCCCATGTCAGTTACGTCCTGATCTCCCGCCGCAAATTTCTGACGTTATCATGCGCTTGCTGCAAAAAAATGCCGACGAACGATATCAAAGTGCTGGCGGACTCCTGCTCGACCTAGAGGAATGTTCCCGACAATGGGAAGCCTTTGGCCGAATCAACGGCTTTCCTCTGGCCCGGCATGACCTCTCGGATCGCCTCAATGTCGGCCAGAAACTCTATGGGAGAGAGACCGAGATCAACTCACTCCTGGAGGCCTATGATAGGGTTGCTAAAGGTGGGCGAGAGGCCTTTCTTGTTTCCGGCGCGGCAGGGCTTGGCAAATCATCAATGGTGCGGGAAGCGTCAAAAAATATCCTCTTCAGCGGGGCCTGTTTCGTTTCCGGGAAATTCGATCAACTCAATGATGGCGTGCCGTATAAGGCGCTGCTTGATGCCTTTCAGGAATTGATCAAACAGATTCTTTGCGAAGACGAGCCAAAACTCATTGGCTGGAGAAACATCTTACAGAATGCCTTATTGCCAAATGGAGCCTTGTTGATTGCTGTCATCCCTGAGTTAGAGCAGATCATCGGCGCGCAGCCCGCAGTGCCGAAATTGCCGCCTCTTGAGGCGCAGAATCGCTTCAGGCTCGTTTTTCAAAATTTCATCAAGGCCTTTTGTCGTCCGCAACAGCCGCTGGTTATTTTTTTAGACGATCTGCAGTGGGGGGGGCGAGCCTCATACGATCTGCTCAAGCATATCATGACCGACCCCTCGCTGAAGCATCTCCTCCTCATCAGCGCCTTTCGCGAGACAGAGGTCGATGCAATTCACCCGCTTACGGCATGCCTTAACTACTGGGACAAAGAAGAGGTTGCTGTCACGCGGATTGCGCTTGAGGTTCTGGGCGTTGACCATATCGGTCAACTGCTGGCGGATTCTCTCTCGGTAGGCCAGGAAGAAGCCTCACCCTTGGCGGATCTGCTTTGGCGGAAGACAGGCGGAAACCCGTTTTTTATCGGGATGTTTTTGCACTCCCTGTACCGAGACAACTTATTGTGGATCGATAAGACAAAAGAGCAATGGCAATGGGATCTGGGGAAAATCCAGACGGTTAGCATCACTGAAAATGTTGTGACGCTTTTGTCCGATAAAATAAGCCGCTTACTGCCCGAGACGCAGCAGACACTGCAATTGGCCGGAACCCTAGGCAACAAATTTGACCTGCAACTCTTATCGATTCTTGTAAAAAAACCAATGTCGGACACGGTTTCATCGCTTCAGGAGGCCGTCGATGAAGGCTTGATCGTGCCATTTGGCGATACCTATAAATTGATCGGCCTGCACGACCGCGATATCGTCAAGGGCGATACCGTTTATTTCCGTTTTCTCCATGATCGAATCCAAAAAGTGGCCTACTCTCTTCTGAGTGAACAAAAACGTCAAGAGGCGCACTACACTATCGGCCGTCATCTCCTTCGAGAATTAACGGCGGAGCAACAGTCCGGGCAAATTTTTCACATTGTCAATCATCTGAACAAGGCTGGGGGCTTCGTTCATTTGCAGGAAGAAAAGGACAAGTTAGCACTCCTTAATTTAAAGGCGGCATTGAAGGCCAAAAATTCCGCCGCCTGGCATGTCGCCTTTAAACACACCCGACTTGCTATCGCTTTGCTGGGAGGTGAAAGTTGGGAAAGAGAGTATGCCCTCACCTTAGAACTGCATATTGAAGGGGCGGAATCCGCCTATCTCTGCGCCGAATTTGAGGCAATGGCAGCCATTGTCCAAGCGGTGATCGATAAGGGTCGTACCCTCCTGGACCAGGTGCGTATTTATGAAGTGAAGATTCAGGCTTACAAAGCTCGGTATCAGCTCATGCTCGCCATCGAAACGGCATTGCCGGTGTTGGCTATGCTTGGGTTTAAGTTCCCAATGAAGCCATCGAAAATGGAGATTGCCTTGGGGCTGCAAAGGGTAAAACTTGCCTTGCTGGGAAAGGATATCGAGCAGTTGGCCGAGCTCCCTGAAATGAATGACCCAAAGATAATGGCCGCCATTCGGATCATGAACAGTGTCGGCTCCGCTGCCTATTTTGTCGCCCCCGAGTTAACGCCGCTCCTCATTTTTACGGCGATCCGCCTTATTATCAAACACGGGAATGTGCCGGAATCCGCTTTTTTGTTTGCTGTCTATGGAATGATCTCGTGCGGGGTCTTGGGCGAAATCGATGAAGGGTATCGACTTGGCCAGCTTGCTTTGCGGTTACTCCATTTTTCCGAGGTAAGAGAACTCAAGGCTAAGACCATCCATATGGTGAACGCTTTCACCCTGCACTGGAAGAATTCCCTCCGCACAACGTTACCCCCACTCCTTGACGGCTATCAGGTTGGGCTGGAGAGTGGCGACAACGAATATGCCGGATATTGCGCCTTTTTTTATTGCTCCCACGCCTTTCTCGCAGGAAGCGCCCTTGCCGACCTCGACCAGGAGATGGCCGCCTTTGATAAGGCAATCGTGAGGCTCCAGTATTCGCCTTGCATCTATGGACAAAAGATATTCCACCAGACGGTCGTCAACTTGCGGCAAAAATCATATAAACCGGGCCTGTTGCAAGGCGACATCTATGACGAACAACTTGAGTCCTCTCTGCATGTAAAGGCAACGGATCAGCTGACTCTTTTCTTCCTTAATTTTACCAAGCTCTATCTGTCCTATTTATTTCATGATTTCAGCCAGACAGCAACCTTCGCCAGCCAAGCCGAAGCCTATCTGGATGGAGCTGTAGGCAGTGTCTTTGTCCCGCTATTTTATTATTACGACTCTCTCGCAAGGCTTGCCGTTGCCGTCCCTGACACGAGTGGGCATGCAAATTCATTGGAGAAGGTGGCCGCCAATCAAAAGAAAATGAAGCGTTGGGCAAAGCACGCTCCCATGAATTACCGCCACAAATACCTGTTGGTCGAGGCGGAAAGATTACGGGTTCTAGGGCAGGACAGTCAAGCCGGTGAGCAGTACGACCAGGCCATAACTCTGGCGCAGGAAAACGAATACCTCAATGACGAGGCCCTTGCCAATGAACTTGCAGCCCGTTTCTATCTCAACAAGGACAGAAAAAAAATTGCCGGGGCCTATATGCAAGAGGCCCGTTACTGCTTTTTGCAATGGGGAGCTACGGCCAAAGTCTCCAGTCTTGACGAAGAATACCGCGATTTACTGCCGGTGGAATTGATCAGCAGACAAACAACCGACAAAAATTTGGTTGCCCCGGTTGGTTCGACCGCCATGGCGTCCGACGCCGAATTCGATCTTGCATCGGTCATGAAAGTGTCCCAGGCTATTTCCGGCGAGATTGTCTTGGGCAATCTATTGCAGCAGATGATGAAAATTGTCATTGAGAACGCTGGGGCTCAGTTTGGCTATCTCATCATGAAATCTGGTGACAAGCTGCTCATTGAAGCAGAAGGGGCCTTGGACAGTCCAAACATTTCGGTGCTGCAGTCGATCCCCTTGGAAGAGTGTCATACAATTGCTGCAGGCATTGTCCATTACGTTGATAGGACCAGGGAGTATGTGGTGCTTGAAAACGCCTTTGCAGAAGGTCATTTCACCCATGACGCCTATGTTGTTCAGCATAAGCCCAAGTCAATCCTGTGCCTGCCGCTGATACACAAATCAAACTGCATCGGCATCTTATATCTGGAAAACGATGCCATTGCAGGGGCCTTCACCCTGGAACGCCTGAAGATGCTGAGGCTATTAAGCTCTCAAATTGCCATATCGCTCGAAAACGCCAATCTTTTTGCCGACCTGGAAAACTCCGAGACGCGCTACCGTGAACTGTACGAAAATATTATCGATATCGTCCTTCTGGTGAGCAGTGAAGGCATCATCAGTATGGCAAACCCTCTTTTCTACTCTCTGTTTGGACTGCACCGGGAAGAGACCAGGGCGATGAATTTAAAAAAATTGGTGCACCCGGACGATATGGCCATGCTTGAAGAGCGTTTACTGGTAAGGCTGAATACGGCCGATGTCGTGAAAGACCTCCAGTTCAGGATGGTGGGATTGAACAAGGAGGTGTTTGAGGTTGAATGTAATGCGAAATGCATCCGAAGCCATAACGGTTCTTCGGGCAGCATTCAGATGGTGGTCAGAGATGTCTCCGACCGTAAAAGATTGGAGAGGGATCTCTTCGATTCCCTGAAAGATGCCCAGAACGCCAAAAAAGGCACGATACTCGGCTTAGCGAAACTTGCGGAATACAGGGATAAAGATACCGGCAGTCATCTCGAAAGGATCAGGGAGTACGCCAGGGTCATCACGGAAGAGCTGTCAACCGCCCCAGAGTATAAGGGATATATTTCGCAACGGTACATCGATGACATTTATCTCTCCTCTATCCTGCACGATATTGGTAAGGTTGGAATCCCGGACAGAATACTGCTCAAAACCGGTTCGTTGACCGGGAGTGAGTTCGACGAGATGAAGCGCCATCCCATTTATGGTGGCGATGCCCTCTCGGCCGTGGAGTCTCAGGTTGCGGGCGAGTCGTTTATCGCCTTAGGAAAGACAATCGCCTATTACCACCATGAAAAATGGGATGGCACAGGATACCCCTACGGACTCCGGGGAGAGGATATCCCGCTGTCGACCAGAATCGTGGCCTTGGTCGATGTCTATGATGCCCTGACTTCAAAGCGCAGTTATAAGGACGCGTTTTCTCATGAAAAAGCGAAAGAGATCATCTTCGAAGGCAAGGGGAAACACTTTGCCCCTGATGTGGTGGATGCTTTCTTGGTCAATGAAAATAGATTCCTAGCCATCAGAGAAGAGTTGTTGAATTAACGGAAGCCGTTGTAAATAAATAACTGTAACATTGCCATGGGTGGCCCGGCATAAGGGGCCGTATCGAAAATGGCAAATATGTAATGGTTATATCGTAACGGCCCCTAACTACCCAGGTCTACAAGTTGTGGGCTTTTAGCCTGAGCAGGAGTTACGAATTAACGAAAAATTCAGGAGAATGCCAATGGCTGTCTCAGTATCCAGCGATTTACTCAACTTTTCAGTATTCGCTGAGTTAACCAGCGAGGAGATCGTCGAACTGC
>Ga0334722_10001634_pt1 | contig 27437 bp, 25 predicted proteins | sample C3_bottom_MG_FD_207210 | JGI IMG/M metagenome (GOLD analysis project Ga0334722, IMG submission 207210) | Sediment microbial communities from Yellowstone Lake, YNP, Wyoming, USA - C3_bottom | ecosystem: Environmental > Aquatic > Freshwater > Lake > Sediment | place: USA: Wyoming | collected... | reverse complement strand
GCCGCTGCTCAGGCTGGCGCTTAAAAGAGATCTGAAAATCGAGGACGGAAAAACGGCTGAAAGGGCCGCCGCGTAAACCATGACAACGGGGCCACTTCAAATTTCAACGAAGAATGGGATTGACTCTACATAAGGCCATCGAATGTAAGGAGGTGGGGCGTACTCATGGGTCGGGCAATTATATGCATTTTAATCGTGTCACTAGCTATGGTGCCCGTGGTAGCCGGATGCGGCAGGCATAACGGTACCGCGCAGAAGTCCAATAAGGTCGTTGGCGCCGTAGATGACAGGTCGGGTCTATTTGGGACCTATATGGCTGATTATGAAAACGGCGCGGAAGAAATCGTTCTCAGGCCGGACGGGTCCTATAAGCAGACATTTACCTCAAAGTCCGGCAAGGTGCGTATCAACGAAGGTGGATGGCAGTACCCGATAAAGGTCAAGGACAAGGTACTGCTACGAAGCGCAATTACGGTTGCTGTAGACACGGCTGGTATTCCTCAGGAGACAGGACGCGGCGACTGGGAGATGGGCATCGAGTCCTTGTTAGGGAGTATCTCCCTAAAGCAAAAGCCGGATTCGTCGGTGGCTTATCAGAAGGTTAAATAAATACTAGCAGGGTAGCGCTAAGCTGCGTATGTCATTGCGAAGAGAAATAGCGCCGCGTCAGTCCCAACTTAAGGATTTTAACTTATAAATGAGTAAATGGTTTCTTTTGCCAGGCATGGGGGCGGATTCCGGGATGTACGCCGCGGTACGTTCGGAGGTTTCATTTGCAATAGACTTTGTTGAGTGGCCTCCTTATAACGGTGAAAGATCATACGCAGAAGTTGCGCAACGAATAATCGCAGAAAACAATATTGAAGATGGCGACATTGAGGGAGGTTCATCGCTCGGCGGGATGATTGCCCTTGAGATAGCCCGACAGAAGAGGCTCAAGGCCGTTGTGTTAATTGGTAGTGCAACAAGCACGGACGAAATCCAAAGTCTATTAGCATTACTGTCTCCGATTGCCGCCGTAACCCCGATTTCACTTGTTCAAATCCTTGTTGGGAAGTACGACAACATAAGAAGTAATATGTTCGCAAAGGCTGATGTGGAATTCATAAGGGCCATGTGCATATATTTGAGTAAGTGGCAGGGTTGCCAAGGCTCTCAAGCTCGGCTATTTCGTCTTCACGGACAAAAAGATAAAGTGATTGCTTGCCCTGATACGGATTGTGAGATTGTACCAAATGCAGGACATATACTGGCGATCACTCACCCCAAGGAATGTGGGGCGTTCTTGAATAGTGTAAATCATTGCTTAATAACAACGGAACAACCATGCCCACTATAAAAGTAGCCGTTCTATTAACAGCTCTCTTGATAGCCCTCCCCGCCTGCGCGCCGCGCGCGTTGGTGAAGCCGATACCCGCGGACACGCCGCCGGCGAAGGTGCTGGAGATGGCGCGGGCTAAGGACGCCGGGATAAAGGGCATCCGCGCATCGGTGAAGGTATCCGTGCAGATGGACGGCAAGAACGCGCAGGGCTTCGACGGCGTGCTGTACGTGCAGAAGCCGGACAAGGTGCGCCTCACGGGCCTCGCCTTCATGGGCTTCACTGTATTTGATATTCTGGTCAACGGCGACAAGTTCTACTTTTACCAGCCGGATGACGGTTACCTGTACACCGGGCCGAAGTCCGCGCTCGGCGGGTTTTTGGAGAAGCGTGGTGTCAAGGCCGACCCGGACGTTTTGTACCGTTCGCTCTTCTTCGACATGACAAATGCTCAGGGCAGGTACTTCTTCGACAGCACGGCAGAAGGGTACAATATCTTCTTTGTCCACGAGCAGGACGGCGTGACGGTCCCGCTCATGAGGGCGGAGTACGACCGCGGGCTTGGGCTTAAGGAGAAGGTGTTCTACGACGAGCTTGCAAGGCCGTACCTGTACGTGAGGTTTGAGGGCACGGTGGAGGAGGGGGGCTACACCCTCCCGGCGAAGCTGGTCGCAAAGGACACGAAAAACGGCTACACCGTGACCGTGACTTTCGAGAAGTACCTCGTTAACCCGGAGGGGCTCGACGGGGACTTTGCCATCGAGGGCGGGGAGCTGAAGGGTATACGGGAGATAGAGTAACGGAAGCCGTTGCCTCCCAAAATATCCCTTGACACCCGCCTGGTTATATGCTAATAATCTAACGCTTTCGGATGTTTTTCTCCGAGAGGCGTGGCCCACACAAACGGCCCTCTTTTATTCCGCAGTAATCGCTATTTGATAAGCAATGCCAGATACCCGAGGAAGTTCCGGCCGTCCGGAACGTCTGCTCCTCCCGTATTCCATCGCAAAACCAAGCAATTTTATATGTCTATAACAAATTAACCTTTGAGTTAATAAGGAGGCATTTTGCCATGAAGAAGAAGTATCTCCTGGCGCCCGGCCCGACACCCGTGCCATCCGAGGCGCTTACCGCAATGTCGATGCCCATTATCCACCACCGCTCCCCGGATTTCATACCGATCCTGGAGGAGGCGAAGAACAACCTGAAGTGGCTCTACCAGACCAAGAACGACGTGCTGATACTTTGCTCGACCGGCACCGGAGGCATGGTCGGCTCCGTGACCAACTTCCTATCGCCCGGCGACAAGGCGCTGGTGGTGAGGGGCGGTAAGTTCGGCGAGCGCTGGACCGAGATATGCGAGGCCTTCGGCGTGGTGCCCATCAACATAGACGTGGAGTGGGGCCATGCGGTAAAGCCCGCGCTCATCGAGAAGGCGCTCAAGAAGGACCCCGATATCAAGGCGGTCATGATACAGGCCTCCGAGACCTCGACCGCCGTAATGCACGACACCGAGGCGATAGGCAAGATAGTTAAAGGGTGCAAGAACACGCTCTTCATAGTGGACGCAATAACCGCCCTCGGCGTCGTTGACCTGCCGGTCGACAAATGGGGCGTGGACGTCTGCATCACGGGCTCACAGAAGGCGCTCATGCTGCCGCCGGGCCTCGCGTTCGTGTCCGTCAGCGAGAAGGCCTGGAAGATGGCCGAGACCGCCAAATGCAACAAGTTCTACTTCAACTTCCCGAAGGAGAGGAAGAACCTGGCCAAGAACCAGACCAACTTTACCTCCGCGTCGTCGCTCATAGTGGGGCTTAACACGGTGCTCAGGATGATGAAGGAGGACGGGCTGGAGAATATATTCGCAAGGCACGCCCGCCTTGCCAACGCGACCCGCACGGCGATGAAGGCCCTGGGCTTGAAACTCTACGCCAAGGAGTCCCCGAGCACCGCGCTGACTGCGGTAGAGGTCCCCGAGGGCATAGACGGCGGCGCGCTCACCAAGCTCATGAGAGACAAGTACGGCGTGACCGTGGCCGGCGGACAGGCGCAGCTAAAGGGTAAGATATTCAGGATAGCCCACCTGGGATACTTCGACACCTTCGACATCATCATAGCGGTGTCCGCGGTGGAGATGGCCCTGAAGGAGATGGGCGTTACCAAGATAAAGCTGGGCAAAGGCGTAGCCGCCGCCCAGGAAATATTGATGCAGTTCTAAACTGCGGAGGGAAACTTCAAGATGAAGGTACTCGTAAGCGACAACCTCTCCCAGGAGGGGGTTGACATACTGAAGAAGGGCGGGCTCGACGTGGTCGTGAAGACCGGCATGACGCCCGACGAGCTGAAGAAGGAGATAGTAAAGTACGACGGGCTCGTGATTAGGAGCGCCACCAAGGTCACCGCGGACGTCGTTGCCGTGGCCAACAAGCTCAAGGTCATAGGCCGCGCGGGCTCCGGGCTCGACAACGTGGACAAGGCAGCCGCGAGCAAGCGCGGCATCGTCGTGATGAACACGCCCGGCGGCAACACCGTGACGACAGCGGAGCATGCGCTGTCCATGATGATGTCCCTTGCAAGGAACATCCCGCAGGCCACCGCATCGCTCAAGGCGGGCAAGTGGGAGAAGAAGAAGTTCAACGGCGTCGAGCTCTTCAAGAAGACACTCGGCATAGTAGGCATGGGCGCGATAGGCTCCCAGCTCGCCAAGAGGGCGCAGGGGCTCGGCATGAGCGTGCTCGGGTACGACCCGTTCCTCTCGAAGGAGAAGGCTGAAGCGATGGGCGTCGAGCTCTGCGACCTGGACACGATATACAAACGCTCCGACTTCATCACGGTGCACACCCCGCTCACCGACGAGACGAGGGGGCTTATAAGCTCCAAGACCATAAAAAAGATGAAGGACGGTGTCCGCATAATAAACTGCGCGAGGGGCGGTATAATCAACGAAAAAGACCTCTACGAGGCGCTGAAGTCCGGCAAGGTCGCGGGCGCCGCGCTCGACGTGTTCGAGAAGGAGCCGCCGGAGGGTAACCCGCTGCTCACCCTCGACAACTTTATCTGCACCCCGCACCTGGGCGCGTCCACCACTGAGGCCCAGTTGAACGTGGCCGTGGCGGTGGCCGAGCAGATAGTGGACTACCTTGTGCACGGCGTGGCGAGAAACGCGGTCAACGTCCCCTCGGTCGCCCCGGACATCCTGCCGAAGGTGCAGCCGTACCTGGGCCTTGCCGAGAAGCTCGGCAAGTTCCTGGCGCAGGTATACGAGGGCGGCCTCAACACCGTGACGCTCGAATATCAGGGCGAGGTGGCCGAACTCGACTCGGCGCCTATAACCGCGGCCGTACTGAAGGGCCTGCTGGACCCGATAATGGAGTACGCGGTAAACTACGTGAGCGCGCCGTTCATCGCCAAGGACCGCGGCATAGAGGTTAAGGAGATGAAGACCTCGGACGCGGGCGACTACCCGAGCCTGATAAAGGTGACCGCGGCCTCCGGCAAGAAGAGCTTCTCGCTTGCGGGCGTGATCTACGGGAAAAAAGACCCGAGGATAGTGATGGTAAACGACTTCGCGCTCGAGGTAGTGCCCGAGGGTGATATGCTGGTGCTTTCCAACAACGACAAGCCGGGCGTCATCGGCAGCGTCGGGATGCTTCTGAGCGAGAACAAGATAAATATCGCCAGGATGCAGTTCGGACGCGAGAAGAAGGGCGGCAAGGCCATATCCGTGGTATCCGTGGACACCGTGCCTTCAAAGGCGGTGATGGATAAGCTCAGGAAACTGCCGAACGTGCTGTCCGTAAAGCACGTGAAGGTATAGACGGTTTACGATAAGCCGTTTTACATTTTAGAGACTCCACTGCCTTTCGGCATGTGGAGTCTCGGTCTGTTAAGGGGAATACAAGATGGCTAACATAGTAGTGGTCGGCACGCAGTGGGGCGACGAGGGCAAGGGCAAGATAGTGGACCTGTTGACCGCCGAGGCCGACATGGTGGTAAGGTACCAGGGCGGCGCCAACGCCGGCCACACCGTGGTGGTTGAGGGGGAGCAGCACATACTGCACCTCATACCTTCCGGCATACTGCACCCGGGCAAGAAGTGCGTCATAGGCAACGGCGTGGTCATAGACCCGGCAACCCTGCTCTCCGAGATGGACGAGCTTGCCGCGAAGGGCGTGCCGCTGGAGGGGAGCCTGCGGATAAGCAGGAGCGCGCACGTCATAATGCCCTACCACAAGGCCCTAGACGGCGCGCACGAAAGCAAGAAGGGCGGCGACAAGATAGGCACCACAGGGCGCGGCATAGGCCCGTGTTACTCCGAGAAGATGGCCCGCACCGGGATACGGATGTCCGACCTCGTCAACCCGGAGAGGCTTAAAGAAAAGGTTGCCCGGAACGTCGAGGAAATGAACACGCTCCTGAAGAACGTATACGGCGCCGAGGGCTTCGACGCCGGCAAGGTGTTCGATGAGTACAACGGGTACGGCAAGAGGCTCGCACCGTTTGTTACGGACACCACGGTTCTGGTGGCCGAAGCCTGCTCCGGCGGGAAAGACATACTCCTCGAGGGGGCGCAGGGCACCATGCTGGACATAGACTTCGGTACTTACCCGTTCGTCACGTCTTCGAGTTCGACAGCCGGAGGAGCGTGCACCGGTACAGGGCTCGGCCCGACGAAGATAGACGGTGTGCTGGGAGTCGTCAAGGCGTACACCACCCGTGTCGGGGCGGGGCCTTTCCCGACAGAGCTGACGGACAAGACAGGCGACCTGATACAGAGCCGCGGCAGGGAGTTTGGGGCCACCACCGGCAGGCGCAGGCGCTGCGGCTGGTTCGACGCGGTCGTGGTCCGCTTCGCGGCCAGGATAAACGGGCTGACCGGGCTATGTCTGACCAAGCTCGACGTGCTGGACGAGTGTGAAAAAATCCTCATATGCAACGCCTACCGTTACAAGGGCGAGGTTATCAAAGAGATGCCCTCCGAGCTCGAGGTCTTCAGCCAGTGCGAGCCGATTTACGAGGAGGTGCCCGGCTGGATGAGCTCCACGGTCGGCAAGACCTCCATGGCCGACCTACCGAAGGCCGCACAGGACTATGTAAAAAGACTTCACGAGGACATCGGGGTCGAGTTCGTGATGGTGTCGACGGGGCCGGACAGGGACGAGACGATAGTCAACTACAACCCGTTTTCATGGAAGCGGGAAGTGATATAAAGTCAAAGGCGTAGCCGGAACACGCCTTTTGCCTTGACATAGCAGTCCGACTTTGTTATCTTCACCGCTCGTTTACAACGAGCCGCTAGCTCATCCGGTAGAGCACCGCCCTTTTAAGGCGGGTGTGCTGGGTTCGAGTCCCAGGCGGCTCACCAAAAGAACGATGGCCGTCACGTAAGTGGCGGCCATTTTTTATTTATTTCATGTAGATACCTTGAGTAATCAGGGCGGTATGCTCATTTGTCACGGGGAATATTTAGCTTGCAATAAACACCAAAAGAATATAAACTTTAAGACGATTTCTTACCTTTAATAATAGTCGGTTTATAGCTTTATAAATTACTGCATGAAGGCACTGGTTACCGGGGGGACGGGCTTTGTTGGAAGCCACTTGGCCGAGGCCCTGCTTGGAAGAGGGGTTGAGGTCAGGTGCCTTGTGAGGGACCCCGACGACCTGAAGTGGCTAAAAGGCCTCGATGTTGAGCTGGTCAAGGGGGACGCTTCCGATGCCGGGAGCCTCGGTGGAGCCTGCAGCGGGGTCGAGTACGTATTCCATGCGGCCGGGATCACAAAGGCCGTCAGGCCCAGCGATTATTACAAGGTCAACGCCGAAGGCACGAAGAACATGGCTGAGGCAGCCGAGCGGGACGCTTCGGGCCTGAAGAAGTTCGTATACGTATCGAGCCAGGCGGCGGCCGGGCCGAGCGTAGAGGGCAGGCCGAGGAAAGAAGACGATGCCCCGGCCCCTGTCACCGACTACGGCAGGAGCAAGCTTGCTGGCGAGCAGTACGCGCTGCAGTACATGGACAGGCTGCCCATTGTGATAGTCAGGCCGCCTTCGGTGTACGGGCCAAGGGACAGGGACGTATACTCCCTTTTCAAGATGGCGAGCAGAGGTTTCCGTCCGGCGTTTGCGGGCGCGAGGCTTATCTCGGTCTGCTATGTGGGCGACCTGGTGGATGGCCTGATAAGCGCGGCTTTCGGGGATACCGAAAGCGGCGACGCCTACTTTGTCGCATACCCCAAGCCGTACAGCTGGGACGAGATGGGCAACGCGGTTGCTGATGCGCTTGGTGTGAAAGTAGTAAGGGTAAAAATCCCTATCCCGGCGCTTGGCGTAGTTGCTGTATTTGCGGAATTGTTCTGTGCGGTCCTTGGAAAGCCTGCGCTGTTAAACAGGCAGAAGATGGCCGAGATAAAGCAGCGCTACTGGGTCCTGGACGTTACAAAGGCTAAAGAGAAGCTAGGGTTTGAAGCAGGCTGTGATTTCAGGGCAGGCGCTGGTCTGACCGCCGAGTGGTACAGGCGGCAGGGATGGATATGACCGCGCAGGCACCTTGAACCAAAACATTACCGGAGGTAAGGCGGCTTGGATATATTCAACAAGTGCAGAAAGTTCACCAAGGTAGAAGAGCTTAAGGCCGTAGGCGCCTATCAGTACTTCAGGACGATAGAGTCGCCTCAGGACCCCGAGGTTATTATAGCCGGCAAGAGCCTCGTGATGCTCGGCTCCAACAACTACCTGGGCCTGACTAACCACCCTAAGGTGAAAGAGGCCGCGATCGCGGCTATAAGAAAGTACGGTACCGGGTGCGCGGGATCGAGGTTCCTGAACGGCACGCTCGACATACACGAGGAGCTGGAGGACCGCCTCGCGAAATTCATGCGCAAGGAGGCGGCGCTGGCGTTCTCCACCGGCTTCCTCACGAACCTTGGCACCATCTCCGCCCTCGTAGGCAAGGACGACGTAGTCGCCATAGACAAGCTCGACCACGCGAGCATCATAGACGGCTGCAGGCTCTCCTTCGGTGAGGTGAAGAAGTTCAAGCACAACGACCCGGCTGACTTAGACAGGGTACTCTCCCAGGGCAACGACAGGGGCAAGATAGTGGTCGTCGACGGCGTGTTCTCTATGGAGGGCGACATTGCCGACCTGCCTGGTATAGTGGACACGGCGAAGGCGCACGGGGCCAGGGTGATGGTGGACGACGCCCACGGCATAGGGGTGCTCGGGGCCGGCGGCAGGGGGACAGCGGAGCACTTCGGCCTTGAAGACCAGGTGGACATCATAATGGGGACGTACAGCAAGTCCCTTGCCTCCATAGGCGGGTTCATCGTATCTACGAAGGAAGTCATCAACTACATAAAGCACCACTCGCGCGCGCTGATATTCTCGGCGAGCCCGCCGCCAGCGTCGGTCGCATCGGTGATAGCGGCGCTCGAGATCATAGAGCAGGAGCCCGAGAGGCGGGAGCGGCTCTGGGAGAACACCCGCATGATGCAGAAAGGTTTCAGGGAGATGGGTTACGACATAGGCGTCAGCGATACGCCAGTCGTACCGGTCGTTGTGGGCGACGACTTAAACGCCTTCGCCATGACGAAGCGGCTCCAGGACGAGGGTGTTTTTGTAAACCCCGTCGTAAGCCCGGCCACGCCCCCGGGGCGCGCGCTTATCCGCACAAGTTACATGGCTACCCATACCCCCGAGCAGCTCGACAGAGTGCTATCCATATTCGAGCGGGTAGGCAGGGAGCTTGGCATACTCCAGCCCAAGCACGTATAAATTGGAAAAAATCGGCCGCAAGATATACCACATCTCCGGCGGGCTGATACTGATAGGCCTCTACGCCCGCCTCGGCCGGCCTGCCGGCCTTGCCCTGCTTATTGCCGTGTTCGCATTTGCGACCTCCCTGGACATCGCCAGGCTCAGGATACCTACGTTCAACAGCTTCATCTACCGTTATTTCCCCAAGTTCATCCGCGAGTCGGAAAGGGACAGGCTCACCGGCACGCCCTGGTATATGCTCGGCATACTTTGCGCGGCCGCCTTCTACGACGTCCCGGTCGCGGCATATGCGGTAGCGTTTTTGGCCTGCGGCGACGTTGCCGCGACTACCGTGGGCGAGAAGTGGGGTACTATAAAAATATCGGGCGTGAAGAGCCTGCAGGGGACCATTGCGTTCATCGTTGCCGCGACCGTATCCGGCGCCGTTATAAACTATTTCTTCTTTCCCGTAAGCCCGTTGGTATTTATTGCAGGTGCGGCGGTTGCGGCGGGCGTGGAACTGCTCCCGGTAAACCTGAACGACAACCTAACCATACCGATAATTGCGGGCGGCATTATGCTTATAATGCTTTCCGCCGGCCTCTGAACCCTCACCAATAATCCACCCAATAATCCTATGGCACGGTCTGGTAGGTATCAGGCTTCGCCCGGGCCTCCGGACAGCGCCTTATGCAGTGCCCGGGATGCGATCACTGTAACGGCCGCGAGGGCCATCCCGGCAAACACGTCCACCGCGTAGTGGTACCGCAGATAGACGGTGGAGAAAATGAGCCCGGCCACGAGCGGCAAAGCAGCCCAGAAGTACCATCTCCTGTAAATCCACGCGTAGTACAGCACGATCAGGACCATTTCGGTATGGCCGGACGGGAAGGCGTCGCGGTTACGGCCTTCTAAGTTGTTGAGCGTCCCGTCTATTGCGGCCGCAAGGCCGCCCCGCATAAGGTCGTGGTTGTATACCCCGTCCAGGTAGAACCTCGGGCCGAGCGCCGGCACCATGAGGTAGCCTGCATATGACAGGAAGAACCCGAGCACGATCCCGAAGACCGAAGTGTCGAACCCGGCCCTGTCCCGGCCGAAATACAATATAATGCAGAGCACTACCGGCAGGAAGTAGTAGCTTGTGTAGCACAGCTGCAGCACCGTGGTGAGCGCCGGGTTGATCAGCCCCTCCATCAGCGCCCCGGGCGCCGCGCCGAAGATGGCTTCGTCGAGCCTGGCGAGGGCGGGGTCCATGTCGGCCGGGTTGACGTAATGGGTGAGCCCGCACAGGCTGTCGAAAACGAAGGGCACGATGAAGAGCGGGAGGAACTCATGGAAGTAGCTGAACAGCCGGTTGTTGCGGTTCCTGTGGTGAAGGATGGCGGCGCCTGCCACAAGCACCACGGCGGCCATATAACGGCCTGCGATGAGCCGGGCAAGGGGTATCCGTCCGTAATAAATCAGCGTCAGGCCCAGGAGCAGGGCGATGAACGCCGTGGAGATAATGTCTACGGGTTTTAGCCATGTGCGTCTTTGCATGCCGGATATACTTTCATAATCGTCTGAAAAAATCAACCGCTTTCGGCTGCGTTTGACATAACGTGGGTGCGGTGTTAATGTTTGGATATAAGCAAGTGAGTTAGTCGACCCGCATGAGTATTAGGCATACTTGAAGAACAGCAAGGCTAATGTTCAAGTCTTGTAAGCATCTTTTGAGGTCCGGCCATGCTGAAGCGGGTAAAAAAGTGGTGTCTCTCTTTCGTAGTCGCCTTCTGGGACGTGGAGCTGTCCGTGAAATTCCAGAGGCACAGGTTCGGCAGGCACATCGTCAAGGCAGGGATTGCCGTTATACCCATATATATTCTGGCTTACGGCGCCATAAGCTATAACAATGTGCCGCCCCACCAGTTTACCGACACCCAGTGTTACGACTGCCACTACACAATACCTCAGGCAGGGGATACCAGGCCTTACAGGTTAATGGGACGCTTGGACGACCTCTGCCGCAAATGCCACGGCTCGCTTCACATCGTATCGCACGTAATAGGTGTCCGCCCGACGATACCCGTGCCGCAGAGTATGCCGCTCGACGAAACCGGCAACATCACCTGCGCGACTTGCCACGACCCGCATTCAATTGCGGTGGACCCTGCCACAGGCAATAAGACATATTTTCTTAGGGGAGGGGCCTCCGGCAGACAGGAGTGCGGCATCTGCCATTCAAGTGGATTACAGGTGTCCACGCACCGGCCCGCGATGGACCGGGCGCACGGGTTTGCCAACTTTATGATACTTGACCCTGCGTCGCGGCTGGACGAGCTGTCCCTCGCCTGCATGGGCTGTCACGACGGTCCTTCTGACCCCGAGAAGACGACGCTTGGAGCGGGCGTCTGGCTTCACGGGACGGATGTGGGACTGTCTCATCCCATAGGGACGGACTACATCGGGGCGGCCCGCAACAATAAGGAACTTAAGCCGCTGGAGGTTATGGATGCCAGGCTGGTGCTCTTCGACGGCAGGCTTGGGTGCTGCACATGCCACGACCCCTACATGCCGGGTGGCGGCGCGGGGTTGAGGGTGGGCATAAAGGGCAGCTACGCGCCTTTGTGCATGGGATGTCACATCCGCTAACAGGCCTCTATCTGAAGGCCGAAGTCGGAAGCTGTCTCCTCTACAAGCTCCTTGTCTATGGTGGTCTTCTTTGTAAGGAACCCCTCAAGCAGTACATTGTCGCACAGGGTGTTGATGAGCCTGGGTATGCCCCTTGAGAAATGGTGCAGCGCGACCAGGGCTTCCTTGCTGAAGAAATTGTTGTTGCACCCCGCAATGTGGAGGCGGTGTCTTATGTACTCCTCGGTCGTTTCAGGCGTGAATGACTTGAGGCGGTACTTGACAGCGACCCTCTGCTTGAGCGGCTCGTCGAGGGACAGTACGTCGTCCAGCTCCGGCAGGCCGAAGAATACGAAGGATACGAGCTTGCCTCCTGGTACCTCGAGGTTCAACAGCCCCCTGAACTCCTCCATTATCTCCCGGTTGTTCAGCATCTGGGCTTCGTCTATAAGCACGACGGCCTTTTTGCCAGACTCGTGGATCTCTATGAGGCGGTGGTAGACCTTGCTAAGAAGCGTGACCTTCTCCTCGGACACGTCCTCGACCCCGAGCTGCAAGGCTATCTTCTTAAGGAGCCACTCAGCGGTGATGGAGGAATGGATTATCACCAAGAGCGCGGACTCGTACTCGTCTTCGCCCAGTTCGTCAAGCATGCGCCTGGCAAGAGTGGTCTTGCCGGTGCCAACGTCCCCAAGGAGTACCGCAAGCCCTTTCATGGTGCTGACGGCGTACTTAAGCCGGAGCAGCGCCTCGCTGTGCTGGGAGCTGTTGTAATAAAAGCGGTTGTCTATGGTGTTAGTGAAAGGCTGTTCTTTAAGCCCGTAATACTCCAGATAGTCCATCAGCCGCTCCCCGGGTTGTTATAGATAGGATACCTTGCTCTTTTTGACAGGCGCCTTCGGTTTTTCGCCGTCGGCCTTTGAAGCAGTCGCAGGCTGGGGAGTGGCGGGTGTCAGGCCGGACTCCAGCAGCGACTTGTTAAGTCTCTGGATGCGTTTCTTCACGTCTCTGAAGCTGGCGTCGTCCCGTACTAGTTCGTTGACGACGGACTGGGCCGAGGCCATGTCACCGGCAAGTTCGTACGCCGTGGCCATGTCGTATTTAAGGCCCATGTATTCTTCCTTGTCGCGGCCCTCGACGGAGAGGCCTATCCTGAAATATTCTACAGCCTTGTCGTAATCGCCCTTCTCGATGTAGCACAGCCCAAGCATGCTCGCGCAGTCGAGCCTCCGTGTGGGGTCCTTGCCCGCAAGGGTGAACTCTCCGACCGCCTCTTCAAGCATGCCCATCTCCTTGTAGGCAATGCCCAGGTTGTAATGGGTCTCGTAGTCCTCCACGCCGAGCTGTTCCTCCACGCCTTTTTTGAACTCATGGAAGAGCTCCTCAAGGCGCTTGTCCTCGAACACCTCGACCGGCGTTACGGGTTCTTCTTCCGCCTCCGCGATATCGTCCTTAAGCTCGGCCGCCAGGTCGAAGAACTCTGCCTCTTCCGCTTCCACCACGGGATCTTCTACGGACGCAGGCAGGGCCTGCTCAGACTCGGCGGCCAGCTGCGCCTCCGTCTCTTCCATGTCGCCGAATGCCGTTTCCAGGTCATCGTCAAGTCCGGCGAAGGAGGACTCTACCTCATCGTGGGGCTCCGAAGGCGGTACTTCGGGGGCAAGCTCTTCCAAAGCCTCGGCTTCTGGCGCCGTTTCTTCGAGAACCGGTGCCTCGGCCTCCGGCACTGTTTCGTGTTCGGGATGCGCGCCCTTTACCGCGTCGTAACGGGCCCTTACGTCGGAGTTCTCCGGATCCGAGGCAAGAATGCGGCGGTATATTGCGAGTGCCTCGTCAGCCAACCCCTGCTGTGCATAGAAGTCTGCCTCGGCCATCTCCTCCAAGTAATCGATAGTGCCGGGAGGCATTTCTTCCTGTACGGTAAATTCTTCGAGACCTTCGCCAAACTCGACGCCTTCCTCTATTTCCTGTGCAGCACCTGACAACCCCATATCCTCTTCGGTTTCCACGAGAGGCGGTATTTCATCAGCGGTAGTTCGCTCTTCTGTCGCGGCCTCTTCAAGAAGGGCATCGGTCAGTCCGGCGCGCGCCTTCAGCTGTTCGTCGTCAGGGGCGAGTTCAAGTGCCTTGTCTATGACCTTTTGGGCATCATCGCCTCTGTCATGGGATGCGTAATAGTCCGCCAGCCCGAGCGACGCCCGTACGAATCCGTCGATGTCGCCGTCGGCCTTGCATATCTCCATGCGCCTGATAATCAGTTCATGGTTTTCCGGGTATATCTGCTCAAGGCCCACCAGGGCTTCCTGGGCCTTGGTGGTGAGGCCGTACTTGATGTAGACGTCTATCTCGGTCAGGCTTTCTTCAAGGGTGGGTACTTCGGCGGAGGCCTCCATCTCGTAATTCTCGGTTGAAATTCCCAGGTCGGAGATGTCATGGGTACCGCTGCTCGATACTATTTTTATCTCGCCGCCTTCTTCCGTGCCTTCGTCCTGGGCCTGGCCGGGCATGAATATGTCGAGGCCTTCCATATCCTTCATGTCTACTTCCGGGACCTCGAAGCCTTCGTCCTCTCCCAGGTCCATCTTTGGGAAACCCTCGGCCATATCGGGCAGCTCGTACACCGGCTCTTCGGATTTATAGGCAGGTTTCCCGGCCGGCTTTTCCTCTTCCAGGTCGGTATGCATCCCCATGTATGCGATGGAATCCGGTTCCGAAACATCCCGCATATGAGTGGGCTCGCCCTGCGGGAAATTAGCCTCCTCGGTCATGGTTGCCGAGGCTTGTCCGAGAGAGGCAAGGGCCGCCTTGATATCTTCGTTTCCGGGGTCGGCCTCAAGGAGTTTGTTGTATATATTGGCAGCCGTTTCCTGCTGCCCTGCGCGTGAATAAAGCCCGGCCATCTCCTTGTGCAGCGATGCCGTCTCCTTGTCGCGCCCGGCCTTCGAGTATATATCGGCAAGGAACTGCCTCGCCTCGATGCTCTGCGGGTTGTGTCCTATGAACTCTTTAAGTACCGTTTCGGCCTTGTGCGTGTCGTTCTTGTTGATGAGGTGTTCAACGATGCTCCGGTTTTCCTCCCAGGCGGCCGAATAGTTGCCGGTCTTAATGTGTATGTCGGCAAGGTTCTTGCGGTATTGCTCGTTGTAGGGCTCTTTCTCCAGGAGTGAGTTGTAAATGGCCTCGGCGTCCTCGTACTTCCCAGCCCGCATGTATGCCTCGCCCAGGTATGCGGCGGCCTGGTTGTTGTTGGGGTCAAGCGTGCGCGCCTCTTCGTATTTTTTTATTGCCTCAGGGATCCGGCCGGCCTTGAAATCGAGAAGGGCGGATACCTCGAGGTAATCATAGCGGCCTTCGCCCCTCCTGCCGATCCTGTCGAGGAAGTCGTGGGCATCTTTAAGCTTGCCTTCTTGCGCCATCTTCTCTGCCAGCTCTATGAACTTCCCGATGCCCTCGGTCTCGAAGCCTTCGGACATATAAAGTTCCGCAAGCTTCTGGGCGAGGGCGATGTTGTCCGGGTTCAGGTTGCAGAGGGTCTTGTAGACCTCGAGGGCCTTTCCCCTCTGGCCATGTTTTGAGAAGTAGGCAGCAGCGGCCAGGTAGCTCTCGTTGGCGTTGCCGAGCATGCCGCGTTCGGCGTTAAGCTTGCCCATGAGTATGAAGATGTCTACTTGGTCCGGAATTATGTTGAGGACTTTTTTGTATAAGGCGATGGACTTGAGGGTGAACCCGTTCTTGTTGAATATTTCCGCGGCCTTCTTGTAGGACTCTATCGCGTTTTCCTTGTCGTTCCTTTTTAGGTACAGGTCGCCCACGATATTGTGGATGTTCGCGTCGCCGGGCGTCTCCTTGATGAGTTTGTTGTACTCGGCGATGGCCTTGTCGAGCTGGCCTTTTGCGACGAACTTCTGGGCGTCCTTGACTACCTGGCTCTTGTTGATCAACGGAGTTTCTCCAATATCCGGGCACAAAAATACGTTCTTAGAGGGTAACACGTTTGATGGTCGCATGTCAAGCGGAATATAATCCTGATTGCACGTTAAATAATTGAAATTACAAGGACAAATTAAAGCGCGCCCCTAATTGCATGTTTACAAGCGATGCGGTTTTATGGTAATGTTTATCACAGCGTGGCTGTGTCTCATATCAATCATCTTGCTTAATAATTGGAAGGGGCTTTGGGTAATAAAATGTTCAAGGCTGCGGGCATGGTAGTTGTTGCTGTCTGGCTGGCGATGGCCGGGCTGCTTGCGCACAGGGTATACTCACCCGTGGCAGCCACCGTAACGGGTCCGGCCGTCGAGCCTGGCGAGGACTGGATGGGGATATACCTCGAAGGCAGGAAGATCGGTTACGCGGTCAGCCGTGTAGAGGTCACGCCCGGCGGTTATGCCGTGACCGAGGAGATGCTGACGAGCCTGAAGGTGCAGGGCTCCAGCCAGAAGATTTATACACAGACGAGGTCCCATATAGACGGCTCTTTTGCCCTGAAGGACTTTGATTTCTCTTTGAAGTCCGGTATCGCGGACATGGAGATAAAGGGCGTTATGGACGGCAGGACCTTGAAACTCGACATAAACACCGCGGGCCGGGGCCAGAAACTGGACCTGCCTATGGAAGACGTGCCGCACCTGTCTTCGGACATAGAGCTTCTACTCAGGAAGGAAGGGCTTGAAGTGGGCCGGAAGCTCAGGCTCCAGTTCTTCGACCCTGGCAGCCTTTCGAACCAGTACATGGAAATCGAGGTGGAGGCAAAGGAGGAACTCCTGATTGCCAACAGGCTGTTGCCGGTCTACCGCGTCAAGGAGAGGTTCGCCGGACTTACTGCCACTACCTGGATCAGCCCGGAGATAGGCTCCGTGAAGGGCGAGGGTCCTATGGGCTTCACCTTCCTTAAAGAGACAAAAGAGCAGGCGCTTAGGCCGCCCGATGTAGGCGCCGGTACTGTGGACATAATAGCGCTTGCGTCCATACAGGCCAAAGGGAGCCTACCGGAGCCGAGGAGGGCAGGTTTCATGAAGGCAAGGCTTTCCGGGGCCGATATGTCGGGGCTCGACCTGGCAGGCGGCCGGCAAGGATTCTCGGGCGGCGAAGTTACCGTAACGCGTGAGGCGCTGGACGGTGCAGGCCATGTAAAGCTGCCGTTGACCGCCCCTGAACTGACAAAGTATCTCAGGGCCGAGCCCTTCGTGCAGTCGGAAGACCCTAAGATAATAGCCAAGGCCAGGGAGATACTATCCGGCGAGACGGACGCCCTCGCGGCCGCCAGGAAGCTCTCGGGCTGGGTTTATGACTCCCTTGAGAAGAAGCCTTCGGCGGGCATACCGAGCGCGGTCGAGGTGCTTGGCAACCTCTCCGGGGACTGCAACGAGCACACCGTGCTTTTCACGGCGCTGGCGCGCGCGGCTGGCATACCTACAAAGATGGACGCGGGCGTAGTGATGATGGACGGCAGGTTCTATTACCACGCATGGCCCGAGGTGTACGTCGGCCGCTGGGTCAGCATAGACCCGACGTTCGGACAGTTCCCGTCGGACGCCACGCACATAAGGCTCGTGGAAGGCGGCCCTGACAGGCAGATATCCATGCTCAAGGTAATTGGGAAGCTCAATATAGATATTCTGGAGTACAGGTATTAGCCGGCCTGTACCTAACCATTGGACAATATGAGCCTGATAGAAATAAACTGCCTTACAAAGGCATTCGGAGGCCTTACGGCCGTGGACGACCTCAACCTCTCGGTCGGGGAAGGCGAGATTTTCGGGTTCCTCGGGCCTAACGGTGCCGGGAAGACGACGACCTTGAAGATGATGGCCGGACTGATAAGGCCCAATTCCGGAAGCGTCTCCATTTGCGGTTACGACGTCCAGAAAGAACCGATGGAGGCGAAGAAGGTGCTGGGCTATGTGCCGGACCGGCCTTTCGTCTACGATAAGCTGTCGGCGTCGGAGTTCATGCGGTTCATGGGAGGCCTATATTTGATGGACGAAAGTACGGTCAGGCCGCGCTCGGCCGAGCTGCTTAAACTCTTCGGGCTGTCCGACTGGGCTCCCGAGCTTATCGAGGGTTTCTCGCACGGGATGAAGCAGCGGCTGGTGATGGCCGCCGCGCTCCTTCACGAGCCAAGGGTGCTCATAGTGGACGAGCCGATGGTCGGCCTCGACCCGAGGGGCGTCCGGCTCCTGCGGGACGTATTCATTGGCCTGAAGGAAAAGGGCTCGGCGGTATTCATGTCCACGCACAGCCTCGACCTTGCGGAGAAGATTGCGGACAGGGTAGGGATAATTAACCGGGGAAGGCTTATCGAAATGGGCTCCGTAGACGAACTTAAGGCCAGGGCAGAGATGCCAGGGAGCGCGCTCGAAGAGGTGTTTTTGAAACTGACAGAAGACGGGGCAGGCGAACAGGGGACATTGGCAAGTTAATGGGGCAGAGGGTTATGAAGCAAAAGTTATCCGTTTTGGCATTATTTGTATTATTGGCAGTCTTGCCCGCGTGCAGCATGAAGGAGGCGGTCAGGAATATGAGCCTGGAGCTAAAGCAGGTCCGTGTCTCCGACATGACCGACAACGGCTTCAGGGCCACGGTCTACATGCAGGTCAACAACCCCAACCGTTTCGGCATGAAGGTGGCCCAGCTGAACTACAACATCCTCATCAACGGCGTGGAGGTTGGCAAAGGAAACATCAAGGACGAAATTGATATCCCATCGAACGGCTCCGCGGTGGCGGAGCTCCCGGTGGAGATATCTTACGGGGGGCTGAAGGACAAGGTATACGATATAATCAAGGGGCGGCTCGACTACCAGGTCACCGGCGAAGCGGTTTTCAAGACCTGGTTCGGCAGTTATCCCGTACCTTTCGACACCAAGAAGGGCCGAAAACTCCCCGCTGCCGGACAAGAAAAGCCGGCGGAGGGTCAGGTGGGCAGGCCGTGAGCGGGCCGTTTTACCTGTTATTTCCCAGGATATGGTCGGTACGGAACAGGGCGAATGCCTCGGACGGCAGGTCTGCCGTCAGGGGGGCCGTGATGGCCGTACTCGGGGGCGTTTTCTGGGCAGGGACATTCTTCCTTTTTTATAAGGCGCTTTCCTATTTCCGCTCCACCGAGGTTATAGGCGACCTCCTGGCAAGGCGCCTTCTCGAGATGTCGTTTGTCACTTTCCTGTCAGTACTTATTTTCTCGTCCGTAGTCACCTCGCTCTCCACGTTCTACCTCTCCGAGGAGATGCAGCTAATTTTGTCATCTCCGGCGAGCAGGGTACAGGTGTACGTGTACAAGTACGTGGAGACCTTGACGGTGTCCACATGGATGGTCGCGGTCTTCGGCCTGCCGGTACTGCTCTCTTACGGCATGGTCTACCATGCGGGCATATTTTATTATCTGTCCGCTTCGGCCGTGTTTGCGGCGTTCATCCTCATCCCCGCGCCCATTGGGATGATGGCCGCGATGGTGCTGGTGAGGACTTTCCCCGCAAAACGTGCCAAGGACATACTGTTTTTTTTATCGATCGCCCTCGTGGTGATGCTTTACTTCCTTATAAGGTTCCTCCAGCCGGAGAAGCTGATGGACCCTGAGGGCTTCGGCGAGATGTCAAAGTACATAGCCTCGCTGTCCGGGCCTTCCACGCCGTTTCTGCCTAGCCGCTGGGCCGTGGAGGCTATATGGCCCGTCGTATCGGGCGGCGCCTCCGACCCGTTCTGGATATTGATGCTGCTTTCCACCGCGGCGGCGATGTTCGTCATCGGCGGCTGGGTGTTCGACGCGGTCTACATGAGCGGGTATTCCCGGGCCCAGGAAGGCGGCAGGTACCGGACATACGGGCTCACGCCTTCGGGCAAGTTCCTCGACCGGCTTGCAGGCCGTGTTGAGTCGCCCCTGAAGGCCCTGCTGGTTAAGGATGCCAAGACCTTCTTCAGGGACACCGCGCAGTGGTCGCAGCTGTTCCTGTTGGGCTCCCTCGTGGTGGTCTACATATACAACTTCAAGGTGCTGCCGCTCGACAGGTTCCCGTTTGCCACGTTCTTCCTGCAGAACTTCATCGCATTTTTAAACCTGGCCCTGGCGGGCTTCGTCCTGGCCGCCGTAGGCGTGAGGTTCGTATACCCGATGGTGAGCCTCGAGGGCGGGGCGTTATGGATACTGAGGGCGTCGCCGCTTTCTATAAAAGGCTTTCTGTGGGCGAAGTTCTGGTCGGCGTGGGTGCCGCTCGTCGTCCTTGCGGAGTCGCTCGTTGTTTTGTCCAACTATTTCCTGAATACGGGGCCTTTCATGATGGCCCTGTCCACCGTCGCAATATTGTTCATAAGCTTCGGCATTACGGGCCTGGGCGTGGGGCTCGGGGCCATGTACCCGAGGTTTAAGTTCGAGAACGCCGCCCAGGTCTCGGCGGGCTTCGGGGGTGTTGTATATATGCTCGTATCTACTGGGTTCGTAGCGGCGGTGGTGGCGCTTCTTGCGTGGCCGGTCTACCTGTATTTCACGTCAGAGTACAGCAGCGTGCCGCAGACAATGGCCGAGAAGATATTATCGGTGATGAGCCTGCTTGCCGCCGCAGCGGTCAATGTTGCGGCGTGCGTCGTGCCCATGAAAAGGGGCCTCAGGAGCCTCGATGAGGCAGAAACGGGATGAGGCAACTCGCAATGCGGCGGAGCACGCTTTTAATTTCCTTGACAAGAAACGGATTTGGAAGATAAAATAGGTTTCGCGTTTCATGCCTTGAAGAGATTTCATGACGGAGGTTTTTATTAGATGCAGGACTGTGATATCACGCAGGTAAAGGACAGGGTAAAGAAGCTTATTGTGGAGAGGCTCAAGCTGCAGGTGGACCCTGCCAGCATAGACGACGCCGCGCCGCTCTTCGGGGAGGGGCTTGGGCTCGATTCCATAGACGCACTGGAGCTCGTGGTCGGGCTCGAACAGGAGTTCGGCGTCCAGGTACCGGACGAAGCGGTCGGCAGGGAGGCGTTCGCCTCCGTGAACGCACTTGCGGAGTTCGTCTCCAAAAACTGCAAATAGACAACGTACTCAGGGGGGATTAGGAGATGTTTCAGGACCTGACTTTCTTCCAGTTGCTCATGAAGGGCGGCTGGACGATGATAGTGCTGGCCGGTTTCTCTGTTTTGTCCGTGGCGGTCATGCTCGAAAGGGCCTGGGTGTTCCACAAGGCCGAGAAGAACAAAGGCGAGTTCCTGAGCCAGCTGAAAAGGCTCCTCAAGGTCGGCAACATCTCCGAGGCCATTGCCCACTGCGAAGCCTCCACCGCCTCGCTTGCCTATATCGTCAAGGCGGGCCTGACATCGTTCCACCACGGCGAAGAGGCTATGGGCGAGTCCATGGAAAAGGCGGCGATGAAGGAGACCCTTCACCTGGAGAGGAACTTGGGCATAATAGGCACCACCGGGAGCGTAGCCCCGTTCGTAGGCCTGTTCGGTACGGTCCTGGGCATAATACGCGCATTCCATGACCTCTCGCTCTCCCAGGGCGGCGGCCCGTCGGTCGTGGCCAACGGTATAGCAGAGGCGCTGGTTGCCACGGCTGCCGGCCTTTTCGTCGCGGTACCCGCGGTCATCGCCTTCAACTATTTCACGCACAGGGTAAGCAGGATGGTCACCGAGATGGAGGCATCCGCCTCCGAGGCTATCGAGCTCGTCCTGGAGAAGAAGTCATGAGACGCTGGAATTTCGCCAAGGGCCGCACTAAAATAATGTCGGAGATAAACATCACCCCTCTGACCGACGTGGTGCTCGTCCTGCTGGTAATATTTATGGTCACCACACCGCTTATGATGCAGGAGGCATTCAAGATAAAGCTCCCCACGGCCTTGACAGCCGAGCCTCAACCCGAGCAGACGACTACCATCACGGTTACTCCTGACAATATAATACGCCTTAACAATGCCCAGGTCAGCATCCAGGACCTTAAAGGACTGCTTGCGTCAAGGATGGCCTCGAGCCCCGACAAAACTGTTGTCATCAAGGCCGACAAGTCCGTCCTGCACGGGCTGGTCGTGAACATACTGGACATCTCCAAGGAGGCAGGCGCACTCAAGCTTGCCATCGCCACTGAACATGAACAACAAAAGACAGAGTGAAGCCTTGCCATTCATCGGTGACCCGTCAGAGATAGAAAAGAAAAGCTTTGAGATAATAGAGGGGCTGATACGGGGCAAGGGGCTTGCCGGCCCCGAGAAGGACGTGGTAATGCGCGTAGTGCACGCCACGGCCGACCCGGAGTTCGCGGGCCTGATGCTGTTTTCAAAGGGCGCGGTAGAGGCGGGGCTCAAGGCCCTGGGCAAAGGCTGCCCCATAATAACCGACGTAAAGATGCTCAAGGCCGGGATAAGCCCAAACAGGGCAGGCGGCTCAGAGAACAATTTCTGCTTCATATCCGACCTGGACGTGGCAACAGAAGCGAGGAAGACAGGCAGCACGCGCGCAGTGGCCGCAATGAGGAAGGCGTCGAACAGGATGGACGGCGCCATCATAGCTATAGGTAACGCGCCGACCGCACTCTATGAGGTCATGCGGCTCATCCTCGAAGACGGCATAAGACCCGCCCTGGTGGTGGGCGTACCGGTAGGCTTCGTCGGAGCGGCCGAGTCCAAAGAGGCCCTCTCCAAACTCAAGGAAGTGCCGTTTATAACGAACCGCGGCCGGAAGGGCGGAAGCCCGGTCGGCGCCGCCATAATAAACGCGCTTATTAAACTGAACACTAACGAGTAAGGTTTAGGTTCTTTCCCGGTTTGTGCGGGGATATAATACAAATAACCTTAAGTCATAGTCCTGCTCGATGTCATTCTGAGGCCCGTATAATTGGGCCGAAGAATCTCGGGGTTGTTTTTCGTATTCAAATTATACCCGAGATTCTTCGCTACGCTCAGAATGACTCTATAGTGCATATTGAGTAGTTTTCTGCATAACAATTGTTTCTACTGCGCACATAATATCTGAAAGAACCTTAAGCTCTATGGATGGAGGTGTCTTAAAGTGTCACTTGCGAACAGGGTAATGGGTATAAAGCCTTCTCCCACGCTGGCGGTGGACGCCAAGGCCAAGGCGATGAAGGCGGAAGGGATAGACGTAGTGGGTTTCGGGGCGGGCGAGCCTGACTACGACACGCCGGATAACATAAAAGATGCCGCGGTAAAGGCGATAAAGGACGGCTTCACTAAATATACCCCGGTACCCGGCACCGATGAGCTCAAAAAGGCTATAATAGCCAAGCTCAAGGCCGACAACGGGCTCGACTATGAGCTGTCCGAGGTTATAGTCTCCACCGGTGCTAAGCACAGCCTGTACAACATAGCCCAGGCGCTCTACGGCCCGGGCGACGAGGTAATAATACCCGCGCCTTACTGGGTGTCCTACCCCGACCAGGTTCTCCTGAACGACGCGAAGCCTGTCATTGTACAGACCAAAGAGGGAAACGGCTTCGTGCTCACGCCGGAGGCCTTCGAGGCTGCCATAACCAAGAACACCAAGGCGATGATATTAAACAGCCCGTCGAACCCGACAGGCCTGGGCTACGACAAAAAGGCTCTCGAGGGCATAGCAGCCGTGGCGGTCAAGCACGGCGTGTACGTCGTATCGGACGAGATATACGAGAAGATCGTATATGACGGCTTCAGGCATGTGAGCATCGCGTCCGTCAGCCCGGAGATGAAGGCGCTCACCATCACCGTGAACGGGCTTTCAAAGTCCCATGCCATGACCGGCTGGAGGCTGGGGTATGCGGCCGGGCCGAAGGACGTCATAGGCGCTATGACCAAGATACAGTCGCAGAGCACGTCCAACCCATGCTCCATAACCCAGAAGGCGGCCGTCGAGGCCCTCATGGGGCCTCAGGGTTTCATACCTGTCATGGTGGCAGAGTTCGACAAGCGCAGGAAGTACATAGTTGGCAGGCTGAACGCCATACCGGGCGTGTCCTGCTCTATGCCGGTCGGAGCTTTCTACGCCTTCCCCAAGGTGTCGCCGCTGTATGGCAAAGGCTTTGGCGGCAAGACGATAAAGGGTTCGGCCGACCTCGCGGCTTACCTTCTGGACGAGGCCAAGGTGGCGGTTGTTTCCGGAGACGCCTTCGGTGCGGACGAGTACATCAGGCTCTCCTACGCCACGTCGATGGCGGTCATCGAAAAGGGCATGGACCGCATCGAGGCCGCGCTGAATGCGCTGGCCTAACCCTTTGGGGCCGCTATTTTTTCCTTGATTTTGCAGGCCGTTTGTGGTACAAATTGAGTATCTCGGTCGGAATCAACTGAGAGTGGGCTTTGACAGCCCACTCTTTTTGTTTAGGGCTAACCAAGTCGGAGGCCTGCTTGGCAAAGGAGAAGGTAGTCGACGCCGCGAGGAGGGTCGCGGGGCCGGTAATAGAAGAACTCGGCTACGAGCTCGTGGACGTGAAGTTCGTCACGGAGGCCGGCCGCTGGCACCTCATGTTTTTCATAGACAAGGAAGGCGGGGTCGGGCTCAACGACTGCGAGAAGGTAAGCCGCGAGGTGGACACGCTTATAGAGGTCGAGGACTTTATCCCGGGCCATTATGTGCTCGAGGTGTCTTCGCCCGGGCTGGACAGGCCGCTTTTTAGCCCCAGGGATTACGTCCGGTCCGAAGGCCGGCTGGCCAAGGTGAAGACCAGGGAGGCCGTAGACGGCCAGAAGGTCTTTCTCGGCCGTATAGACGCGCCGGACGATACGGGTTTTGGAATTATAACTGCTGACGGGAAGGCGTACCGCATTGAATACGCCCAGGTGGTGGATGCCCACTTGGAAGTCGAATTTTAGGAGGCGCGGATTAATGAACCACGAACTCATCACCGTGATGGACCAGATAAGCAAGGACAAGGGCATACCCAAGCAGGTTTTGCTCGAGGCGGTCGAGTCCGCACTCGTATCTGCGGCAAGGAAGAAGTTCCCGGACAACGAGAACATCGTCGTAAAGATAGACCCCAAGAACGGCAAGATAAGCATACTCCTCGTCTACAAGGTCGTGGAAGAGTTGGAGGACGAGTTCTCGGAGATGACCGTCGATGACGCGAGGAGCATAGACCCGGACGCCCAGGTAGGCGGCGAGGTCTCAATACTACACGACTTCGAGGGCTATGGCAGGATCGCGGCGCAGACAGCCAAACAGGTCATTGTCCAGAGGGTCAAGGAGGCCGAGCGGGACATCATCGTGACCGAGTACTCGGGCCGCATTGGCGAGCTTGTGAACGGCATTATTATGCGACAGGAGAAGGGCAACTACATCATAGACATCGGCAAGACCGAGGCCATACTGCCTCTTCGCGAGCAGGCTCCGAGGGAGAGCTACAAACAGGGCGACCGGATAAGGGCGTACCTCCTGGACGTGCGCAGCACCAGCAAGGGCCCGCAGATTGTACTGTCGAGGAGCCACCCAGAGCTCGTGGCCAAGCTCTTCGAGATGGAGGTCCCGGAGATCTACGAGAACATCGTAGAGATAAAAGGCGCCGTCAGGGAGGCGGGCGACAGGACCAAGATAGCCGTGCAGTCGAAGGATTCGGCCGTAGACCCGGTGGGCGCATGCGTCGGCATGAAGGGCTCGAGGGTGCAGGCCGTGGTCAGGGAACTGCGGGGCGAGAAGATAGATATAATACCCTGGACGGAAGACCCCAGGACGTTCATCAGCAAGGCGCTTTCGCCCGCTGCGGTAGAAAAAGTCGCCGTGGACGAGGAGGAGAAGTCTGCCCTTGTCATAGTGTCCGACCAGCAGCTCTCGCTTGCCATCGGCAAGAAGGGACAGAACGTGCGGCTTGCCGCCAAGCTGACCGGCTGGAAGATAGACATATACTCCGAGTCCGAGTACGACCAGATGACCCAGAAGGACCGCGAGCGCGAGATAGAAGAGGCGATCGTGCGCGAGTCCAAACTGCTGGAGGCACAGCAGGGCTCCAGGGCAAAGGTGGAAGACATCCCGGGCGTTGGCGGGAAGACCGCCGAGATACTGAAAGGGGCCGGGTTCGACGACGTGGAGAAGATTTCCAGTCTCACAGTGGAAGAGCTGACCGCCGTGGACGGTATAGGCGCGAAGACGGCACAGAAGATAATTGACGGCGCAAGGGAACTCCTGGGGGTTTAGTTCATGCCCACGGCCAGGCCCGAGAGGAGCTGCATCGCCTGCCGGAGCAAGGGGGCAAAAGGCGGGCTGATAAAGCTTGCCAGCGGCCCGTCCGGCGTCGTGATAGACTACACCGAGAAGTTCCCTGGCAGGGGCGCGTACGTCTGTGCCGAGATGGTCTGCATAGAGAAGGCGCTCGACGAGAGGCTCCTGTCAAAGGCCTTCAGGCACAAGACCGTCCCGCCGGCCAAAGATGAGTTCTACGGCGAGCTCGGACGGAAGGTTGAAAAAAAGATAGAGTCCCTGTTGGGCATCGGCAGGAAGTCGGGACTCGTGGTTTACGGGTTCGACGCCTGCGTCCATGCGGCGAAGGAGAGGCCTAATGGGCTCCTTATACTTGCCGGGGACATATCGGAGGATACGGAGCGCCGCCTCGTTTCAAAGGCATGCGTCGGGCCGCGGCCAGCCAGGGTGAGCTATTCCGGCAAGGACCGTCTCGGCGAGCTTTTGGGGACATCACCGGTTGCCGTCGTATTCATAAACGACGGAGGACTGGCCGAGGCGCTTGAGCGAGAGATAAAGAGGTTTGTTCTTTTAATAAACAGGGGGTGAGAGCGTTATGGCGAAGCTGAGGGTCTATGACCTGGCCAAAGAGCTGGATGTGACCAGCAAAGATATTTTGGCCGAGCTTGAGAAGGCAGGGATGGCCGCCAAAAGCCACTCCGCAAGCCTTACCGACGACCAGGTCGAGCGCGTGAAGAAAAAGTTCGGCGGCAAGGCCCTTAAAGAAAAGACGGCCAAGGCGGCCAAGGTCGAAAAGGCCAGGATGGAGGCCATGCGCAAGGGCGTTGTGGCCAAGAAGGCCGACCCCCGCAGCATCAGGCCTGCCCCCGTGGCAAGGAGAGAGGACCTGCCCGTAATTCCCGTGGCCGCAAAACGCATCCCGCCCGCCCAGAAGGCGGCCGAGGCTGAGAAGGCCGCGAAGAAAAAGGCGGCGGCAGAGAGGCCTGCGATACCCAGGCCGAAGCCTGTCGAGGCGCCTATACCCGAAGAAGCCCAGAAGGCCCTGGAAGAGACTGTGTCCGCCCCGGTAGCGGAAGGGCCCGCTGCCCCGGTCGTGGTCGAAGCGGCCGCCGAAGCGCCCAAAGAGGCGGAGAAGCCCCAGGAGGCCGAACAGCCTGCCGTCTCCGTTCCGGACGAAGAGGCCGCGCCCGCTGCTGTTGTAGAGGCTGTTAAGGAAGAGGCGGCGCCTGCGGTAACTGCCGTGGAAGAGCCGTCCGCGCCTTCTTTGCCAAAGGTGGAAATAACACCCGAGAGGCCATCGGCGCCCGCGCCGCAAACGCCTCCTTTCGTCGGAAGACCCGTACCTCCTGCCCCGCCCAAGGGGGGGGGCGCACCCGTCAGGGAGGTTCCGTCCAAGGATAAGAAGCCCAAACCCAAGGGTCCCAAGCCATTAAGGCCGGAGATAGAGGTGCTGGACGGCGTAGACAGGATACCCTCGATCTCGGCCAAGTTGAAAGACAGGCTTCAGCCGGTAAAGAAGTCCAAGCCCGGCGTGAAGGTCGAGCAGCCGTTCCAGAGGAAAGAAGAAACCAAATGGCAGGGCTACAAGGGCGGTGGGAAGAAGAGGTTCCAGCCCAAGCCTTTCAGGACTGAAAAAGTCGAGGAACCGGTCA
>Ga0334722_10001633_pt1 | contig 27446 bp, 20 predicted proteins | sample C3_bottom_MG_FD_207210 | JGI IMG/M metagenome (GOLD analysis project Ga0334722, IMG submission 207210) | Sediment microbial communities from Yellowstone Lake, YNP, Wyoming, USA - C3_bottom | ecosystem: Environmental > Aquatic > Freshwater > Lake > Sediment | place: USA: Wyoming | collected... | reverse complement strand
TAGGTTCCGCCTTCCTTTATAAACCCCTCGTAAATTGCTATTTTAGTAGTATACCTCCATGGCTAAACCATTGCCCAAAGTGAATCTTGCCTACGCTCCGGCTGGGCCTAACGCCTTCAGGCGGATGCTCGGCTCCGTGGAGGGGGCGCAGGCCGGCGAGATAGTCGCCGTCTACGACAAGAACGGCCGGCCTTACGGCGTGGGACTTTATAATCCCCGCAGCCAGATAGCCCTGCGCATCTTCAGTAGGGAAAACCCCGAAAAATTCGAAGTTACCGCTTTCATCAAAAGACAAGTGGCCCGCGCCGTGGATTTCCGGCGCAATATCCTTAAGCTTGAGAAGGTCACCAACGCCTATCGCCTGGTCCACGATTACGGCGACGGCCTGCCCGGGCTCGTCGTTGACGTTTACGGCGACAATGTAGTGCTTGAGTTCTATTCCTTCGCCATGTTCCGGCTGGCTCCCATGCTCGAGGCCGCGCTGAAAGAACATTATCCCAAAGCGGTGTTCCATCACCGCGCCAGCTCCTATACCGAGACGATGGAAGGCTTTACCCTGCCCCCGCAAAAAACGGTCGTGCCCGCCGTTATCGGCGGCAAACCCGCTTCGTCCACCGGGCCGGCAAAAAAAGTCCGCGTCTCGGAGAACGGCGTGCTGTTCGAGGTGGACCTGGCCGGCGGCCACAAGACCGGCTTTTTCTGCGACCAGCGGGACAACCGGCTCTACGCCTCTTCCCTGGCCGAAGGAAAAAGCGTCCTGGACATCTGTTCTTATACCGGCGGCTTCGGCATCTACGCGATGAAGCTGGGCGGGGCCAAAGACGTGACCTGCGTTGAGCTGGACCCCGAGGCCGTGGAACTTTCAAAACGCAACGCCAACATCAATAAGGTCAGGATAGATCCGGTCTGTTCGGACGCCTTCCCCTACATGCGCCAGATGTTCCAGAACAGCAAAAAATTCGACATGGTAATTCTGGACCCTTACAAACTGGTGGCTTCACGCGAAGACCGGGAATACGGCATCTTCAAGTACAGGGATTTTAACCGCCTGGCGCTGTCGCTGGTCGCCGAGGGGGGGCTGTTCCTTACCTGCTCGTGCAGCGGCATGGTCTCGATGGAGGAGTTCTCTTTCCTGGTGCGGGCTTCCGCGACCAACGCGGGCCGCCGGGCGCATATCTTCAGGAAGTCCGGCGCCGGCGCCGATCATCCGGTGGCTTCCGACTATCCCGAAGGCGAGTATCTTAAGGCCATCTGGGCCAGGGTCTATTAAAATGAAAAAGATCGCAGCCGACGCGCACCTCCTTACCGACCAGGATATCTACCTCTTTAACGAAGGCAATAACGTGCGCCTGTACGAAAAGTTCGGCGCCCATCCCGCTAAGCGCGGTTCGGTGGAAGGGACGAATTTCGCGGTCTGGGCGCCCAACGCGGCCAAAGTCTACGTGATGGGGGATTTTAACGGCTGGAACAAAACCGCCGACGCTTTGAAACAGAGGGCCAGTTCCGGGATCTGGGAAGGTTTTATCCCCGGCGTTGTTCCGGGCCACAATTATAAGTATCACATAGTTTCCAAATTTGCCGGGTTTCACGCTGAAAAAGCCGATCCTATGGGCTTCGCTTCCGAAGTCCCTCCGAAGACCGCGTCCGTGGTCGCGTCCCTGGAATATACCTGGAACGACGCCGACTGGATGAAGACCCGGGGCAGGGCCAACGGTCTGAAGAGCCCCGTTTCCATCTACGAGATGCACCTGGGTTCCTGGATGCGCGTTCCCGAAGAGGGGAACCGTTTCCTCACCTACCGCGAAATGGCGGAAAAACTGACGGCATACGTCAAGCGGCTGGGTTTTACACACATCGAGCTGATGCCGATCACGGAACATCCTTTTTACGGTTCATGGGGCTATCAGACGGTCGGCTACTTTTCTCCCACCAGCCGTTATGGCACTCCGCAGGACCTGATGTTCCTGATCGATACCCTTCACCAGAACGGCATCGGTATCATCCTGGACTGGGTGCCGGCGCATTTCCCGACGGACGCTTACGGCCTGGAATACTTCGACGGCACGCATCTCTACGAGCACGCCGATCCCAAGCAGGGCATACACCCGGACTGGAAAAGTTCCATCTTTAATTTCGGCCGCAACGAGGTCAAGAGCTTCCTCTTGAGCAGCGCGCTGTTCTGGCTGGATAAATACCATGTGGACGGTCTGCGGGTGGACGCGGTCGCGTCCATGCTCTACCTGGATTACTCGAGGAAGAAGGGCGAGTGGATCCCCAACAAACACGGCGGGAACGAGAACCTGGAGGCCATCGCCTTCCTCAAACAGTTCAACCATGTCGTATACGAGAATTATCCGGACGCCCAGACCTACGCCGAGGAATCCACCGCCTGGCCGATGGTTTCGCGGCCGACCTATATCGGCGGCCTGGGTTTCGGGCTGAAATGGGATATGGGTTGGATGCACGATACGCTGCAGTACGTCTCCAAGGACCCGGTCTACCGCAAATACCATCATAACGCGCTTACCTTCCGCATGCTCTACGCTTTCGGCGAGAATTTCGTCCTGCCCTTGTCGCACGACGAGGTTGTGCACGGCAAAAGGTCCCTGCTGGATAAAATGGCGGGGGACGACTGGCAGAAATTCGCGAACCTGCGGCTTTTATTCGGGGGCATGTTCGCCCAGCCGGGGCAAAAACTTCTTTTTATGGGCGCCGAGTTCGCCCAGTGGGCTGAGTGGGACCATGACCGCAGCCTGGACTGGCACCTGGCGGAGCACGCGCCGCATTCTGGGATGCAGCAATGGGTCGCGGACCTTAACAACGTTTACCGGTCCGAGCCCGCGCTGCACGAGCTGAACTGCGACCCGGCGGGCTTCGAATGGATAGACGCCAACGATTCCCAGCAGAGCGTGCTGGCTTTCGTCAGGAAAAGCGCCGGCGCGAAGGACCTGATCCTGGCGGTCTGTAATTTTACTTCCGTGCCCCGTGTGGATTACCGCGTCGGCGTGCCCCGCGGCGGTTTCTGGAAGGAACTGCTCAACAGCGACGCCCGCGCCTATTGGGGCAGCGGGATGGGCAACATGGGCGGCGTGAGCTCGGAAGATATCCCGTCGCACGCCAGGCCCTTTTCCCTCAGTGTCACTTTGCCCCCGCTTTCAATTCTTTTTTTCAAACACCAGGGACAATAACGGCGGTCCTTCCCCGGCCAATATCTTCCCGCGCCGATCTTGCACGGGTTTTGCTTTGAGAAGGCCCGGAAAAATGATAAAATATTGACGCAGCAACGCCGGAGTGGTCCGAATCGGCACCCCCAGTTTCCTTGTACTGTATCCAGGATAGTATTTTATCCCTCGAACAAGGCTCTGCAAATACGCGGCAAAGTGCCCCGTTAGGGAACGGTATATACATTCATGATAACCCTGAGAAACGTAGCAAAATCTTTCGGCAGCCAGACACTTTTCGAGGACGCCTCCCTCCAGATAAACGAGGGGGAACGTTTCGCGCTCGTCGGGCCCAACGGGTCCGGCAAATCCACGCTTTTTAAAATGATGCTGAGGGAAGAGGAAGCCGACAGCGGCGAAATACAATTCAAGAAAGGCGTCGTGGTCGGCTACCTGCCGCAGGAGAACGCCCCGACCTCGGAACGCACGGTCATAGTGGAAGCCCTGGACGGCGCCGAGCATTATGACGGGCGCAAGGAATCCGAAGCTAAGGCCATACTTATGGGCCTGGGCTTTAAAGTCGCCGATTTCGAGCGCAAAGTCAACACTTTGAGCGGCGGCTGGGCGATGCGCGCGGCGATGGCCCGCCTGCTGGTCAAGAAGCCCGACCTTCTGCTGTTGGACGAACCGACCAACCACCTGGACCTGGACTCCCTGCTCTGGCTGCAGGAATACCTGGGTTCCTACGAGGGCGCGGTCTTTATCATCTCCCACGACCGCGCTTTCATAAACACTACCTGCAACGCCATCATTTCCGTGCAGGAGCATACCCTGCGCGCTTATTACGGCGATTACGAGCATTTCCTGGCCCAGCGGGAGTCGGAAAAAGAAAAGCTGTATTCCGCCTGGCGCATGCAGCAGGACGACATAGCCCAGATGAAGGATTTCATTTTCCGCAACCGCGCCCGCGTTTCCACCGCTTCGCGCGTTCAGAGCATGATAAAGCGGCTGGATAAGCTCGAACTGATCGCGCTTCCGACCGAGACCAAAACCGTAAAGATCCGCTTCCCGCAGCCAAGCCGCACCGGCACCAAGGTGCTGGAACTTAAGAATGTCAGCAAGATCTACCCGGTGGCCGGGCAGGAGCCGATACGCGTTTACGAGAATTTCGATTTCGAACTGCACCGCGGCCAGAAGATGGCCTTCGTCGGCCATAACGGCGCCGGAAAATCCACGCTGCTGAAAATGCTGGCCGGCGTCATCGAGCCCGACTCCGGCGAGCGCGTACTCGGCCTCAACGTTAAAACGGGTTATTTCTCACAGCACCGCGAGGGGATCCTGGACCCGCGCAAGACCGTTCTGCAGGAAGCCATGGATAACGACCGGATGAACCCGGAGCTCATGGTCAGGACCGTGCTGGGAACTTTCCTTTTTCCCGGCGATAATGTTTTTAAGAAGGCCGGCGTGCTCAGCGGCGGAGAGAAAAGCCGCCTTATGCTGGTCAAGCTGCTGATGGATCCGCCGAACGTGATACTGATGGACGAGCCGACCACTCACCTGGATATGCCCAGCGTGGACGCGCTTATCGGCGCGCTGAAAGAATTCGAAGGCACCCTCTGTTTTATCAGCCACGATGTCTATTTTATCAACGCCCTCGCCGACTCCGTCGTCCACGTGGAGCAAGGCAAGACCACCGTTTACCCCGGCAATTACGATTATTTCCACCACCGCCAGCTCCAGATGCAGGCCGAGACGGTCCGAAGCGCCCCGTCCGCCGGCCCCGAGAGGGCGGCGGCGACGCCGGAGACAGCGAGCTGGGAAGAGAAAAAACGGCAGGACGCGGAAGTCCGCAAGCGTTCCAAGCGCGCGGACACGCTGAAAAAAGATATAGCGTACTCCAGGAAAACAGTGGAAACGCTGGCCGCCAAAATGGCCGCCCCCGAGATCTATTCGGACTATAAGCAGGTGCAGGAACTGGGCGATAAAGTCCGGGTCCTGGAAGGCAGAATAGCCGCGGCCGAGGAAGAATTGAAAACGCTGGAAGCAAAAGTTTAGGAGATCTATCATTCATGCAACATGACACCGCAAAACGCAGGCACGACCTGCGCAATATCGCCATCATAGCCCACGTCGACCACGGCAAGACCACGATGCTGGACGCTATGCTCAAGCAGACGGGGGCGTTCAAGGACAAAAGCGGCGAATCCCGCGAGTGCATCATGGATTCCAACGACCTGGAACGCGAGCGCGGTATCACCATACTCTCAAAGAACACCGGCGTCAAGTATAAGGGCACCACTATCCATATCGTGGATACTCCCGGACATGCCGACTTCGGCAGCGAAGTGGAGCGCGTGCTGCGCATGGTGGACGGCGTCCTTCTTCTGGTGGACGCTCTCGACGGGCCCATGCCCCAGACCCGTTTCGTGCTCAAAAAAGCCCTGGCCCTGGGCATAAAACCCATCGTGGTGATCAATAAGGTGGACCGGCCCAACTGCGACCCGCACGCCGTCCTGGACAAGGTGTTCGCGCTTTTCATGGAACTGGGCGCCAGCGATCATCAGCTGGATTTTCCGACCGTGTACGCCGTGGGGCGCGACGGCTGGGCCTCCAAGGATTACCACGTAAAGACCCATGACCTCTCTTATCTTTTCGAGACCATCCTCAAGTACGTCCCGGGACCGCTGGATAAGGACGACGAACCGCTGCGGATGCTGGTGACGATGCTGGACTACAGCTCTTACACCGGGCGTATCGGCATAGGCCGTATCTTCCAGGGTAAAGTCGCAACGGGGCAGATGATCTCGCTGGCTTCGCCCGGTTCCGTGCCGGTCACGCGCAAGGTCGTGCAGCTGATGGGCTTCCAGGGGCTGACCAGGGTGCCCGTAATGACGGCGCGCTCCGGGGATATCGTGGCCATGGCCGGTCTTGAAGGGATCGAAGTGGGCGATACCGTCTCCTCCGTGGAGGCCCCCGGCGTCCTGCCGGGCCTCGAGATAGAACTGCCCACGCTTTCGATGGAGTTTTACGCCAACGACGGGCCTTTTTCCGGACGCGAAGGGAAATTCGTCACCGCCACCCAGCTCCGGGAAAGGCTGTACCGGGAGCAGCAGATAAATGTCGGTCTCAAAGTGGAGGATGTGCCCGGCCAGTCCGGCTTCAAGGTCGCCGGCCGCGGCGAACTGCATCTCGCCATCCTTATCGAGACCATGCGCCGCGAAGGTTACGAACTTTGCGTTTCCAAAATGGTGGTCATAACCCACCAAGAGAACGGCATCAGCGTTGAGCCGGTCGAATACCTGGTGCTGGACGCTCCGGTCGCTTTCCAGGGCGCGTCGATGGAAGCTTTGGGCCGCCGCGGCGCCAAGATGAAGGATATGAGCATCGGCGAGGACGGGCGGGTGCGCTTTGAATACATCGTTTCTTCGAGGGCGCTCATCGGTTTTAAGTCGGAATTCATGACACTGACCAAGGGCGCCGGCCTGATGCACCACAACTTCCACGGCTTCATGCCTGAGGGCGGTTTCCAGGCCCCCAAGCGCAACGGCGTATTTATCGCCAAGGAGTCCGGCACGTCGGCCGGGTACGCGATCAACGGTTTGCAGGACCACGGTATAATGTTCATCGGTCCCAACCAGGACGTCTACTCGGGCCAGATAGTGGGCGAACATTGCCGGGGCAACGACCTGGTCGTAAATCCCTGCAAAGAAAAAAAGCAGACCAATATGCGCTCTTCCACTTCGGATATGTCCCTCTCCCTCACGCCGCCCATAATAATGAGCCTCGAGCAGGCCATAGAATACGTTGAAGAGGACGAATACGTCGAGGTCACGCCCAAGAGTCTGCGCCTCCGCAAAAAAGTACTGGACCATTCCCTCCGTAAAAGAGGGGAGAAAGAATACTTCTGACGAACGGCCGGGGGGCCCATGCCTGTCAACATCGAGATCAAGGCCAGGGCGGGAGACTGGGAAAAGCAGTTCGCAGCCGCCCGCTCGCTCGCCGATAAGTCCGAAGAATTGCTGCAGGAAGACGTTTTTTTTACCTGCTCCGGGGGGCGGCTGAAGCTCCGCGTCGTTCAGGGCGGCGCAAGTTACCTGATATTTTACAGGCGCTCCGATCAGAAGGGGCCCAAAAATTCCGTCTATTATCCTTCCCCGGTCAAAGATCCCGGGTCCATGAAAGCCCTCCTCGGCGCCGCGCTGGGCTTCGGTAAAACCGTAAAAAAGAAAAGAACGCTGTTCTTAGCCGGGCAGACCCGCATTCACTTCGACGAAGTAGAGGGCCTGGGCCGGTTCATCGAACTGGAAGTCTGCATGAAAGAACAGCAGCCGCCTGCCGAGGGCGAAGTTATAGTCAAAACTTTCATGGAACGCCTGGGTATAGCCGAAAAAGACCTGCTGGCGGGCGCTTACGCCGATATGCCCGGGTGAGAAACTTCCCCTGCTGAGATCATATGGAAGAAAGCCTTATTTTGCAGGGTGACATCCCGCCGCTGCCCGCCAAGGGCCTGGACAGCGGCTCCATGTCGGAGCTTTTGCTGGTCGCCTACCCTCTCATCATCTCCACAGCCTCCAACACCGTGATGCAGTTCATAAACCGCGTCTTCCTCTCGCGCTACAGCGCCGACGCTTTCGCCGCCTGTGTTCCCGCCGGCATTCTCAGCTTTACCCTGCTTTGTTTTTTCATGGGGACCACTTCTTACACCAACGCTTTCGTCGCCCAATATCACGGCAAAGGCAAAACCGCGAGCGTTTCGGTCGCGGTGTGGCAGGGTGTGTGGCTGGGGCTCATCTCCGGCCTCGTTCTGCTTGCCCTGACGCCGGCCGGGCGATACCTGATAGACGCCTCCGGCCATCCCGCTTCGGTAAAGGTCCTGGAAAAACAGTACTTCACCATCCTTAACGCCGGCGGGGTGCTTGTGACCGTTAATACGGCGCTGTCCGCTTTTTTCACGGGCCGCGGGCGCACCAAGGTCACCATGTCCGCCAATATGGCCGGCAACGCCGTCTGCGTCCTTTTTTCATGGCTGCTCATCTTCGGACGGTGGGGCCTGCCCGAGCTGGGGATAGCGGGGGCCGCATATGCGGCGGTCACAGGCCAGGCCTGCGTCCTGCTCATATATACCGCCATTATTTTCTCCGTGCAGAACCGGAAGGCTTACCGCACCGCCCGGCTTATCGGCGTGCACCCCGGGCTTTTTAAAAGGCTTATAAGGTACGGCGCGCCGAACGGAGTGGGTTTTTTTCTTGATATAGCGTCCTTCGGCATTTTCATCTTCCTGGTGGGCGACATGGACAAGTATTCGCTCGCGGCCAACAATATCATCACGTCCATCAATATGATAGCCTTCATGCCGGTCATCGGCCTTGGTATGGCGAACCTTACCCTTGTGGGGCGCTATATCGGTAAAGAACGGCCGGAAGTGTCGGTCAGAGTGACCCGCAACGCGATAAAGGCCGGGTTGTTATACGTGGTATCCCTTGGTTTTCTGTTCTTCGCTTTCCCCGGCTTCTTCGTCAACATCTTCGGCGGTCCGGCTTCGGTCGAGTTCGCCCCGATCCTGGACGCGAGCCGCCCGCTTATGAAGGTGCTGGCTTTTTTCATCTTCTTCGACGCTATTGCGATAGTTTCGGCCGACGCCCTCAGGGGGGCGGGGGACACGCAGTACCAGATGGTAGCGGGAAGCCTGCTGGCCTGGGTGATGTTCGTACCGGGTATATATTATATGGTGAATTACGCCCACACTTCGCTCATGGCGGTCTGGATCTGGGCGCTGCTCTATGTGATATTGCTGGCGGCTGTTTTCACCCGCAGGTTCAACGGCGGAGCCTGGCGGTCTATAAACATTCTGAAGGGATAATTTTATTTGGAGCCGTTTTTCTTGTTGCAGGCGGACGGGAGCGGTATATATTTGGTCAGCCCGAGGGTAAAGGCGTCAAGGTCGCCCATCAGGTCGCCAAGCCCTGCGCACGCGATCTCGGTCCTGGTATAGTTGCCCCCGCCGACTTCCCTCGGCGCTTTGGTCCCGGTCACCACTTGGACCCCCTTCCCCCAGGCGCCGGAACCGTCGGTGCACTTGCCGGTTATGCAGTCGGCCGCCACGCCTCCCGGTACAAAATCGTACAGAACGGGGAGAGCCCCTCCGATGCCGCTGTGATTTATCAGGGACTTGGTTATTTTTTCGTGCTCTTCCCTGGTGGCGATCGCTACCCCGACTTCGGCTTCCCGTACCTTCTTTTCTTCCTGTGCCCTGGTTTGGGCTGCGTCCTTGGCTTTGCCGTCGAAGATCTTGGAGACTTTGTAATCGTAATAGGATGAATCTGGTTTTTTTGCTGCCGGCGCGTTCTCCGCTTTTTTATATTCCTGAACTTTCTTCGCCTCTTTGGGTTCCCCGGTCAGCTGTACTTCGGGCGGGGGGGCGAAAGAAAGTTTTTTCTTGGACGACCTGTCTCCCGTTTTAAGCGGCGACGGCTCTCCGCCGCTTCGCTTTGAGAGGCTGACCGCGCCGTCTTCCTCCGCGGCTCCGCCTTTGGTCCCGTCATAGATCCCGTTCAGTCCGCCGGAGCCAAGGTTCTTCTTATCCTTCAGGGAGGCGTATTTCTTCTCGGCGGCCGCGTTTATTTTTGCCTGCTGTTTTTTCTGAGCGTCCAATCCTTCCCGCGTGGAGGAGTCCTGGAACGTCCCTTCGGCCAGTTCCAGGCGGTTCTCTTCCAGCCATTTCATGTCCTCGGCGCTGAGCGTGCCGGCATCGGCTTTCTGTTTTAAAAGCAGCAGTCTGGTCTTCTTCTCTTTAAGGGCGGGGGCTACGGAAGCTCCGTCGGGCAGGCAGACTTCGATGTGGGAGATGGCGGCGTCGGGCATGGCCATGATGGCGGCCGCGTCCGTCTGTTCCCTGGTCCCGGCCAGGGCGCTATTGGACCTTGCGCAGGCGGTTTCCGCTTTTTTTAATTGGGCCGACTGTTCTTCGGCGGAGAGGCCCCGCCATGAATCGGCGTCTTCCTGCAGGTAGGCGGATATCCAGTCCCAGACCCGGTATTTATCCGAAACCTCGTCTCCCCATTGTACGGGGGCCGGTTCCTCCACCGCTGCCGCCGCCGCCCGGTTCAGCGCGAAGATCAAAACGGCTGGAAGAAGAACGAAAGTCCGCATAATAGGCCTCGGCATAGTCTAGCAGAGGTCCCGGACGTTTTCAAGGGCCCCTGCCGTATAAGTTCCCCGGAGTCCGGGCGTGGAAGGGGAGCCCCCTTGCCATCAAAAAAAAGTTCTTGTATACTGTTTTTAAGGTTATCCCCCATATTTGTTTAAACACAATATATCGGGGGATAACCCCTTTACTTAAAATATGCCCTCCCGGGCCGAGGCGGAAATGCAGCATAAAATATTGATAGTCGACGATGAAGAGAACATAAGGTTCGTGATCAAAGAGGCGTTTTCACAATCTTATCAGGTCTTCACCGCGTCCGAAGGCCAGACCGCCCTGGAGATCATAAAGAAGGAGCGGCCCACGCTGGTCTTTCTGGACGTGAAGATGCCCGGCATCTCCGGTCTGGAAGTCCTCGGGCTGGTAAAAGAAGCCGGCCTCAGCCCCGTTATCTGGATGCTCACCGGAGAAGAAGACCTGGATGTGGCCATGAAAACGCTCAAAATGGGGGCGACCGGCTACCTGACCAAACCTTTTGAAGTTAAAAAGATCAGGGATATAGTAGTGAACACTATCCTGGGCAGCGAAGAGAAGGAACATCACGATACTAAAGGCGACAGGCCCTGGCGGGTGAAGAAGACCAAGTAGCGCGGCGAATTTAAACCCGCTCCCGCGGATAAAAACCCCCATCCGATAAGAACGGACGGGGGTTTTTTTGAAGGTACAGGGACCGGCTGTCGTTTCAGACCCCGGTGTTGTCCCAGAGCTTTATAGTGCCGTCGTTGGAGGCGGAGGCGATCAGCCCGCCTTCGGGAGAGACGGCGACCGAGTATATCTCGTCCGAGTGCCCCTCAAAACTTGCCGTCACCTTTCCGGTGGCAAGGTCCCATTTCTTGACCGTGGAACCGCCGGTCAGGAGATGCTTGCCGTCCGGAGTGAAAACGGCGCAGTTGATCCAGTCGGAGTCCTGCAGTTCGCCTTCCAGGTCTATTTCTCCGTCGGCTATTTTCCAGATCTGCAGTTTTTTCTCCATCCCCAGCGCGGCGGCCAGTTTTTTGCCGTCGGGGGAGAAGGCCAGGGACCTGACGCCGTAAATGTAATCGCTGCTGTCCTTGAGCAGTTCGCCGCCGGGGAAGGAGAGTATTTTAAGCTCCGCGCCGCCCAGGGCCAGGAGCGCGGCGTTAGGGGAAAGGGCCGCGGCTTTTACGTCGCCCAGCTCCGGTTTAATGGTCGTTCTAAGAGAACCGCTTTTTGCGTCCCAGATCTTCACCGTCGAGTCGTCGGAGGCCGATATTATCGTGGTTCCGGCTTCCACGGCCAGGGCGCAGTTAACGCTCGAATCGTGGCCTTCCAGGGAGCGCTCCAGGCTGCAGTCGGCTATTTTCCAAAGTTTAACGGTCTTGTCCCAGCCCGCCGATACGATCGTCGCGCAGTCGGGCGAGCAATGCACGGAATTTACGTTGCCGCCGTGGGCCGCGATGCTGCTTATATTGATGCCTTCGGGGAGGGACCAGAGCTTTATGGTGTTATCTTCGCTGCCGGAGGCCAGGAATTTGCCGCAGGGCGAGAACGATACCGAGAGGACTCCGTCCGAATGGCCTTCAAGGGTCTTTATGAGTTTATTGGCGTTCATGGTTCCCCGCTGGTATTCAAAAATGTACCGGTCCCCATTAATTTATATAATTTTACCGCTATATGCAAAGAAAATGTGTGAGGCTCAGCGTTGAGGCATCGTTGAAGGACGGGGCGTTCTGGGCCCTGATGACGGGTTTTGTGGAGCCTTATATCGTTCCCTTCGCCATGGTCCTGGGCGCTTCGACTCCGGCAATAGGTTTTCTGCGTTCCGTGCCCGCTCTGCTGGGCTCTCTTTCCCAGATAGTGAACGAACGCATGGTGGCGCGGCTCGGGAGCTGCCGCAAAGCGATCCAGGCGGATGTGCTGACCCAGGCCCTGGCCGTCGGGGCCGGGGCGCTGAGCGTTTTTCTGCCGGCGCCGTACGGACTTTATTTCTTTATCCTGGCGGTAACCATTTATACTCTGGGCGGCGCTATGTCCAACCCTCCCTGGGCGGCCCTGATGGGAGAATATATCCCGGCTTCTAAAAGGGGGGAGTTCTTCGGCTTCCGCTCCCAGCTGGTCGGGCTCACGTTTTTTACGGGGAGTTTCGCGGCTTCCGGCATCCTGAGCTGGTATGGCAGCGGGGTTACTACGGGTTTCCTGATCGTTTTCGCGCTGGCCGCGGTCTTCCGGCTCATCTCTTTCTATTACGTCGGGAAGATGTACGAGCCGAAGACCGGTTTCCACCTGCCGAAGTGCGCGGCGCCGGATTTTCTAAAAGTGCTTGATTACCGCAACGACCGGGTTTCGGCCATGTTCGCGTCCGCGCTGATCCTTCTGGCCGCTACTTTCCTGACGGCGCCATACTTCAGCGTTTACGTGCTGGCCGAGCTGAAATATGATTACTTCAGATACACTCTCCTCATGACCATCGGCCCGCTGATGACGTACCTTTTCATGAAGCGCTGGGGCCGGATGGCCGATATTTTCGGCAGCGTGAGGATACTCAAGGCGGCGTTCTTCCTCATCCCGACGGTGCCGCTGTTGTGGACTTTCAGCCGTAATTTTATATATCTCTCCGTGGTTGAAATGTTCTCCGGGGTCATCTGGGGGGCCTATCTGATAGGCATCAATAATTTCATCTACGAGGCGGCCGAGCCCAGGCTGAGGACCGGGGTCAACGCTTATTACAGTTTTTTAAGCGGCCTGGCCCAGTTCGCCGGGGCCATGGCCGGCGGCTGGCTTTATGACGCATTCCCGCCTTTCTGGGGGAGTTCCTTCGTTCCGCTGCTGGTCCTGTCAGGTCTGCTGCGCTTCCTGGCCCTGATCCCGTTGTTGAGCCTGGTCGGCGACGCCCCGGGTTCCAGGCGCGCCAGCGGTCTGGAAATTACGCTCTCCATCCTGGGGCTTAGAGCCGTGAAATAGAGCCCCGTTCCCCGGCCTGCCCCTGTCTTCCGGCGGTGCCCCGCCCCCTTTTGCCCTAAGGGCCTATATCCGTCAAGGCCCTTGGGGCTTGCGTTGTCAAGGTCTGTGTGCTATAACATACGCGAAGCATAATGACCGTGCGCTGGAATTTAAAGTTATCAAGGGGCCGGGAGAAGAATATGAGATCCATAGTCAAGATATCGGCGGTCGCGATGGTTCTGGCGGCGTGCGGCAGCGCCGGCGCCCTGCAGAACGGCTCCGCCGGCGGCGAGCAGTTCGGCAGTTTTGACTCGTCTTCCATACAGACGCAGGTCCCGCTTCCCGCGGCGCCGGACAGGGCCGACGGTCCGGCGGGCTCGGGCGATATGGCTTCCCTGAACTCCTTCATCTCCAGGAATTTCGGCGGGATAAAAGCGGACGTGTCCGAGACATACCGGAAAAGCGTTCCCGCGGCCGTCCAGGTGCTGGACCGCCTGGCTCTGGACGAGATACTGGACGCCAACCTTGAAACCCGGATAATTTTCAAGACCTCGTCCGGCAATACGGTTCATGTCAGCGGGGCCCTGGCCGCCAATTGCGACGGTGGAAAACAGTCTTGCTCCGAAAACGACAGGTATTTCCTGCTGTTCCATACCGATAAAGGGCAGACGATCTTCGTGCGGGGCACCGAGATCGCCAACGCCATGTTCATGAGCGGGAGTAAAGAGATCTCTTTCGACGGTGACAGCGAGAAATACGTGGTAAAGCTCATGGTCAAGATAACTTCCCCGGGTTCCAGCAGGCTGCAGGTGCAGACGCAGGGGCGGATGGCGCTGGATGTCTCCCTGGACCAGCTGACCGCCGCGCTTGCGGAAAAAGGAAAGGCCCTGAAGGCCGGGTCCCGCCACAACGTGTTCTATAATACCGAAGTGCTGCAGGATAAGAACGGGAGGGGGTATTTCGGAAAAGGGAAGGTCGTGGTTTTCTCTCCCCGGACCTCGGCTCCCAACCAGTACGTGAGCGCCGCCGTAATAACCGCCATGGGCGTTCTGCTCGATACTGTCGAACCCGATCTGGGATTCAGGATCGTGAACGGCGCTTTGGAAATATACAAAATGTAACCGCCTCTAAACGCGAAAAAAGGCCGGGCCGGCTCCCGGCCTTTTTCTTTTTGCGGCTGAAAGACCATTGCGTCCGCCAAGGCATTCTCATGCGGAAGCTATTGACTCCTTAAAATTATATAATGGGGAAAGAAAATAGAGCCGCCTGACAGGGGCGGCCGGGCCGGAAAATGAGCCTGCGTTTCCGCGGTAAGCCCGGAAGGGAGGATTTAATGCTTAAAAAAGTCCTGGTGCCGTCAGTTCTGCTTCTTTTCTGCGCCTGTGGAACTTATAATCACGAGGAGCCGAAGGCCGCGGTACCGCTTGCGGCGGCTTTTTCCCTGTTATCCGACGATTTTACCGATAAGAACCTCCTCTCCCCGGTTTTTACCTGCGACGGGGCGAATATCTCCCCGGCGCTTAAATGGAGCGGCGCGCCCGCCGGAACCAGGAGCTTTGCCCTGACTTTAAGGGATCCGGACGCCCCCAGCGGTGATTTTCTGCACTGGGCGGTGGTTGATATCCCGGCCGGATCGAGCGGGACCGCCAGGAACGTGAAATTCCCGCCGGGCTCCAGGGAACTGAAGAACGACGCGGGTGGCTTCGGCTACACCGGCCCCTGCCCGCCTTCGGGTACGCACAGGTACATATTCACGCTTTATTCGCTTGACACCGAAAGGTTCGGGGACGATCCCGCCGCGCTTGAGGATTTTTTCCTGAAGCATGCCGTCGCCAAAACCGTTCTGACTGGGCTTTATGAGAGGAAATGAACGCATGCATATCATCGAGGACATAAATAACGTTTTCACGAAGGACCCCGCCGCGAGGAGCTTTATCGAGGTGCTTACCTGCTACCCCGGCCTGCACGCGGTCTGGCTGCACCGCTTTTCCCACCGCCTGTGGACGCTGGGGCTCCGTCTGCCCGCGCGCATCCTTTCTCAGGCCGGGCGCGCGCTGACAGGCATCGAGATACACCCGGGAGCTGTCGTAGGCCGCCGTTTTTTTATAGACCACGGCATGGGCGTGGTCATAGGCGAAACGGCGGAGATAGGCGACGATGTGCTTATGTACCAGGGCGTTGTTCTGGGCGGCACAAGCCTGGAGAAGAAGAAAAGGCATCCCACTATCGGTAATAACGCCGTTATAGGGGCCGGGGCCATAGTGCTTGGCGCGATCACCGTCGGGGATCACGCCCGTATCGGCGCGGGGTCGGTGGTGATGAGGGATGTGCCCTGCGATACGACGGTATTCGGTGTGCCGGCCAGACCTAAGCATGGCGGCGCGGCCGGCGGTTCCGAACTCGACCATGACAAGGTGACCGATTTTTACGGTGAAGAATTAAAACTTATCTGGAAGGAAATCGCATGCCTTAAAAAGGCGGGGAGCACGTCCAAATGAAATACGCGAAAGACCTGAGCGAGCTGATAGGCAATACCCCTTTGGTGAAGATAAACCGCGTGACCTCCGCCGGGCAAGCCCTGGTGCTGGCCAAGCTGGAATTCTTTAACCCCATGTCCAGCGTCAAGGACCGCATAGCTTTCGCTATGCTGGAAGCCGCGCGCGCCGGCGGGCTTCTGAAGGAGAACGGTCTGATAATCGAGCCGACCAGCGGCAACACTGGCATAGGACTGGCTTTCCTCTGTGCCGCGCGCGGCTATCGGCTGATGCTGACCATGCCGGAGACCATGAGCGTGGAAAGGCGCAAGATCCTGAAGGCCTTCGGCGCGGAGATCGTACTGACTCCCGGAGCGCAGGGGATGAAGGGCGCTATAGCCAAGGCCGGAGAGCTCATGGCCGCCAATCCCGGGGCGTTCATGCCGCAGCAGTTCGACAACCCCGCCAATCCGGAGATCCACAGGAAGACCACCGCCGAAGAGATCTGGAAGGATACCGAGGGGAAAGTGGACTATTTTGTGGTCGGGGTCGGGACCGGCGGGACCATTACCGGTGTTTCCGATATCCTCAGACAGCGCCGGCCCGGCGTGAAAATTGTCGCCGTTGAGCCGTTCACCTCCTCGGTGCTTTCCGGCCTGCCCCCCGGGCCGCATAAGATCCAGGGCATAGGCGCGGGGTTCGTGCCGGCCGTGCTGGAAAGAAAGAACATAGACGAAGTGATCAGGGTGAAGGACGAGGAGGCCGGCCGCATGGCCAGGCGTCTTATGACCGAAGAAGGCATCTGCGCCGGCATTTCCGGAGGAGCGGCGATGCACGCGGCCGCTCTGGTGGCCGCCAGACCGGAAGCGGCGGGCAAGACCATAGTGGTGCTCCTGCCGGATTCGGGGGAAAGATATTTAAGCACCTGGCTGTTCGATGACCTTAAGGTCTGATGAGGGAAGAGCGGCGATCTATGAAAAAGAGCGGAACTGTTACTATCATGGGCCTGATGTCCGGGACTTCGGCCGACGGTTTGTCCATAGCCCTTTGCTCTTTTCGTCCGGCCGGGCGAAAGCTGCATGTCCTCGCCCATAAAACTTATCCTTACGGCCCCGGGCTTCAGGGGCGGATACTCGCCGCCAAGGATATGACGACGCCGGAACTTTCCTCGCTCAATTTTGAATTAGGCCGCCTCTGGGCCGGTATGGTGAAACGCTTCTGCCGCGAATACGGCGTCGCTTATAACGATATCGCGGTCATAGGTTCGCACGGCCAGACCGTCTGGCACCGGCCGGGTGCCAAAGGGTCCACTTTCCAGATAGGCGAACCCTCCTTTATTTCCGACGCGACCGGCAGGCCGGTAGTCGCCGATTTCAGGCCCGCCGATATGGCCGCGGGCGGCTGCGGGGCTCCGCTGATCCCGTTCATGGACGAATACCTGTTCGGCGGCGGCGGGCCTTTAGCCCTGCAGAATATCGGCGGCGTGGGCAATATCTCTTTCGTCGGGAAAGGCGTCGCCGTTTCCGGCTTCGACACCGGTCCGGGTAATTCCCTTATGGATACGGCCGTTTCGGCGCTTACCCGCGGCAAAATGACCTATGATGCGGGCGGGCGCCGGGCCGCCGCCGGTAAGATAGATCATGCGAAAGTGGAAAAACTTTTAAAGCTCCCGTTCTTCGCTCTCAGGCCGCCCAAGTCGCTGGACCGCGGCGAATTCTCGGCGGATTTTATCCGAAGGCACTTCGGCAGGCTGAAGGCGGATAATGAACACGATGTTCTGGCCACGCTGAATTATTTTACAGCGGCCTCCATAGCTTTGGCCTTTAAAAAGTTCGCCCCGAAAGGGACTTCCGGGTTGGTGGTCAGCGGCGGGGGGGCTCTGAACCCGGTGCTGATGCTCAATATCGCCGCGGCCCTGCCGGAGATCGAGGTTAAAAGCATAGCGGAACTGGGGATGGACCCGCTGGCCAAGGAGCCGGCCTGCTTTGCCCTTCTCGCCTGGCTGGCCTTTCACGGAAAGATCAATCACTGTCCCTCCGCTACCGGAGCCGGCGGCTCCCGTATCCTCGGAAAAATAATTCCCGGCCGGCCGGCCGCAGCTTCCTATGACGCATCATGAACCTCCGCATAAAACTTCCAAACTGAGCCTTATTCTCCGCGCCTTTAAATACAGGAACTACCGGCTTTTTTTCGGCGGGCAGGGCCTCTCGCTCATCGGCACGTGGATGCAGACCGTGGCGATGAGCTGGCTGGTCTACCGCCTGACCGGTTCGGCCTTGCTGCTGGGAGTGGTCGGGTTCGCCTCGCAGATCCCCACCTTCGTCCTTTCTCCGGTCGCGGGCGTAATGGTGGACAGATATGACCGCCATAAAATACTCCTTATCACGCAGACTTTGGCCATGTTCCAGGCTTTCGCGCTGGCCTTTCTCGTTATCAGCGGGCGCGTGGCGGTCTGGCATATCCTTGCTCTCAGCGCTTTTCTCGGTCTGGTGAACTCTTTCGATATCCCGGCGCGGCAGTCTTTCGTCGTCACGCTGATAGAGAAAAAAGAGGACGTGGGCAACGCTATAGCGCTGAATTCTTCCATGTTCAATGCCGCCAGGCTGCTGGGACCGTCCATCGCCGGAGTCCTCATCGGCCTTGTGGGCGAAGGGATCTGTTTTCTTTTGAACGGCATAAGTTATATAGCGGTCCTGGCGGCCCTGCTGGCCATGCGCGTTCCGGCCCGGAAGCGGGAGTCTCCGGGCGGCTCCGTCCTTAAGCGGTTCAAAGAGGGGTTCGACTATACTTTCGGTTTCGCGCCGATAAGGTTCATAATTTTGCTGCTGGCGCTGACCAGCCTTACGGGGATGCCCTACACGGTGCTTATGCCGGTTTTTGTGAAAGTGGTCCTGAGCGGGGGGCCTAAGACCCTGGGATTCCTTATGGCCTCTTCCGGCATCGGTGCGCTCACCGCGGCCCTGGCTCTGGCCTCAAGACGCAGCGTGGCCGGTATCGAGAAGAAGATCCCTTTCGCGGGCTGTATCTTCGGGACGGGCCTGATAGCCCTGTCCATGTCCCGCAGTTTCCCGATGGCCGCCGCCTGCATCGCCGTGGCCAGTTTCGGGATGATAACCCAGATGGCCGTTTCAAATACCATCATCCAGACCGTGGTAGAGGATGACAAGCGTGGGCGGGTAATGGCCTTTTACGCGCTGGCGTTCATGGGGATGGCGCCGTTCGGCAGCCTCATGGCCGGCTGGCTGGCCAGCCGTATAGGGGCTCCTCGTACGATAATGCTGAGCGGCGCGATCTCGATCGCGGGAGCCATGCTCTTCCTGGGCAAGCTGAGCGAGGTGCGGGAAAAAATAAGGCCCGTATATGAAAGGCTGGGTATTTCCCCTAAGATAGCGGCGGGGCTTGAGTCCGTGTCGGAACTTACGGTTCCGCCCGAAGACTAGGAATAGGCCCGAAGGAAGAACGGGCTGCCGGGTGAAAAGCGGGCCGCTTTCGCTTTAATTTTGTAAAATCTATTTATGCAAGAGCCTAAGGCCGGTTTCTCCGGAGACCTTAAAAATATCCTTAAGGACGTTTCCCGGACCCTTTACCTGAGTATCAACATCCTGCCCGAACCCCTGAAGACCTCGATGGCGCTGGGGTATCTTGTGGCGCGCACCATGGACACCGTAGTCGACTGCCCGGCCATAGACCGCGGCGCCAAGCGCGAGATGCTCTCCCTTTTCAGAGGCCTGGAGAATAAGAATAACGCCTGGGCACTGGGCGCGCGGATCAAGCAGGCGGCGAACAGCGTCCCGGATCAGAAAGAAAAAGAGCTGCTTTTTAAATTTGAAAAGATCGCCGCGCTTTACGCCTCGTTCCCGGCGGCCGAGCTGGCCCCGCTCAAGGCTTTGGTGCACGGCGTGGCCGGCGGCATGGAGATGGACCTTGACGCTTTCCCCGGGCCCGGAGTGACCGCGCTTAAGACCGAAGACGAGCTGAAGAAATATTGCGCTTTTATCGGCGGCGAGCCCGGCGTCTTCTGGGCGCGGCTCTACCGTGAAACCATACGCCGCAACAACGTCACTCCCGCCAAATTCCCTTCAGAACCGGATGCGGCGCTCATAGGTTCGGCGCTGCAGATAACGAATATACTTAAGGACATGGCCGCGGACCTGCGCATCGGCCGCTGCTACCTGCCGCAGCAGGACCTGGACCAGATGGAACTGATGCCGGGCGATCTGCTTAAAGCCGGGAATATGGCCCAGGTGCGCCCGGTGGTCTATAAATGGATCGCCTGGGCCGTGGATCAGCTCGACCTGAGCGAACGGTTCCTGGCCTCCATTCCCAAGACGGAACTGGCGCTGAGGGCGGCTTTTGTCTGGCCGGTCTACTGGGCCATGGATACTTTGCAGGAAGTGGCTAAATCCAATCTCCTTGAACCCTTGGACAGGCCGAGAATAAAAAAGACCCGGATCTATTCCACCATAATTGCGACGCCCCCGCTGCTTTTGAGCAACACCGCTTTCGCCCGCGGCTACCGCTTCAGAAGGGAAACTCTTATAATGCAGCTCTCGGGGAGATAAAATGAAACTCATCGCGACCTTTGCGGCCCTTCTTGTGTTCTGCGCCTGTTCCGCGAGCAGGCCCCCGGTTGCCGCGGAAGAAGAGCGCCGGGCCGAGCTTGAACTGCAGTCCGTACAGGATATGGTCTCGTCCAGGCAGGTTCCGCCCGTGGAGTTCGAGACCGGCTCTTCCACGCTGCTCGAAAGTTCTTACGGACTGCTTGACCGCGTGGCCGAGATCCTTAAGCGCCATCCCCGGCTTAAACTTATAGTGGAGGGGCATACCGACGACGTCGGGGGGGATGAGTATAATCTCCGCCTTTCCCTGGAGCGCGCCGGCTCCGTAAAACAGTACCTGGCCACTAAAGGCGTCTGGCCCGATTTCATCAAGGTCTTCGGTTACGGGAAGCGGCGTCCCATCACGAAAGACACTTCGGAGCGGGGCAGGGCCTTGAACAGACGGGTGGAGTTCATTATCTCGGCCAGGGACTGGGAGTCCGTGTTTTGAGGGAACATAGATAACAGGGTCATAAAATTTAAAGCGGTCGTGGTTTATAGCCACGACCGCTTTTTTATATCGGTTTTCCGTTCTCTAATCGGATTTCGTCTGGTATTTATAGGCGAACTTCGAGCGCTTATGGGGAGGCGTGATCTGGTGCTAAAACTTCGCTGTTGTCGATATCCGGTGCGTCCCCATATTGTCCTTAATATTCATCGAGCAGGACACGCCGTAATCGATAGCTAAATTGAACGCCCCGACGGCTTTATTTAAACTTATGCCGAAAGTCAATTCACTTACATTCGCCTGTGTAAAGTTAAGCCCGCCGCGCAGGGCAAAAGTGCGGTATGAAAACCAGCTTTCTCCGCCTAAATAGTAAGTCATGAGGTCGGCTTTTGCCCAATCCCGGTTTATATAAGACGTGTCAAAAGTTAAAACCGTATCCTCAAAAGCCTTTAGATCCCCGAAATTATAAGCCAGCCCGGCCCTTGCTTCCAACGGGACTTTGTCCGGGTAAAATAAACCGACATCCGGCTGGTTAATGTTCTTAAGGACTGCGCCGAAACTGAACCGTCCGGGTTTAATGAGCGTTCCGACGTCAAAAGAAATATTTCCTCTTGAATCCCCCGCATTAACAACAGGGTCGTCGAAGCCCTTGGTCTCGGCGTCCCACCTGTACGAATGGTGCAAATATTTTACGCTGAGCCCGCCGTGTACGGCCTGACTTACCAGCCACGCGTACGAAAGGGAAAATGTGGATTCCCTGTAAAGATTTTCTATGCTGAACGAAGTGGTGTTTAAGCTGAAAACACCGAACTTCTTCCGTTTCACGGGATGAGCGTAGGAGAAAGAGAATAATCCCCAGTCCACTCCTTCAAGCCCGAGATAGGGCTTTGCGTACATAAAACCCAGCTCTTTCTGCTCCAGCTGGTCAAGACCGGCTGGGTTCCAGAAGGCGGCGTTACCGTCATCGGCTATCGCTACAAAAGCTCCGCCCATGCCGTACGGCCTCGCTCCCCAGCCTAGGTCCTGAAATGCGGCATCGCAGCGGCTGGCGAACGGCAGGCAGCAAGTAATGATCAGGCAGACGGCGGCAATGCAATTAGCCGGCCTGCTCGGGAAATTACCTGATAGCTTTGCCGCTTTCTTTCTCATTTTACAAGGATGATAGTCCCGTACTTCCGCTTTCCGTACCTTGTCTTGGTCTGGTATATATACGCGCCGGATTCTATCGACTTGCCGCCTGATCTGCCATCCCATGAGATAAATGAGGCGGAACCCTTCTTCTTCCTGATTATCTCGCGGCCCTGCGCGTCAAAGACCTTGACCTCTTCAACATCTGTTCCAAATTTTACGTCTTTCCCCGGGGTAATAAATTTCCTTTCAGGTTTTGGTGTCGTGCCGAATATGGTCCTGTCCTTTATATACCCTGATATGCTCGCAACGTCCGTAAGACCGTCGCCATTCAGGGATTTCACGCGATAGGTATATTCTGTCGATGAGGTAAGACTTGTGTCTACGTAAGTCGTGCCGGGGACAGTCGCTGTATTCTGTCCATCCCTCTCTACTGTGTATTGACCCGGCGCCCCGCCTGAAGGCGGAGTCCATGTTACTGTAATTGAATTGTCCGTTTGTTCCGCTGAGCTTAAATTCCCGGGTTTCCCCGCGAAGGTATAACGGGAAACCGTCGCGGACTGATATCCTTCTACCACATCGGTGTCGACTCCTCTGATATAACGCGAGCGCTGTGTGTTAGCGGGGATATCCGTCTCGGTCCAATAAGTCGTCGACTGTTCAAGCGCCTTTATCAGCCCGTTCGTCGAGCTGTAAACCCGGTATCCGTTGACGGCATCCGGAAGGTAAGCCCATTCCCAGTAGATCCTGTTCGTATAGCCGGAAACGGCCTGATAAACTGTCCAGGAAGAAGCGGTCAGCGCGGGATAGGCCTGCTGCGCGTCGGAAAACACGCTTTCAAGCCCGTCCGTATCAAAGGTCTTTACCGCGATATAGTATGTGGTTAAATTCGTCAGGTTCGTCAGCGTATGACTTGAGGCAACGGTCGTTTGGGGGGAACCGGCGTTGTCATAAACCCCGGCTGTGGTAGAGCCGTAATAAACGCGGTATCCCGAGACGTCTAAAGTTGTGTCGTCGTTCCAGTCGATAACTATCTTCTTGTAACCAGGTGCAAGGACCAAGCCTGCCGGTTTGGCGGGATTCGTGTCATAGGCGACGGCATAACTCTGCGCGTTAACTCCGGGTGCCGTGCCGGGCCATATAGACCAGTTAGCTGAAGGATCTTTTGTGCGAATGGCAAAATAATACGTTGTTCCCGGAAAAAGGCCTGTAGCGGTGTAACTCTGTGAAGCATTTGGACTTACACTTGAGGTTGAAATAGATGCCTGCCAGCTAAGCGGGTTGGTCGCGCCTGTCCCTCCCCCGGCTGTGCTTACCGTAAAATTTATGGGATTCGTTGAAGCCCAGAGCATATACTGTGACCCGCTCCCCAAGACTCCTGTTGCCCCGTCATTACCGGGAGCGGTCCACGCAAGTCTTATCGTGCCCTCTACCGTGCTGCCTGTAACGGCCGTTAAGTTGGAGGTGTCTGCCGGGGGAGATGCATCCGGAGTGGCGCTGTTCCTGGCTCCAGGTGTGCCTTTCGCTGCCGAACTTGCCTGCCAGCTGCCAGCGTCGTTCTCAGTCCCGGCAGCGCTGATCTTCTCGATCGATTTACCCGTTGCATTATTATTCCAGGTGTTAGAATATGTTACCGAACTTACCACCGTCGCTGAGTCGCTATAGTATAACATTACCGTGTCGTTGGTATTGGTCAGTTTAACAATAGTATCAATGACGATCCATGTGCCGCTTGAGGTGTCATTGTAATAATCGTTCAGGAAAGTTGTGGCGCTGTCCACTAGAACAGCATAACCGCCGGCAGGGATGGTTGTGCCGCCCTGGATAAAAGTCAATGTGTGTTTGCTCCCATCGCCGTCAAATAATTTCCAGCCTGTCAGATTAATGTCAGCGCCTGAACGGTTATATATTTCCACCCACTCATGAGTATCTCCGTCCTGAGGGTCATACATTACTTCATTGATCACTATGTCCATGTAAGTTATCAAAGCGGTTGTCCGGGTGCTTGCGGGGCCATCCCACGCGGATTCCATGCCGTCCTGGTTATACGCCCATACGCGGAAATAATAGGTGGTCCCCATAACAAGGTTATAAACAGTGGTCGTGTTCGCGGTCAGAGCATTACTGAACACGACGAAACTGCTTATATTCGTGTTAAAATTGTCCGTTGACTTCGCAAGCCCGTAGCGATATGCTCCTCCAGCGCCCGCGTTCCAGGATAGATTGACCGTCCACGTGGTGACCGAAACCGCCTGGAGATTCCCAGGCGTGCTCGGCTGTGTGTAAAGTATCTTTGCCGAGGAACTGCTTGTTCCTGTCCCATTAAATGCCTCTGCATAACGATAGTAGGAAGTGTTCGGCGCCAGGGCGCTCTCAGTATAATATGTCGTACCGCCGGGAACCTGCCCGAGCGTCCCCATTACTCCATCGGTGTCGCTTTTAACCCTGTACCCCGTCTCATTTGTTGCATTATCGGTCCAGGACCATCTGATCGCTGTCGTTGATAATACAAGTCCGTCAAATCCTGTGGGTTGGGCGGGGGGGACTTGTGCCGGATAAGTGCTTACAACGGATGAGTAGGCGCTGTAATGGTTCGTATTGTCTATCGCCCGGATCTTGTAATAGTACGTATTATTCGTGACAAGGCCGGTGTCAGAATACGAGATCGAAGCGGTAGTGGTCGCAGGTGAAAAACCCTGCGTCTCCGACCAGGAAGAAGCCGTAAATTCATAGCGATAAAGGTCTATGTCGGTGTTTGCGTTCCAGGACAGGTTTATCTGGGTGGCCCCGGCGGAAACGGCGACCAGGTTCACCGGGACCTGCGGGGCAACATCCTGAGCCCAGGTGGAGGCTGCCATATTATACGCGCCATCGTCGTTCGAAGACTTCCAGACCCCGTAATGGCCCGCCTCGTCATAGCCCTTTATCGCGAACCAGTAAGTCGTCCCCGGGGTAAACCCCGTCAATATCCGTGATTCCGCGTTCCCTCCGCTTAAAAGCCCGGGCCAGGTCTGGTAATAGGTGGCCGCCGCGGCGAATCCGGCCGTGGTGATCACATCCACCGATGAATATTTCACCAGATAACCCGTCACCGTCCCGCTCGCTCCATCATCTCCGGGGGCCGTCCATTCCAACTTTATTTGGCCGTCGCTAAGGCCTGTGTTTGATGCTGTCAGATTTGATATGGCTGATGGTAATGTTACATCAACCCGCGATATGCTCATATCAAATGATTGTCTTGAAGAAAGCGAATTTGACTCGGATGGGAAAACTGCGTTCCAGGCGCCGCCGGTCCATTTCTGCCATTTTACCGAGTTGTCCGCACAGTTGGCCATTAAATAAACATCATCGCTTGTTGCTGATTCCTCCCTGACAAGCCGATACCATCTGCCCTGTGAAGAAAAGTCGTTTGCCTGAGAGACCGTTGACCAGCTTGTAACGCCGGAAGGTCTTGTAACATAGGCCGGCGGGGTATTGGTCGAGGAGGAAAAAGCGATCAGACAATCGCCGCTTGCTCTCTCATAGTTTACGTCGAACCTTTGTTCCGTGGAGAAGCTTGTATTGCCGGATATAAAAGTTCCATTGCCCCAGGAGGAGCCGTCCCATATAACGGCGTATATATTCGTGTCCGCTCCTCCCGTGGACGATCTGTTGGATACAAGCTGTATCTCGTCGGAGCCGGGCTTCGCGGCAAGCCGCACCCATTGAGAATTCGTTGATAAAGCGATATTATACCCGACGCTCATAGATGCGGTAGCCCAGCCGCCGGCGGCGGTCCATGTGGAATAGCTCAAAGAAGTCGTGTTGTTCGTATCCACCCATACGACCATCGCTGTACTCGTTCCGATAGCCAGATCAAAAACCCGGGGCATGGTCGTAGCATCTGTAATAGAAGCATCCGCTAAAATCTTTTGAGTATCCCAATTGCCGGTATCCAGATCATAAACATTGGCGCGCAAACGGAGACCGGCGGCGCTCGTTAAACCGACACATACCACTTTGTTCGTATTCGGCACCGTTTCCAGGCGGAGCCACCTGTATGTTCCGGAAGTCAGACCGGAAGTGGTCTCCGCCCCCCACGAGGCGGAAGTGGAATACCAGATGCGATATTTAGGAGCTAATGTGCTGGATCTATATAACGCTATTCCTCTTTTGTAAGTAGGATCATTCTCGAAATATGTGAAATCGAACTGTTTTATCGTGGCTGCTCCGTTCGTCGCCCACCAGGCCGTGCCACTAGGTGTTTGCCAGGAAGTCCCGTTCCAGTAGCGCGTGGTAAGCTGGGAAGAAGTGCTTTGCGCTATTAGAACGGACTCGTTCGCATATGGGTTCGCTTTTACGGTCCAGAAAGAGTTCAAATACCCGATCTCCGATGGCAGGCCCATCGAAAGTTTTGTTTCTGTACCATCAAAACCGGTCGCCGCCGATGTGGAATAAGAAGGTGAAAATGGGGTCGGTCCTGTAGACGAACTGAAATATACCATTAGCCCTTCGGTTGCCTCCGCTGAGGAATAAAGCACGGGCAATAAGGAAAAAGCAAGGATGAATAGTATTGCGAGTTTACGCATTTTCCACATATTACAAAACAATCTTTATATTATCAATTATTAGTTATATATGCGTCCGCGGTTCTCGGACTTCCCGCCGCGTTCTTTTGATATAATGATTTTTTATGATCATGCAGCGTGCAAGTAAACATCTCTACAGGTCGGCATTGTGGATATTTTTGGGGATATCTTTTGTCTCACCGCTTTGCGCGGGCGAGTTGAAAGTCACGTTCGTGAACGTTGGAGTCGGGGATGCTACCATTGTGCAGACGCCGTCCGGAAAGAACATCTTAATTGACGGGGGGTATACTGGTCCGGGGAATTCGGTCCTGATCCCCTACTTGAAAGCGCATGGGATCACTAAACTTGAGTATATAGTCGCAACCCATAGGGATGCCGATCATATCGGCGGCCTGAACGATATTTTAAGCGATGCCAGTTTTTCTGTTTCTTATGTCGTTTGTAAAGATACGATCCCCATTAATTCGGGGGCCGTCCCTAAAATAATACTCTCTACGGTAACCGCTCCCCCTGCCACAACCCTGGATTGGGATCCGGCTTTAAGCGTGAAAGTGCTTAACGCGAGGGAGGGGCAGCAGCCGAGTAATAACGATTCTATTGCCCTGAAAATGCAATACGATCAAGTCAGTTTCCTATTCGCTGGAGATATTCAGGGAACGGTAGCGGATGACATGGTGAATGGTTTTGCGGCAGAATTTCCGATTACGGTCCTGAAAGTCCCACACCATGGTTCCAATAGTTCGATATCCAACGATTTTCCAAGTAAGCTCCATCCCAGGCTGGCAATAATGTCCGTGGCGAAAGATCAGAATAACAACCCCGATCCTGACACGCTTGTTAAATACCGGACCTATGGCATACCGGTCCTCAGGACCGATGAATACGGTCATATTACCGTTGTAACCAATGGAGTGACTTACTCGGTCACCACCTCTCAAATTCCTACCTCCATTGAATCCGTGGATAA
>Ga0334722_10001632_pt1 | contig 27459 bp, 24 predicted proteins | sample C3_bottom_MG_FD_207210 | JGI IMG/M metagenome (GOLD analysis project Ga0334722, IMG submission 207210) | Sediment microbial communities from Yellowstone Lake, YNP, Wyoming, USA - C3_bottom | ecosystem: Environmental > Aquatic > Freshwater > Lake > Sediment | place: USA: Wyoming | collected... | reverse complement strand
CGATTCCATGAATTTTCATTCTATCAGATTTTGCAAGTTCCCATGCGCCATTTCCTCCAACTACAACTTTAAAGTTGTATTTTTTCTTTAATTGAATAATATTTGCACACATTTTTTTGAATTTCATTGCCACATAAGATAATTTTTCTGGCGACATTGTAGTTGTAACAGGAGCCATTCCAAGTGGATCCATTACATTAATTCCAACTACTTTTGTATCTGGACCAATGGATTTTTCAAGATAATCTGGATTTGCCACAAAAATTTCGTCCTTTTTGTAACCTTGTAGTAGTGCACTCTCTACACGTCGTAATCCAACCTGAGCTACCTTTGCTTCACCAGTTACTGGGTCAGTCTCAACAGGGGGACAAAAAACTTTGTCAAAAACCCATTCTGGAAGAACTTCGTATGGTCCACACGCAATAAACCCATAAAGAAAATTTCCTCTATAGTTAGTCATCAGACTACGGTCTGCGGTAAGAACTATTCGCTTGCCTGACAACGCCTAAAATTCCTTCCAGTATGATATAAATCATTTACGAAGAGACTTGACATAAATTATTTATCTAGGAATGATGCGAAGAATCGCTTATGAAGGAAATTAGTGAGCCTCGACATCTAGAGCCTCATCTAAATGCATCAAGCTCTATGCGTGATTTTGTTTTTGGGTTTGGTGATGGAGTAAATACTTCATTAGGCCTTGCTGCAGGAGTTGGTGGAGCTGCAGTTTCATCAGATCTTATTATTCTTGCAGCATTAGTCGCAATGTTTACCGGTGCAAAAGCAATGGCAGTTCAAAATTATCTTGCAGTAAAATCACAACGCGAATTATTAACCTCAGAAATTAATAGAGAAAACTGGGAAATTGAAAATAAACCAGAAGACGAAAGAAAAGAAATAGAAGATATCTATAAAGCTAAGGGTTTTGCAGGAAAAGATCTAGAAATGATTGTAGATAAAATTACCTCTGATAAAAAAGTCTGGTTAGATACTATGCTTACTGAGGAATTAAATTTGAATTTGGAAATTCTTGGCAATCCAATAAAAAGTGCACTTCGAATGTTTGGTGCATTTTTAGTTGGAGGAATCTTGCCAATAATTCCATTTTTCTTTAGTTCAGGAGTTACTCCTCTTTTTATTGCAATAGGAATTAGTCTTACTGCCTCGTTCATAGTTGGTGCAGTAAAATCAAGAATGGCAAATACAAGTTTGATTAAAGGAGGAATAGAGATGGCAGGTTTGGGAACTGGTATTGCATTAATTGGATACGGAATTGGTAGTGAGTTAGCCAGTATCGGAATTATTCATGTCTAGTTCTTTTCATATTAATCCTGTTAGCAATACTTGCTGCCATCGCACCTGCCCCTATCCCGTTATCTATATTCACAACTGCTAATCCTAAGGAACAACTTTGTAACATTGAAGCTAATGCAGCAATTCCTTTTTCTCCATAACCATATCCAACAGATGTTGGTACTCCAATTACAGGTACATTAACTGATGAGGAGACAAGTGTTGCTAATGCCCCTTCCATGCCGGCAACTACAATTATTGAATCAACTTCTTTTTTGATAAATTCCTTGAGAACCGGTATTACTCTATGTAAACCTGCTACGCCAACGTCGTAACTACTAATACATTGACAATTCATTGCTTCGCACATGAGTCTAGCTTCTTCGGCCACGCCTATATCAGATGTGCCTGCAGTTAAAATTCCAACCATTCCTTTGTTTTTTTTCAATGGTTTTTTGTAAATTAAAATTGATGTTGACTTTTTTCCAATTTCAGTTTTTAATTTGTTTTTCTTGGAAAATTCTAAGATTTTATTATAATCATTTTTTTTTAATCTTGAAACAAGTATTAAATTAGATTTTTTTAAAACTCTTTGGACAATTTTCTTTATTTCACTTAATTGTTTTTGTTCTGCAAATATTACTTCAGGTATGCCACGTCTATACTTTCTCCCAGTATCAATTTTTGCAAAATCTTCTATTTTTTCAAGAGAATAAAGTGATAATAATTTACGTGCATTGGGAACAGTCATTTTCCCAGACTTTAATGAATTAAGAATCTCATCTAATTCCAATATTATTCGTTCAATATAATTCAGTTAAAAATCTAATCAGATATTTAAATTTGAAATGGCGTTTTTCACACTATCTGCTGATTTTTGAAGGCTATTTTTTTCTTCATCGTTTAATTCTAATTCAATTATTTTTTCAACCCCGTTTTTACCAATCACTGCAGGAACCCCCATAGTAATATCTGAAAATCCATATTCACCATCTAGCGCTGTTGCTACTGGGATTACCTTTTTTTGATCTCTTACAACTGCTTCTATAATAGTAGAAATCGCATTACCAGGTGCATGTATAGTAGCGCCTTTTTGTTCAATTACTTTTGCAGCAACCTGTCTAGTATCTTGCACTAATGCATCGAGTTTATCTTTTGTAAGAAGTGAAGTTAATGGAATTCCAGACACAGATGAAAATCTTGTTAATGGTAACATATTTTCTCCATGTTCTCCTATTACTAAGGCACGAATTGAACTTCGTGAATGTCTAGTTGCTTCATGAATAAATTGAATGAATCTTGAAAGGTCTAACATATTTCCCATACCAAATATTCTATTTCTTTTAAAACCTGAAACTTTGTATGCCACGTGAGTCATAGGATCAAGAGGATTTGTAACTGGAATTATCATGGAATCTTTAGCATGTTTTTTTATATTCTCTACAACATCTTTCACAATGCTTGTATTGATCTTCAATAGATCCATTCTAGTCATTCCTGGTTTTCTTCCAGAACCAGCTACAACTACAACAATTTTTGAATCTTTCATCTCTGAATAATCATTTGAACCTCGTACTTCAACATCTATTCCTTTTTCCGATAGCATATGATTCAAATCCATTGCTTCTCCTTGCGGTAAACCTTTGACAATATCTAGTAAAAGAATTTGATCATCTAATTGCTTTAATGCTGTAAAAAGGGCTGCAGCTGCACCAACTTTTCCTGAACCGATAATAGTAATCATGCCATGCGGTCTTAATAATCAATAATTAAATCTAGTGGATTTTAAATTCTTTTCAACAGAATTTATATTCATTTTATTGTTCTGAAAATTATGGTAATTGTAATTGATTCTCAGATTGCAGGAATATCTGGAGACATGCTACTTTCTGCCTTGGTGGATTTAGGTGCAAATAAATCAAAAATTATCAGGGCAATTAAAATATCTGAGAATCACCTAAGCGGTTCAATTATTAAAAATATTGATTTTGGTAAAGTAAAAAAATATGGAATCGAAGCTACTGAATTAATTCTTGATATTGATGACAAAACTCGTGAACGTAAAGGAATTGAAATTCAAAAATGTATTGAAAATTCATTAGATGAAATTGGTCTTTCAGAAAAGGCAAAAACATTTGCTAAAGCAAGCATTGAAACTCTAATGAAGGTTGAATCGAAGATTCATGGATCTACACTCTCATCAGTTCATTTTCATGAATCTTCTAGCATTGATACTGTAATTGATATAATCGGGACTGCCACTGCAATCGATGATTTAAAATTATTTGAAGATGAATTTGTATCAACTCCTGTGGCAGTGGGTGGTGGAACTTTAACGTTTTCTCATGGAACAACTTCAAATCCAGCAAGTGCAATTTTAGAAATTTTGAAAAACTCAGGAATAATTATTTCAGGAGGTCAGGTAAAGGAAGAATTGACTACTCCAACAGGTGCAAGTATGTTAGCTAATCTAACCAAAACATGTTTAGATTTTTACCCAAAAATGAAAGTAAAATCTATAGGTTATGGAGCAGGCAAGAAAAACTTTGATGGATTTTCAAATGTTTTAAAAATCATTCAAGGTGAAAAAACCAAGTATTTTCAACAGGATGTGGTTCAAGTCTTAGAAACAAATGTAGATGATGTATCTGGCGAAGTACTAGGAAATTTAATTGAAAAAATAATGGCTTATGGGGCCAAAGATGTTACCATTACTTCAGCAATTACGAAAAAAGGACGACCAACCAATCTTATTTCGGTTATTTGTGATTCTGAATCAATGAACGCAATACTTGAATTATTGGTTTCAGAAACAGGGACTCTTGGAGTTCGAGTTCGTACTTCAGAAAGATACACTATACCTAGAACAGTTGAAAAAATATCTATCACTATTCAAGGCTCAAATTTTCAGGTAAACTGTAAAATTGTCTATGATGGAGTTTCAATAAAAAATTTCAAAGTAGAATCTGATGATATTAAATTAATTTCAAATACAATTAACCAGTCATTCAAAAAAACTGAGGAATTAATTCGAATAGCGATTAAGGAAAAACTAGGCCTAAAATGACAAAACTAGATGAACTCATCAATTGGTTTAATGGAAAAGATAGAGTTTTGGTAGCCCTTTCTGGTGGAGTAGATAGTGCATTAGTTGCCTATGCTGCATTTCAACATTTAGGAAATTCAGCTAAGGCTGTTACTGCTGATTACAAAACTCTTTCGAGGGATGAATTAAGTTCTGCACAAAGAGTTTGTTCTGAAATAGGAATTAAACAAATTGTAATTAATTATAATGAATTAGAAAATGAAAATTTTGTTCGAAATGACAAAAATCGATGTTTCTATTGTAGAGATGAATTAGCAAAAAATCTTTTTGAACTTGCAAAGAACCTTGGTGCAGATACCATTGTAGATGGAACTCAGTTAGATGATTTGGACGATTACAGACCAGGTATTAATGCACTCAAATCCAATGGAATTCAAAGTCCACTAGTAGAAACGGGATTTACAAAAAAACAGGTACGAGATGAAGCTAAAAGAATTAATCTATCAGTTTTTGATAGACCATCCAATTCCTGTTTGGCATCTCGTATACCTTGGGGGCAGAGAATAAGTGCTCAGAGACTAACCAGAATTGAAGTCGGAGAATCAATTGTGAAACAAACACTTGGTGCAAATCAGGTAAGAGTAAGAGATTTCGATGGAGTAGCGAAAATTGAAGTTGGTAAAAATGAATTGGAACTATTTTCTGATAAACTGAAAATGGATGAAATTATTTTAAAATTAGAACAAATTGGTTTCAAATCTGTGATTATTGATCCAGAAGGATACAAATCTGGGAAAATCAACGTTATAGCTGATTGATCTATCTAGATAACGCAGCTTCAACACCTGTTCACGAACAGGTTCTTCATGACATGATTCCTTTTTTACAAGATCAATTTGGAAATCCATCATCAATTCATAGATATGGAAGATTTGCACAAAGGGCAATTCAAAATGCAAGAAAACAAATCGCCCATTTGATAAATTCTGAACCAAATGAAATTCTCCTCACCTCTGGCGGGACAGAATCTAACAATACTGCTCTCTTTGGATTAGCTCACGCAGCAAAAGGAAATCACATAATTACCTCATCAATTGAACATGAAGCAATTTTAGAACCGTGTAAAAAACTGGAAAAAGAAGGATTTGAAATTACATACATTCCTGTCGATGATTCAGGCTTAGTTAATTCAAAAGATATTGAAAAATCGATCACACCTGAAACTTGTCTAGTAAGTATTATGTTTGCAAATAATGAGGTGGGAACAATACAACCAATTCAAGAGATTTCTAAAATATGTCATGATAAGCAGATAGTTTTCCATACTGATGCAGTTCAAGCAGTTGGCAAAGTCAAGCTAGATGTCAAAGAATTGGGTATTGATATGTTATCGATATCATCCCACAAAATTAATGGACCAAAAGGAGTAGGAGCTCTTTACATAAAAAAAGGGATTGAAATCATTCCTTTCATTTTTGGAGGTGGGCAGGAAAACGGCATGAGATCAGGAACCGAAAATGTAGCAAGTATTGTTGGATTTGGTAAAGCATGTCAACTTGCTCACGAGAATATGAAGCAAAATATTTTACACCTACAAAATATTAGAAATAATTTAATCGCAAAAGTAATGAAGGAGATACCTTTGGTAACGCTAAATGGCCACTCCGACCAAAGAATAGCTAACAATGCACACTTTACATTCCTTGGTGTAAATGGAGAAGACCTTATTATCAAACTTGATGAAAATGGAATTGCTGCATCAACAGGTTCTGCTTGTTCTGTCAGAGTGCAAAAAGAGTCGCACGTTCTAAAGGCAATGGGATTTTCTCATGATCAAATTGCTGGATCACTCCGTTTGACAGTTGGCATATCAAACACTGATTTAGAAATTGAAAAAACTGTTGAGATATTAAAAAAAGTAGTTAAAGAACTTCGAGCATTTTCTCCTCTTAAAGAAAAATATGGCTTTTAGAAATTTGAGTTAGTAGGCATTTGTAACTAGTATTCGATATTTTGATGATAGAAGTATTATGGAGACGATCCCTACTATTAGAATCAACATAGCAACACTTCCAAATTCCGGAACCACAGAAGTTCCAATAATCTCTATATCTGAATCTCCTTGTTCAAATTCAATTGTGATTGTCCTTGAATCTACATCGGTGGCAATTTCCTTGTATGGGACTTCTACTCCATCAATTAGAATAATAAAACTATCATCTGTACTATCATTTTTTGCATCTATTGACTCGCGAGGTAAATCTAATGTGATGGAACCAGCGTCTTTAGTTTCTAGGGTGACAATTAAAGCAAAAACACTTGGATCAATTATCATATTTTTTATGGTTGCCCCTCTTGCAGTATAATTTATATCAAAAGTTCCATGACTTCCTGCATCGACCTCAAAAATATCCGTTGTCTCTATAATAGAAAGTTTAGTATTGTATTCAAAATTTGTTTCAACCATGTAATTAGCACCATAAGATGCTCTTACAATATATTTTCCATCTTTTTGCCATAGAGGTCCCTTTGCAAGCATAGTATGTGTAAATTTTCCATCTTGTGCAACAGTGATTTGTGCAATATCCACTAAATTACCTTCATGAAAAATTTGTAATGTCACTGGGGTATCCAATATAACAGATGTAACATTTCCAGAAATAACAATTGTATCTCCTTCTTCATAAGAATTTTCAGAAGTTTTGATTGAAAGTAATTCATTAGTTTGTGCAAATGCTGAAAATGTAGCTAAAGACAATATCATAATGGCCAGAAATACAAGTATATCCTGTTTCATGAAAGAATGAAATATCAATTGTATATTTCTTTTACTATTTTATTGTGTATTTAAAATAAAAAATGAAAAAAGATGAAGATCTTAGTATTTTGGTAATACATTCAACCTTGTTTTTGAAGATACGGCAATTATTGATATAATTGCGACTGCGAGAATTAATGCTGCAATAGCGCCAAACTCTGGTATTGCGAAGGTACCAACGATTTCTATCTCTTCTGCTCCGTTAGGGAACATAATTGTAACTGTTCTTGTAGTATCTGTAACTGATTCTTCAGATTCTACCTCTTCTCCATCCACTAGGACAAAGAGCGGGTCTTTACTTGATTTTGTATCTAGTACATTTCTTGGAATTTCAAGTGTTAACTTTCCATCACTACTAGTGTTGATGTTAATTGTCATTGAGGTTGTCGCCTGATTGATTCTTGCACCAGTTACTGTTGCACCAGTAATACTGTAGGGTATGCAATAATTACTTGCACCTACTCTTGCAGTTAATTCACCTGGAGCACATTCGAAACCAATAACAGATGCTCCAGTTAGTTGGACTAGAGCTTTATTGTTAATTTGTTGGCTTCCATATGTTACTTTGATAGTATAGGTACCGTCGTATTTCCATGAATCTCCTGCAGTACTTAGCGTTGTCTTATATTTTCCATCGCTGTCGATTTTAAGTTGATCAACTGCAACTATGTTGTTGAATGGCGCTGGACCAATCACTGTTAGTCCAATCTCTGTTCCCATCCTTGTGGTAGCTACGCTTCCTTCAATAGTGATAGTTGACTTGTGATCATATACAGCTTTATCGGTCCAAACCCTGATGGGTGTGGCTGCTTGTGCAGCTTGTTCTTTCATCATTGCAGAGTTTGGATCAGGACAATCTGGACACGCCTTCTCATCATAGAATGATGATACAGCAAATACTGCTGAAGTAGATGTTGCTAATACTGCGGCTATAATGGCTATTGCCACATACGACGTACGTGTATTCATCTTATTTGCGGTTGAGTATATAGACTATTTATGTATATTTAAAAAATGAAAAAAGTTGAAGATTCTAGTATTTTGGTAAAATGCTCAATCTTGTCTTTGCGGATACCGCTATAATTGATATGATCGCAATCACCAGAACCAAGGCTGCAATTGTACCAAATTCTGGAACCACAAAGGATCCAATTATCTCAATTTGTTCAGCTCCATCTGGGAAGTTAATTGTCAAAGTCCTATCCGTAGAGGTGGCTATTTCATTAGCAATTTCGACCTCTTCTCCATCAATTAGAACAAAGAACTGATCGTCTTCCGCATTGATTTTTGCATCGATCAAAGCTCTAGGTAATGTAATCGTTAATACTCCATCACTTGTGGTTTTGATTGCAACAACCAATGAATGTGCTTCGTCATCTGGGGTTACACTAAGTACGCTACCTCCAGTAATTTTATAGTTAAGCACAAAGTCAGTTCTGTCTACTCCTATTGTTGTTGTTGACTTAGTTGTACCCCCCTCTGAACCGCCAAATTCAAACGTTGTCTCTGCTGATCTAGATTTAGTGCCATACAATACCTTTACAGTATATGTCCCCTTTGATTTCCATAGGACACCGCCAGCAGAGATTTCTTTACTAAATGTCTTATCTGAACTAATGTCAATCTGTTCAATTGTAACAAGATTGCCATTTGCTGCAAAAACTTGAAGACTTACTGGAGTTCCTGAAAGAAGATCTCTAACTTGACCAGAAATCACTACAGTATCGCCATCGTTATAAGACTCCTTATCAGTTGTGACAATAATTCCTGAAATGCTAATTTCATTTGTGGTGGCATTGGGCATACTACCCTCAGGAAAGTGAGGTTTTTGTGCAAAAGCAGTTCCTCCACCTATAATGCTGACAATAATAATTGCATACAAGATGAATGCTTTTAGATGAGTACTCATTGTCAATATCGGGCTTAATAATACTATTTAACTTTACGCAAAAAATTCTTGACTAAATCGGCGAATTATCGTTCCATTTTCAGATTAGATATATATTAACCCCTCCGTGATTTTTTTTAGTTTGTGTAAATTATTGATCCTTACAGCTAATGTTGAACTTGGGGGTGTTGTTTTTGGTAACTAAGAGAAATCCAGTTCTGGTACCAGATCATGTTTATGTTCCAAAACATGAGATTATGACAATAAACGAAGCAGAGGATCTTTTAATAAAATTTAATTGCAAACCTACAGAATTACCGTTGATTTTCGTTAGTGATCCTGCAATAATAGGTCTTGGTGTAAAACCAGGAGATATGATCAAAATTACAAGAAAAAGTGCGACAGCTGGAGAGAGCATGTATTATAGATATGTGGTAGAAGTTTAATGGCAGATTCATCCAATAAACGCTGGCCAATTATTCATGACTTACTCAAAAGAGAAGGTATTGCACGTCAACACCTAAATTCTTTTGACGAATTTTTGGAAAGAGGATTACAAAGTATCATCAATGAAGTAGCTCAAATAGAAATCGAGAATGCAGAGTATCCATACAAAATCCAACTTGGAAAAATAAAGCTTCAACAACCAAGAATGATGGAACTTGATGGTTCTATTACTCACATTACCCCTGCAGAGGGAAGATTACGAAACGTCTCGTATTCTGCTCCTGTGATGATGGAAGCTAGTGTTGTTGAAGATGGGAAAATACTAGAATCACGTTTTGTACACATCGGTGATATTCCAGTTATGGTAAGATCAAATGCATGTATTTTGAACAATTTTTCTACACAAAAGTTAATCGAACATGGTGAGGATCCACATGATCCTGGAGGTTATTTCATCATTAATGGTTCTGAAAGAGTTATTGTTGGCTTGGAAGATCTTTCATACAATAAAATAATTGTTGATAAAGAAACTGTTGGCGGAAATATTGTATTCAAGGCTAAAGTTTATTCATCAATTGTAGGATATCGTGCAAAACTTGAATTAATGATGAAAGGTGATGGTCTAATAGTTGCAAGAATTCCTGGTTCACCTGTTGATATTCCAGTAGTTACATTAATCCGAGCTCTTGGATTAGAATCAGACAAAGAAATTGCAGCTGCAGTAACTCTTGTTGATGAAATTCAAGATGAACTTGAAGGCTCATTTGAAAAAGCCGGTGATGTTCCCACTCCAAAAGATGCTATCGTATACATTAGTAAGAGAATAGCACCTGGAATGTTAGAAGAATTTCAAATTAAAAGAGCAGAAACTTTGCTTGACTGGGGACTTTTACCTCATCTTGGAAAACATCCAGAAAACAGAAAAGAAAAAGCTCAATTTCTTGGTGAAGCTGCATGTAAACTTCTTGAATTAAAACTAGGTTGGATATACCCTGATGACAAAGATCATTATGGTAATAAAGTTATAAAATTTGCTGGACAAATGTTAGCTGATTTATTTAGAACAGCTTTTCGAAATTTGGTGAGAGACATGAAATATCAACTTGAAAGATCAGGGCAAAAAAGAGGAATAAATGCTGTCGCTGCAGCAATAAGACCTGGAATTGTTACAGATAAACTCAACAATGCAATTGCAACTGGAAATTGGGGAAGAGGAAGAGTAGGGGTTACGCAATTACTTGATAGAACCAATTACCTATCTACAATTAGTCATCTTAGAAGAGTTCAATCTCCTTTAAGTAGAACTCAACCCAACTTTGAAGCTAGAGATTTACACGCAACTCATTTTGGACGAATTTGTCCCAGCGAAACTCCGGAAGGCTCTAACTGTGGATTAGTAAAAAATTTGGCTCTTTCAGGAATTATTTCAGTCTATGTTCCATCAGAAGAAATTGTTGAAAAAATATTCGATTTAGGAACTGTACATTTTTCCGAAGGAAAAAATGATTTGAAACGCGATGGAACTCGGGTATTTGTTGATGGGAAGCTGATTGGATATTATCGTGATGGTGAAAAATTAGCAGAATCATTACGTGAATTAAGAAGGAGTTCAAAGATTCATCCTCACATTGGAATTTCTTTCCATAAATCAGAAATTGAAAATGCCACCAAGAGGATATATGTAAATTGTAATGCTGGTCGGGTTTTACGTCCACTTATAATTATCAAGGAAAATAAATCTATGTTAACCCAAGATCTTATTGATAAAGTTTCAAAGAAATTACTGTCATGGAATGACCTTCTTCGAATGGGAGTGATTGAATTGATTGATGCTAATGAGGAAGAAAACTGTTTCATTGCTTTTGAAGAAAAGGAATCTAAAAAGCATACTCATATGGAAATTTTCCCATCTGCAATCCTCGGTGCAGGGGCCTCCATAATTCCATATCCTGAACATAATCAATCTCCTAGAAACACCTACGAATCAGCAATGGCAAAACAAAGCCTTGGATTTTCTACTCCAATGATGAATACTAGTACTTATGTAAGACAGCACTTGATGCTTTATCCACAAACCCCAATTGTTACTACCAAAGCTATGGGACTGCTAGGTTTAGAGGAGAGACCTGCAGGGCAAAATTGTGTTGTTGCCGTATTGCCTTTTGACGGTTACAATATTGAAGATGCAATTGTTCTAAGTAAAGCGTCAGTTGATAGAGGCCTGGCTAGAACATTTTTCTATAGAATCTATGACGCTGAAGCCAAACAATATCCAGGAGGAATGCGTGATAATTTTGAAATACCAAATGCTGAAGATAACATTCGCGGTTATAAAGGCGAGAAAGCTTATCGCCTACTTGAAGACGATGGAGTAATAGCTACTGAATCACCAGTTCTTGGTGGTGATATTCTAATTGGTAAATCTAGTCCTCCTAGATTTATGGAAGAATATAGAGAATTTGAAGTGAAAGGTCCATACCGCCGTGATACATCAATTGGTGTTAGACCATCTGAAACCGGTGTAGTAGATACTGTAATTATGACTCAATCAAACGAAGGAGGAAAGATGTACAAAATTAGAGTTAGAGATATGAGAATTCCTGAAATTGGGGATAAATTTGCTTCACGACATGGACAAAAAGGAGTTTTGGGAATTTTAGCTAATAATGAAGATTTACCATACACTGCAGAAGGAATTTCTCCAGACATTCTAATCAATCCACATGCATTCCCATCCAGAATGACTGTTGGCATGTTTATGGAATCAATTACTGGAAAAGCCGCTGCTTTACGAGGAGAACAATTTGATGGTTCTGCCTTTGTTGGAGAAAAAATGGATGAAGTCAAAAAAGTAATGGATGCTACTGGATTCAAATATTCTGGAAAAGAAATAATGTATGATGGTAGGACAGGCAAACCATTTCCAGTAGAAGTATTCATTGGTGTTGTGTATTACCAAAAACTTCACCACATGGTTGCAGATAAGATTCATGCAAGAGCAAGGGGTCAAGTTCAAATGTTAACCAAACAACCAACTGAAGGAAGAGCCAGAGGAGGAGGGCTTAGATTTGGAGAAATGGAACGAGATTGTCTTATAGCTTACGGCGCATCCATGATTTTAAAAGATAGGTTGTTAGACGAATCTGATAAATCTGAAATTTACGTATGTGAAAGATGCGGTTTAGTTGCATATCATGACGTAAAACAGAGAAGATATGTTTGTAGAGTGTGTGGTGATAAAGCAAAAGTTTCATCTGTTTCAGTTGCGTATGCATTCAAATTATTACTCCAGGAAATGCAGAGTCTGAATATTGCTCCAAGACTTTTGATAAAGGAGAAGGTCTAATGTCACTTCAAACCATAAAAGCAATTGATAGTATACGATTCTCAGTTTGGTCACCAACTGAAATTAGGAAATATTCTGTAGCTGAGATCACTGCTCCTGAAACATATGATGAAGATGGAATGTCCGTTCAGGGAGGATTGATGGATGGAAGACTAGGCACATTAGAACCTGGCCAAAAATGTCTTACCTGTGGAAATACCGCTGCTAGATGTCCTGGTCATTTTGGCCATATTGAATTAGCAGAACCAGTTTTACACATTGCTTTCATTGACAATATTTACAAGCTTTTGCTTTCCACCTGTAGGTCCTGTTCAAGGTTGAGAATGTCACAGGAAGACCTTGATAAATTCGCAATAATTCGAAAACGAGAGGCAGCTTTTACAATACTTTCTCAAAAGCGAATTCCAGAACAAATTTTAGAAAAAGCAAAAAAAGCAAAAGAATGTCCTCATTGTGGTAAACCTCAATATGATCTAATTTTTACAAAACCTACAATTTTTATTGAAAAAACTGAAATCGGTGAAAATAGATTACTGCCAATTACAATTAGGGAGAGGTTTTCACAAATTATTAATGAAGATCTTAAACTCTTAGGTTATGATCCAGACACTGCAAGGCCAGAATGGTTCATTTTACAAGCTCTTCCAGTTCCTCCAGTAACTGTTAGACCATCAATCATTTTAGAAACGGGAATTAGATCCGAAGATGATCTAACCCACAAAATGGTTGATATCATTAGAGTGAATCAAAGACTAAAGGAAAGTAAAGAAGCCGGAACTCCGCCACTAATTGTACAAGATCTTGTTGATTTGTTACAATACCATGCTACGACCTATTTTGATAATGAGGTTTCAGGAATTCCACAAGCTCATCATCGTTCAGGAAGACCTCTAAAGACTTTAACTCAAAGATTGAAAGGAAAAGAGGGAAGATTCCGTGGTTCCCTTTCTGGAAAAAGAGTTGACTTTTCAAGCAGAACCGTAATTTCCCCTGATCCTAATCTTGACTTGTCAGAAGTAGGTGTCCCTGAAACAGTTGCCATGAAACTTACTATCCCAGAAATAGTAACCGAGTGGAATATAGAACGAATGAAAAAAATTGTAATTAATGGCCCTAGCAAATTTCCTGGCGTTAACTACATTGTAAGACCAGACGGTGTAAAGATTAGATTAGATTTTGTTGAAGATCGTCAAACAATTGCTGATAATTTAGAAATTGGTTATTTGATTGAAAGACATCTAGCAAATGGAGACATTGTTCTGTTTAACAGACAACCTTCTCTTCACCAAATGTCTATAATGGCTCATTATGTCAGAGTTTTACCAGGTAAAACATTTCGATTACATCCATCTGTCTGTCCACCATACAATGCAGACTTTGATGGCGATGAAATGAATTTACATGTGCCACAAAGTGAAGAAGCAAGGTCAGAGGCAATTTTATTGATGAGAGTGCAAGACCAACTCATATCCCCTAGATACGGAGGTCCAATTATAGGTGCACTACGAGATTTTATTACTGGTGCTTATCTTCTTACCAAAGACGGTAGTACACTTACTCCACAAGAATTTTCAAATTATGCTATGTTAGGTGGATATGAAGGTGATCTTCCAACTCCTGCAACTAAAGACAAGGATGGTCCTTTATACACAGGAAAACAGCTATTCTCACTATTCCTTCCTGAAGACTTTAACTATGTTATGACCTCAAAATGGTCTAAGGGAACAAAAGGAATCCCAAAAGATGTTGTAATAAAGAATGGTCAGCTTATTAGCGGTGTAATCGACAAGTCATCAATTGGTGCAGAAGAGGCAGAAAGTGTTCTACATAGAATCGCAAAAGATTATGGGAATGCACAAGCAAAAAACTTCCTTAATTCGGTTTTGATTATAGTTAAGCAATTCATTACACATTATGGATTTAGCTATGGATATTCTGATCTTGAATTGCCTGAAAAAGTTAAACAAAAAATTCTAGATGACATAGCAACTAGCTACCAAACGGTTTATGATCTCACAGAAGAAGCAAAAAAAGGAACTCTAAAACTTACTAGAGGACTTTCTCCAAAAGAGGCACTTGAGGCATACATTGTTAACGAATTATCCAAAGCTAGAGATGCTGCAGGAAGCATGGCCGATCAATCTTTTGATGAAACTAACGCTGGAAGAATCATGGCTACCACTGGAGCTAGAGGTTCATCACTAAATATTGGTCAGATGGCTGGGGCATTGGGTCAGCAATCAAGACGTGGAGAAAGACTGCTTACTGGATACAACAATCGAGCTCTAACACACTTCAAAGAACATGAAAATAATCCTGACTCTCATGGTTTTGTAAAATCAAACTACCGAGAGGGTTTGTCAGCAATAGAATTTTTCTTCCATGCTATGGGTGGAAGAGAAGGGCTAGTAGATACAGCTGTTAGAACTCAACAAAGTGGGTATATGCAGCGTCGGTTAATCAATGCTTTAGAACATATCAAATTAGAATATGATGGAACTGTAAGGGATCCACACGGACACATCATGCAATTCTTGTATGGTGAGGATGGAATTGATGTTGCAAGAAGTGATCATGGAGAAGCATTTAACATTAACAGATTGATTGAATCACAAACAATAGTAGATACTGGTAAAAAATCTACAAAGGACGAAACAAGTGAGCTTGCTAAAAAATATACAAAAACTTACAATTCACGATTGAAAAATTTAGTAACAGAAGCGCTTCTAGATGCCAAAATAAGTAAAGAAGGAATTGAAAAAGTATGTAAGAAAGGACTTGACCTTTACAATAAAGCTAAAGTTGAACCAGGTCAAGCCGTAGGCATAGTTACTGCTCAATCAATAGGAGAACCAGGAACTCAGATGACTCTGCGAACATTTCACTTTGCAGGAATTAGAGAGCGAAACGTCACACTTGGACTACCAAGATTAATTGAGTTAGTAGATGCTAGAAAAAAACCGGTCACTCCAACGATGGATATCTATCTTGAAAAAGAATCAAAAACATCACGAGAAAAAGCAATTGAGGTTGCTAGAAATATTTTACAAACCAAAGTTAGTGCATTAATTTCTGAAAGTGAAACCGACTATTCTACTGAAATTAAATTACATTTGAAAGCTAATAGATTGAAGGAGCGAGGATGTACAGTAGAAGATGTAGAAGCAGCACTTGAATCAAATAAAAAATTCAAAAGCGAAACAAATGGACTCACTATAATTCTAAAATTAGTAGATGAATCTGATGCGCCAACTGCTATTACCATTAGAAATAAGATTCTAAATACAACTGTAAAGGGAGTTCCAGATATTGGACGAGTTACAATTGTGCAAAAAGATAATGAATGGGTTATCCAAACAACTGGTTCTAATCTTGCAAAGGTCTTAGAAGTTCAAGGAATAGATAAGAAAAATGTTAGAACAAACAATGTATTTGAAATTGCAGGTACGTTAGGAATTGAAGCTGCTAGAAATGCCTTGATAAATGAATTAAGTTCCACTCTTGAGGATCAAGGTTTGGAAGTTGATATTAGATACCTTATGCTAGTAGCTGATACAATGTGTTCTAAGGGATATATGCAACAGATTGGCAGACATGGAATTGCTGGTACAAAAGATAGTGTGTTAGCACGAGCTGCATTTGAGATTACAGTTCCAACAATCGCACATGCAGCACTTCAAGGTGAGATTGAACGCCTTAAGGGAATTACTGAAAATGTTATTGTGGGTAGCAATATTCCTATTGGAAGTGGTACAGTTGATCTCTACATGCAGATTTCAAAGAAAACCTAGTGACGTTATAATTTTTATTTTAAAAATAGGGTATGAATTCTGCACAATTATTAAATATTGATTAGAAAGGTGTTAGCTTCGTGATGAGATCTAGAAAAGAAATTTACCTATTCTCAATTTTAATATTACAAGCTTTAGCTATTCCCATTTTTGCTGAAGAAAATATAGGCGATTCAAAGTCTCTAACATTACAAACTGATAAACCTGAATATCAAGTCGGAGAAATGATAACAATCTCAGGTTTAGTTGATGAAAAAAAGATGCCTGTAATTGCATTAAGAATATTTGATCCTAATAGCCAATTACTTTCTGCCCATCAACTGGAAATTGAATCTGATAACACATTCTCCACATCCCTACGACTTGATTCACCCTTCTATGATGATGAAGGAGATTATACAATCTCCGTGAATTATGGTAAGTTGCAGGCAAAAACTAATTTCAAAATGGTGTCTGTTACCAAGAATATACCTCCTGTTGAGAATGATTCTCAGACTTTTCCCAAAATAATTACATTGTTTACAGACGAGGAAGTCTATCAAGATGGAGATACTGTAAAAATTCATGGACTGGTTTCTGAAAAAAATGGTGAATCAGTTTTGGTGGGCATTTATGATCCTTTTGGCACACCTGCAGGATTTTATTTTGGCAATGTAGATTCTAATCTGGAATTCACAGTTTCTTTTCTAGTTAAAGCAGGTGTAAATTTTAAGACACAAGGAACTTACTCCATTTCAGCGTTTTATGGTGATGCCGAAGAAGTAACAAACTTCGAGTTTGTTAAAGAAAATAAAAATAAAACTCCAATCGAAGAGAAAAAAACAAGTGATGATATTAAATCTTCTAAATTAAATGAAAAAATTACTAACGATAAAAATGATAACCCTACTTTATCAAATAATAATATCAAAAATACTCCCACAAATCCTTCAAAGAATTTATCCGTTGAAGATATCGAACTTGGTGTTATGCTCAATCAAATTAACTTAAAATGTGATAGAAACGAATTCGTTGACACAATTTCATATTATGATGGTATGGGTCCTGCATTAATTCGTCTTTGTAGATATAGCGACGCTATCTTTTATTATGATCAATCACTTCTCAAAGAACCAAATAATGTTGATATTCTAACAAACAAGGGATCAGCTCTAGCTAAACTTGGGTTATACGATGATGCCATAAAATATTATAATTTAGCGCTTGTTCTTAATCCTACAAACTCTTTTACGTTAAATAATAAAGCTAATGCATTAGCTAACTTGGAAAATTTTCAAGAGGCATTTTCATTATACAAAAAAGCACTTAATATTGATGGTGATAATCCTATAATAATGCAAAACCTAGAAAAAGCTCTAGATAAATCAATTACTTTAGAAATGAAAAATGAAACAATTATTTTAAAAAATGATACACAGAATCAAAACTCAATAATGGAATCAGAAAAAAATTTGATTAAAACCAGTAATCAACAAACAGAAAACATCTTTGACCAACTAGGAAATATTTTATCTTCAATTGGAAATTCCATTTTTAGTTTTCTTTCTTGATAAATCAAATTTTTCCTTAACGAAAATCAATATTTCTAGGATAGTTCTTACTTTGAGCTTCAATAAATCTATAAAGGTATCAAATTGATAGAAAAATAAGAGTAGTGCGATGAGAAAAATACTGGAAAAAACATTAAAAGATGCTATGACTGAGAAAACAAGTATTCTCGGAAGTAAGCAAGTGCTGAATTCAATAAAAAATTCTAAATTAGTTATCCTCTCTCAATCGGCACCAAAAAAATTAACTGACAAAATTCTTGAAAATACTAAAAAAGAAAAAATTTCAACACTTCATTTTGAAGGTTCTTCAGTTGCTTTAGGAAGGCTTTGTGGCTTACAATTTAGAGTCACAACCATTTCTCTTACTTCTTTGAGTGACGCAAACATTACATCAATTATGAAAGAATCCGAAACTGAAAAATGATGATAACCCCCACCAACTTTTCTTATGAAAGTTTAAATGAGAGCGAACAGGCTTCGTGTCATAAATAGGAATTTCAATGCCACAATCAATTAAACTGTCAACTGATCAAATGCGTCTTATGTCTTTGTTTCAAAATGTAACAGGAGCTACAGCAAGAGATTGTGTTGAAGATGAAAAACAAGATAGAGTTATTTTTGTTGTTAATGAAGGAAAAATGGGTCTAGCAATCGGGAAAGGTGGTTGCCATATTAAAAATCTCCAAAATATTGTTAAACGAAATGTTGAACTTGTAGAATATTCAGACGATCCTACAAAGTTTCTAAAGAATATCCTTAATTCAAAATTAGTGTCAGAAGTTAAAATGAATAAACGAGATGATGGTAGTTTACAGGCAATAGTTATAGTTGATCCTAAAAAGAAAGGTATTGTTGTTGGCCGAGAGGGGCGTAATGCAGAAAAAGCAAGACTCTTGGCAAAAAGATATTTTGAAATATCAAGTGTCTTAATAAATAGCCCCGAAAGAACATTGGAGTGGTAAAATTATGGCAAAATCTCCTCTTGGTCTGTTTGCTGGAAGAGTTTTAAAAGCAAAAAAGAAAAGACAGCGTTGGTCTATTGCTATTTTTAAACGAAGAAAGCTTGGTTTAGATAAAAAAGCTAATCCATTTGGGGGTTCTCCTCAGGCTAGAGGAATTGTTTTAGAAAAGGTAGGAATAGAAGCTAAGCAGCCAAACTCTGCTGTTAGAAAATGTGTTAGAGTTCAATTAATCAAAAATGGAAAAACAGTTACTGCATTTCTTCCCCGAGACGGAGCAATGAATTTTATTGATGAACACGATGAAGTGACTCTTGAAGGAATGGGCGCAACACAAGGTGGTGCAATGGGAGATATCCCAGGTGTCAGATTCAAAGTATTCAAAGTAAATGATACATCACTACGAGAACTAGTACGTGGTAGGAAAGAAAAACCGAGGAGATAATCTTGGAACAAACACAGAATTTACTTTTATTTAGAAAATGGGACATGTCAAATATTGAGATACAAGATCTTGGTCTAAAAAATGCAATTTCTTTAAAAAAAGTAATAATCCCTATGACCTTTGGTCGTTCTGCTCTTAAACGATTTAACAAAGCAGAAGTTAACATTGTAGAAAGATTAGTTAACAAACTAATGCATTTTGGAAAAAAATATGCCAAAAATACTGGTAGAATGGGAGGAAAGAAAACTCGCAGTATCAATACGGTAAAAACTGCCTTTGAAATTATTCATCTTAAAACCGGTAAAAATCCAGTTGAGGTTTTAGTAAGGGCAGTAGAACACTCTGCACCAAATGAAGACACTACTAGAATAGTATACGGTGGTACAGTTTATCACGTTTCAGTAGATGTAGCTCCTCTTAGACGAGTTGACATGGCATTACGATTCATTGCAGAAGGTGTTAGGGATGCTGCATTTTCAAATCCCAAAGCAATTGAGGAATTTTTAGCTGAGCATCTAATTAGTTCTTCAGAAAATGATTCTAATGCTCCCTCTATTAAGAAAAAACACGAACTTGAAAGAGTAGCACAAGCATCCAGATAATTAATCAAAATTTTACAAGTAGCCCGAGGCAGATTCGAACTGCCGTCCCCGCGTATCCACTCATATGATCCAGAGCGCGGAATCCTTAACCTTGAATTAATTTGGCCACTAGACTATCGGGCTACCAAAGACGGTTTGCATAATGTTAGAATATAATTATTTGGTATATCTAATTTCAAAAGTATTAACTACTCATACTAACTTCATGTATCGCTGTTGCATAATCACAATCCGCTTTTAATCTCATATATGCAATGAGTCTATAATGAATAGAATAAAGATCATTTTCTTTGATAATAATTCCTTTTTGCAAAAGTGATACCAAACCCCTAGATGTTGTAGAAATCTCAGTATCCTTGTTTTTACAAACCTCATCTCGTTTTTTTTGGTATTGTTTTAATGTAAATGAAACATCGTTAACTTCTAATATTAATGGCCATACAATTTCATGCCACACTAATCTCCTGTTTTCAGTAGCAGATGCGTATTTGCCCTTATCTCTCAACATTAATAACAACTTTAGATGTGGTTATAATTGAATAGTTGTCTCAAAAAGAAATTGAAGAATCTCTGACCCTTTTGGAAAAAGATTGGGAGATAGATCCTGTACTTCGTGATTTTGTTTTAGGAAAACGTTCTGATATTGCAGATCATACTGTAAAAGTTAAGGATGTGATATTTCATATTCCATTTTTAATAAGTGAAAAAAAATTTGTCTTGTGGAAATGTTACTGGCCTGATTGTCATAATTGTTGTGATAGACAAGGCAGACTTCCTTTGACTGCTGATGATTTGATTACCATAGGTAAGGGATTAAAGTATGAAAAAATCTCTGATTTTATAAAAAAAGAAACCCTAGTTGCTTCTTGGAATGAAAAAGGACCCACAGGAGATGCAACTTCTATGACTACAATTAATCTAAAACGAAAAGAAAACGAAACAGAATCTGATGATGGAACACATATTTCATGTAGATTCCTAGATGACAAAGGTGGATGCAGCATGCATCCCACCAGACCCGGAGTTTGCTATCTTTATCCATTTTCTACCTGGCTACAAAACGAAAAAGGCACTGCTCGTGTGCATGCAACATTTCAATTTACTGGAGATTGTCCTGGATTTTATCTTGCAGATTCTACAGATCATATGAAGGAGGTTTTAGATGACTATTCTAAAATTATTTATGATTACAATATGAAATCTGCTAGAACTATACGCGAAGGTTTTGGTTCAGTTAACTTTGGTTAATTCTTCTTTAGAACAACATAGATTGAATCATCTTTTTCCATTTCAGTAAAGGCCTTTATCTCTATAATATCAAAATTATTTCCAATTATTTTCTTTAATTGGTCTATTTCGTAATACATAAAGAGCAGTCCTCTCTTTTTTTCAACTTTATCTCCCTTCCAAAAACAATGAAAGACAATTCCATTTTGGTTTAGTATCTCTTTTTGTCTGGCAAAAGATTTTTTGAGATCTGTTTTTGTTAAATGATGTAGTACTTTGTTAGAGTAAATGCAATCAAATTGCCTCTCTGTAGGAATGGTTACTGCGTCAAGCTTGAGCAAATCTGCGTTTTTGTTATTTTTTTTGTATCTATCTAGAAAAACTTGTGAACTATCAGAACCTGTAGTGGTGTATGATTTTTTAAGAATATCCAAATCTCTTCCAGGACCAATTCCAAGCTCAAGTAAAGTAGATTTTATAGGCAGATATTTTTTTAAAATCTTGATAAGCTTCTTACCATTCCAGTCTTCTGACCTCTTGATGTACTCTTCTATGCCTTTTTTTGTATCATAATACCCCATTTTACAAAAAATTATGCTTTAGCGACCTTCATTAGATCACGCATGTGAATTTCCATTCCAAACCTTTTTTCGTTCTTTTTCATGTAACGGAAAATAGCTAGTACATCAGCTAGTGATTTTATAATAGAGAAGTTTTTGTGAATCTTTTTTCTAACAAACTTGAATACCTTGCCGTAAATCTTATAGTAATCGTCTACTGCTTTTTCATATTTTTTTGGATCATTCATGTGTTCAAGAAAGATATCTGCACAAATCATACTTGGAATGATTCCCTCACCTAATAGTGGGTATACAGTTCCAATTGACTCGCCAACTCCTACTACTTTGCCGTGATAGAATGGCTTGCAAAGGTCAGGTGTTGCCAGTCTGATAGGCCTTCCTACAGTTTTTGTTATTTTTCCACCATATTTTTTGAAGAACTTGTCTGTTTCTTCTACATGCTGTTTATTGTAATCACCTGCACCAATGTGGGCTAGCTTTTCTCCTAGTGGAAAGTACCAAAAGTAGCCACTCATTCCTGGAAATGGCTTTATTAGAAAATCATCAAAGGGAACCTTGTCTTGATATTCTATTTTGTATTCATATGTAGGAAGGAAAAAATCTTTTTCTAGTTTAGGTAGATACATTCTGTGAAATCCTGTACAGTCAACGATTAGGTCGTACTCTGCTTCTATCTGTTCTAGCATTGGTGCTTCTCCATATCTAACATCACAATCTTTTATGAAATCTTGAATTAATCCAATTTTATTATATGTGCATAATCCGTGAAGGCCAATGTCAAACTCGGTTTTGCTATTCATAATAACATGCATTTTTTTTCCATCATGTATGACATATTTTGAAAAATCGATTCCTACTTTGTTGCAAAGCTCAGTCATTGTACTTTTGATTGTACCCCAGGCGCAAATAGAATCATGCCTTTCTTTTTTTGAGCGCTCGTATCCTACAACTTTATGTTCAGAGTTTTTTAGTCTGGCCATAAGATAGCTGCCAGCAACTCCCATGCCCATTATTGCAATCTTCAATTTAGCTTTTCTTGGTTTTAGGTGTAATAAATAGGATTTTTCTAAGTTGGTATAGTGGTATAACTATGCAAAACTAGGCAGTTTCTAAAAAATTTGAAAAATTCTTAATTCATAGTTTTTCTAAAGATAATTCATGAAAGGTCAAGACAAGGGATTTGACTCTGCATACTATCAGAAAAAACGTCAAAAAAAGATACTAAAGAAAGATTAGGTTTATCTAGAATTTAAAACATGGAAAGCTACATCTTGAAAAAAATCAGCATACATGCAAAAACAAAAGAAATGAAGGTTAATCCAGATTACTTTACAGGTAAAGTACTTTTGCAAGAACTATCAAGTATAGTTGAATCTCGAGAACAGAAAATTTTTCATGTCACATTTCAAAACGGAGCTCGAACTAAATTACACACTCACACTGGAGGTCAAATCCTAATTGCTACCAAAGGAAAAGGTAGTCTTGAAATGTATTTAAAATCAGGAAATGACAAATCAAAATTTCTCATCAAAAAAACAGATAAAATCAATCTTTTGCAAGGTGATATTGTATACATTCCTGCAAAAAAATTACATACTCATGGTTCTATTGACAAAAACCGAGTATTTTCACATATTGCAATTAATGCAAACGCCTCAACTAACAAACCCGCAAATACAACATGGTATGAATCAGATTTTAAAACAAAAGTAACAAAAATACTAGTATAATTTTTAAAAATTAAGCCTTACCATTTATTTTCTAAAGTGGAATTAAACTGTGACAACATGTTTGCGTAAATCCTCATCATAACTTGGGCATATTTATCAAAAGACTCTATTGCAGAAATCCTCGTCTTAACATAAGTATTGAGAATCTGAGTGGATATGTCAATTTGTGAAGAAATAATATCTCTAAAAGTATTAGAAATATTATCAAATGATTTGAGAGTATTTTGATCAATTTCTAATTTATCAAAAAACTCTTTTTCTGCAATATAACATGTACCAAAGATTTGATCAAATGAATGTAGATATGCTGTATAAAGATCAGTGTACTGTTGCAAGTATGCTGGAACTTGAAATTCCATTTTTTTAATTATGCTTGATGTACTGTTTTTCATAACATCGCATACAGAAATTTTAGTTTGAGGCAATTTTTTGGAAGATTTTTTTGTTTGAGGAATATCTTGAAAAGACTCTGGGAAATCTAAATCTGATGGTTTTTGAACAATTGAAGCCATTATCTTAAAACTCAATAGTTGGTATAAAAACACGTGTAGGTAATTTCTGAAAAATATTCTATTTTTTAAATTAAATTCGAAAATTCATTATTTAATAGCTGGCTTGAAAGTTCATGTCTTAAAATGATTATCGATATTCATCTCCACAATCTCCAATCGAATCAAACAAATTGTTTGCTTTTGATGTTACCTCCATAATCCTAGAATAATCTTTATCATCAAGGCTAAAATCAAATGTTTTTTGGTTTTCTGAGATGTGTTCTGAAATGCCTAATCTAGCTCCAATTATTGCCCCTGCAACACAAGGCCTGTCTATTATGAATCGTGTTGCAACATTTGCAATGCCCACTTGATGTTTTGTTGCAATTTGGTCTAAAACCAAGAGAAGTTCTTGGAAGAGATTCCATCCTCCCCATGCATCAATCATGTTTTTGTATTTTTGTAAGGATAGTGTATCCAAGTCTGCCCTTGTTGGTTCTGGTTTTCCTAGATATTTTTTAGAAAAAAATCCACCAAGTAAGGTTCCATATGCGAGTAATTTTATGTCATGCTTTATGCAAAAGGGGACCATCTTTTCTTCTGGTCTCTGGTCTAAAATAGAATACTGGACTTGGTTTGATACAAGCTTGAATCCTTGCTCTACGATTATTTTCATTCTATCAGTATCAAAATTAGTCAAGCCAAGATGCTTTATCTTACCTTCCTCTTGCAGCTTTGTTATCTGATGTAATGCATCAAGGTAGCTTTTATCATTATAATCCCACCAATGAAACTGTAAAAGATCAATTGATTCTACATTCATTCTTTTTATTGACTGTTCAATGTAATGGCCTACAATAGAGCCAGTCATTGGACCTGGGTTTGGGACAAACTTTGTTAGGGCTTGAGATTTTGCAAGCTCTTCTTTTTCTAGTAATTTTCTAAATTCTCCTAGAAATGTTTCAGCTGGACCATAAATGTCTGCCATATCCCATGTAGTAAAGCCTGCTTTGTGGTATCGTAGCATTTGTTCTACTGCAGTCTTTTTATCAATTTGTCCATGACCTCCAGCTACCTGCCACAATCCATTTAGTATTTTGCAAATCTGTAAATCCGGTGCAAGGATGGTAGTTTTTTCTTGTTGTGACATGCATTATTCTATCTATTAGGGTCTTATGATTGGTATAACTATGCAAAACTAGGCAGTTTTTGGAAAAAATCGCTGAACTTGCATAAAAGAACAATTATTTTCATGGAAATTTTTTTTAGAATAATAGTTCTCTTAAGCAGATTCGAACCCTCATTACTTTTTTATTCAATCAAAATAGCTGGCTTGAAAGGCCTAGCATGTCTTGCTTTGCCTTTAGGATCATAAATTCCTGAATCAGATTCTGAAAACACTTGAACAACAACTCCAAAGTCAGCTTTAGCTAAACTAATCAGCTCAGATCCAATCAATTTTTTCTCATCAAACTCTCCAGTCTCTAGCTTACTTTTTCTAATCTCAACTGGCTCAGACAAAATATCCTTAATTGCCTTTTGCACAAAATCAGGATTCTTTTTAATATCAGCAGTTTCTGGATTTGCCATCAAATCTTTCATTATAGCACCCATGTTAGTTTGTCCTGACATTACTTTATCTAATATAGCATGATATGCTTTAGATTTGAAAGCATCAGATGTGTAAATTGTAATTTTTTTAGGATTCATCTTTGTTACTCTGATAATATTTGAAATATCATCAACTATAGATTTGAGAAGCTCCTCAGATTGAATGGCATTTGCGTCAATTGAATCATCTAAAACAGCAGGCCAGCTGCTCTGAGAAACCATTCCAGAGTTTCCAAGCTTTTCCCACATTTCTTCAGCAATGTGTGGTGCAAATGGAGATAGCATTGCCACTCTTTTTGTGTTAATTTCATGTAAAACCCCAGAATAGTCATCTCGACCCTTTGCTTTTGCTCTTTTCAAATACCACTGTAAATCACCCTCAAATGAGAACAAATTCCTGTGTAGCGCCTCTCGCAGTCTCATTTTTTCAATAGAAATAGCAATATCAGAAATCAAAGATTGTAATTTAGATAAAATCCACTTATCTTCAGCTTCTAATTTTCCATATTTTCCAGGCTTTAGCTGAGAACAATCAGCTAGCAATACTTCTAGCTTGTTTTTAATTCCTGAAACTGATTCTAAATTAAAATCTGCATCCTGTAACAGCTCTGCTGATATTATTATTGCAAGACGGATTGGATCTGCACCATAATCTCGTATTGCTTGTCGTAATGGAATTATATTTCCCATACTTTTTGACATTTTTTTGCCATCCATCAAGACAGAACCATTTACAACAATTTGTTTAGGCCAGTTCTCTTCAGGAAATATTGCAACATGATTTAAGACAAAAAATGTAAGGTGATTTGGGACCAAATCTCGCCCCGAATGACGAGAATCTACTGGATAAAAGTAAGAAAACTCTTTTCTAATTTCTTCTACTATCTTTTTTGGAACAGCTAAGCCATCAGGACTACCTTTTCCCAAAAGAACATAATCAAAAAACTCCTTTGATAGTTTGTCAGCTGATATAGTTCCTGCGTTTACAAACTTTGCAAGAATATAGTACGCCATGTATATTACAGAGTCTGACAAGCTTTCAACAATCCAGTCCTTATCCCAGGGAATCTTTGTTCCCAATCCATGTTGGCGCGCACACGCTCGCTCTCGCAACCAACCAATTACATAATCAAACTCTCCCTGAATCTCCTGTGGCAAAATGCTCATTGAATGTAGACATTTTGTTGCCTTTTCCTTCCAAGCTTTATCCCCATAGTTTAGAAACCATTGATTAGTCAAAATCTTAACAACACATTCAGCTCCACAACGACATCTTACAGGAGAGTTTGTAAGCTCTAGTAACACATCTGAATGTTTTTTTGTAGCTAACCAATTTTTTACCAAATCTTTAACTTCAGAAACCTTTTTTCCTGCAAACTGCTCGGTGTTTTGCTTTAAAACGCCAGCGTAAAACTCCTTGCCATAAACATCTTGTGTAGCCTCTTCTAATTTTGGATCAGTTTGATCTTTTATTCCAAGTTTTTCAACGGCATCTTTTGCTGAAAATTCTCCAAATCCTTCTGTAGAAATTATTGAAATTGGCTTGATTTTTGAGGCTAAATTGTTCCCTTTTTTCTTCAAATCCTCCAAAGCCTGGTAATCAAATGGAGCATGTGCTGGAACTGACATTACTA
>Ga0334722_10001631_pt1 | contig 27463 bp, 28 predicted proteins | sample C3_bottom_MG_FD_207210 | JGI IMG/M metagenome (GOLD analysis project Ga0334722, IMG submission 207210) | Sediment microbial communities from Yellowstone Lake, YNP, Wyoming, USA - C3_bottom | ecosystem: Environmental > Aquatic > Freshwater > Lake > Sediment | place: USA: Wyoming | collected... | reverse complement strand
TTGTGTCATCATTATTTCACCTCGTTGGTGATACTGGTTTTGTGTCTCGATAACCTTAACCTATCACATTAACGAGGTTTTTTATTGCTTTGCTTTTTTGCATCGCGGTTTTTGGGTCTTTATGCTACTTTATCCGAAGGAAGACGGACGCGATGATTGAAACAGGCGATGATTATGATTGAAACAGCCAATGTAAAACAGGACTCGGCAGACCTCAGACGCCGGTGGTTTTCGGACGACTATTTCGATCTGATCGTATGGGAAGAAGCAGCCGGTGAGATAATCAGGTTTGAACTCTGTTACGGCAAATTCAGGGATGAACGCGCCCTGGTATGGGACCGCGAAGCAGGCTATTCGCATCTCAGGGTCGATGACGGTGAAAACGCTGCGGGGAAATTCAAAATGTCGCCTATATATGCAGCCGACGGCCTTTTCGACCGTAATGCGGTGGCCGACGGATTTCTTGCCGCAAGCGTGACGATTGATCAGGCTGTCGCGTCGTTTGTATACAACAAACTTAAGGAGTCGCCGGAATAAATGAGGCGGGGAAATCCACAAATCATGGGAACAGGCAAGGCGCCTGATTATCCTTTCTCAGGGTCGAATGACAGCCTGTAGCAGAGTCGCATGATAATTAGCCCGGATGAATCAAGGGTCGTATCCTCTGTAGGCTGGGTCGATAAAAACAGCCTTTGGACGCTCGATACAGCTTCGGACAGCATTCATCTATTCAGGGTTTCCGACGCGAATTATATCAGCCTGCATTATACGGGCGGAGACTTCTTCTCGGCAATGCACCATTACAGCGGCGAAAAAATCGTAATCTCGGCGCATTCATTCGAAAGGCCGGAGGTCGCCGGGGCGAGGCTTATTTACGAGGCCGGTGCAGTGCGGTTTGAAGGGGACAAGGAAATCTGGAAAAAATTGCCCAGGGCATACACCGGATACCTGAAACTCCCGGCAAACGCGGATTTCCATTTGCTGCTGCTTAATCCCGCCGGACCGGACCTCGAAATTATCGGTCTGGAATGGTACGATGCCTCCTATGATAAAGACTACCAGGGCATTGTCGGGGTTGCTGAAGTCCCTGAATCTTCCCTGGCAATTATAAGCATTCAACGGGATTCGAGGCCGGTGCTGTACGACCTTAAAACCCGCAAAGCGGTCAATAAACTTACTCTTGCGGGACGGAGCGGCAATCCCTGCCTGAGATTCAGGCGCACAGCGAAGGAGTTATGGGCTGATGATTATGATACGCTTATAAAAATCGATCCTGATGACTGGCAGGTTAGAAAAAAAGCGAGGCTGCAGGGCTTCTCAGGAAACTCGATGGAATTCATCGGCAATTATGCCTTCAGCAGAGACGAAACCCTGTGCGCTGTCGCCCGGCCCTTCAGCGGAGATGTAGTTGCTCTTGATACGCAACGGTTTAAAGTCACGCACTATGCAAAGCTGGGCGGCCAACCTTTAGAGGTTTGCCTGTTAAACGGCGGCGTTGTGTACAGCAGGGACTGGAAAACAGGTAAATTGCTAAAGGGCAACCTGAAAAAGAAGTGGTTCGCATAAATACCGGCCCGGTTTCATAGGCTTGCCGAATCTGCAAACTGCCCCGATCGATTATCATCATAATTATTTATTCAGGCGGCCCGGACGTCTATGTCGGCCGCGGGCAATATGATAGAATGTTGATAACCGAGGGCCATGCGTTCCGAAGTTGTCTGCGCCCATTATCCAAAATCATGATCCGAAATCGTGATCCGAAACAGGCGGCAGGCATTAGACATCCGGAGGTCTGATGACAAGGCATATACTTGATTTCTTTTTCAAACCCGGCGCAGTGGCCGTAGTGGGCGCAAGCACGAAGGAGCAGTCAATCGGGTTCACCATTGTAGACAACCTTCTGCAGGCTAAATTTCCCGGCAGCATATACCCCATAAACCCGAACCACACAGAAATACTTGGCCTGCAGGCCTATCCTTCCCTCGCTGCTGTAGGCGCTCCAATAGATCTTGCGGTAATAGCCATCCCCATAAATAAAGTTGCCGCGGTGATCGAGGAATGCGGCGCGGCAAAAATCCCCGGAGCGATCATTATATCCGCAGGCGGCAAGGAGGCGGGTGCTGAAGGCGAAAAGATTGAAGCGGATATCATGGCTGCGGCCGGACGCAGCGGCGTCAGATATATGGGACCGAACTGCATGGGCATCCTGAGTCCGCACAACCGTCTGAATGCGAGCTTTGCGTCCCACTTCGCATCCTCCGGCAGTGTGGCCCTGCTCTCGCAGAGCGGCGCCATATGCAGCGCCGTCCTGGACTGGGCGCGACGGGAAAAGATCGGCTTCAGCCATTTCGTCAGTATAGGGTCGATGGCCGACCTCGACTTCGCGGACATGATTGATTATCTGGGAAACGATTCCTGCGCCAGAAGCATCATCATCTATATGGAGAGTATGACCAATCACAGGAAGTTCATGAGCGCTGCCAGGTCCGTATCCAGGGTCAAACCGATAATTGTGGTAAAGTCGGGTCGCAGTGATGCGGGAGCGAAGGCTGCGGCCTCGCATACCGGCGCGCTGGCCGGGCTTGACGAGGCCTACAACGCGGCCTTCAGACGGGCCGGGATCATCAGGGTGGACACGATTTCACACCTGTTCAGCTGCGCCGAGGCCCTCGGAAGAATGAAGCGTCCGACAGGCGGAAACCTGGGAATAATTACCAATGCCGGAGGGCCTGCTGTCATGGCGGTCGATGCCCTGAGCAAATGGAGGGTCGAACCGGCCGCGTTGAGTCCGGAGACGCTGAATAGTCTGGACAAAGGACTCCCCGGCTTCTGGAGCCGCGGCAACCCTGTTGATGTGCTGGGAGACGCCACGCCGGAGCGTTATCTGCATGCTGCAAAAATATGTCTTGAAGCCCCGGAACTTTCAGGCCTCGTCATAATCCTCACGCCCCAGGCAATGACCGATCCGACAGCGGTTGCCGCGGCCCTTGCGCCTGAAATCAGGGGCCGGACAAAGCCGGTGTTTGCGGTCTGGATGGGCGGCAGCGACGTGGCCGAGGGTATACGCATCTTAAATGATACCGGTATCCCGACCTACGCGACTCCTGAAGAGGCGGTCGACACTTTTATGCAGATGTACTCCTACACCAGGAACCTTGAACTTCTCCAGGAGACGCCGCCCCAGATGCCCCCGGACATCCACGTGGAAACAGGCCGCGTAAAAAGCTATATAGAAACCTCGCTGAAGCGGGGGCAGAAGATACTCACAGAGATCGAAGCCAAGGCCATATTGTCGGCATACGGCATACCAATCAACCAGACAGTGGTGGCCTCATCCGCTGCTGATGCAATTGAAGCGGCGCAGCAGATAGGGTTCCCTGTTGTAATGAAGATCCATTCCCCGGACATCACCCACAAGTCGGATGTGGACGGTGTGCGCGTAAACCTGCACAGCGCCCAGGAAGTTAAAGCCGCTTTTGCGGAAATTACCGAAAGGGCCGCAAGCCTCAGACCCGGGGCCAATATCTTCGGAGTGACTGTTCAGGCACAGGTAAGCGTCTCGGGACCGGAGCTGATTATCGGCTGCAAGAGAGACCCCGACTTCGGCCCTCTGATCCTTTTCGGCGCGGGCGGGGTGCTGACCGAGATATTCAAGGATTCGGCAATAGACCTGCCGCCTTTGAATATGCTGCTCGCAAGGCGGCTTATGGAGAGGGTGCAGATTACCCGCATACTGAAAGGGTACAGAAACATACCGCCGGCCGACATGGGGCGGCTTGCCGAAATGCTGGTCAGGCTTTCGCAGCTTGTGACGGACTTCCCTGAGATAACGGAGCTTGATATCAATCCGCTTCTGATCTCCGGGGGCCTGCCTGTTGCCGCGGACGCCCGCATAGCGCTTTCACCTTCATCCGTGCCTGCCCCGCGGCATCTGATAATAAGCCCTTATCCCAACCAGTATGAGCAGTACTGGACCACTGAGGACGGCACCCCTGTGCTGCTGCGTCCCATGAAACCCGAGGACGAGGAGTTGACCGCCGGCCTTTTACAGGCCTGCTCAGAGGAAACCATCTACTTCAGATATTTTCAGCAGATCAAGAGCTTTCCCCACAGTTTTCTGATCCGCTTTACCCAGAACGACTATGACAGGGAGATGGGCATTGCTGCCATAAGTCAGCCTCCGGGGCCTGAGCACATGATGGGTGTCGGACGGCTTATAATGACGCCTGAACGCGATCAGGCGGAGTTTGCGGTCATTGTCGCCGACCGTTGGCAGGGCAAGGGACTGGGTGAAAAACTTATGGAGCGCGTAATCGAAATCGCCCGCGAAAACGGAGTAAAGAAAATATCCGGCGATGTGCTGGCTCAAAACCGTCCCATGATGGCGCTCATGCGCAAACTCGGGTTCGGAATGGGAAAGCTGGAAGAGGGGGTTCAGGTTGTGGAAATGGAATTATAGCGGCCTCCGACTTTGCGAAATTTTGTGATAAGCTTTAAAAAAGTCCGCGCCTTATCCATTAGCGGCAGCGCAGGCCGGGAGATATGCCGGCGTAGCCCGAATTGAAAAAGGAGAGAACCATGAAAGTTTTGATCGTCTACTACAGCTCTTTTGGAAATGTCTATAAAATGGCAAAACTGGTGGCGGAGGGAGTCGGACAGGTCCAGGGAGCAGAGGCTGTGATAAGAAGAGTCCCTGAGCTGATTCCCGACTCTGTCGTGCAATCAAGGACCGACCTCAAAGCCGGATCAGACATGCAGAAGGATATAATATTCGTCACCCATGAAGACTTCAAAGAGGCCGGGGCCATTGCCTTCGGCAGTCCTACAAGGTTCGGGAATGTATCCGCCCAGCTGAAAAACCAGATAGATCAACTCGGTCCGTTGTGGATGCAGAAGACGTTTGAAGGAAAGCCTGCCGGCGTATTTGTCTCGACAGGCTCAATGCACGGAGGACAGGAATCCACCATCCTCTCCCTGATGAATGTTCTCCTGCACCTCGGCTTTATCCTGGTCGGGGTCCCCTACTCTGTGCCGGATCTTTTCCTGACCAAAGGCGGAGGAGCGCCTTACGGTCCCGGCCATGTTGCAGGCCCGGACAATGCCCGAGAGATCGATGAGAACGAGGCGAACATCTGCCGTTATTTCGGCAGGAGACTCGCGGAGATCGGGTTAAAGCTCAACAAATAAAAACCTCAAATAAAAACCGCGTTTGCGGTTCCGGCATAATGTAGTCCGCGCCTCCCCTTTTTATCCTCGCTGCACTGCGGGACCGATCACGTTTTGCGCCTGCCGTTGAATTTATTCGAAGTCTGTGATTAAATAATCCGTTTCAAAAAAAAGGTTGGAAAAACATATGGAGGATAATCAACAATGAAAAAGACGTTGGCATCGGTATTCATCTTTTCGCTTATTACATTTTTCGCGGGTTCTGCGCATGCGGTAAAGCCGCCTCTTTTCACAGATGAGGCAACTACCATAGGCAAGGGCAAGGTCGAGATCGAACTTAACGGCGAGTACGCCCACAATTCGGATGAAGGCGTTACGGAAAAGGAAACCGTCATCGAACCCAAATTTACATACGGGGTCGCGGAAAATATCGATATCGCGCTGGCTGCGCCTTACAAGTTCATAAGGGTCAGGGGCGGGGCCGACGATTTCTCATCGGACGGTTTTGGAGACGCGGCGATCAGCCTCAAATGGCGTCTTTACGAAGAGCACGGTCTGGCCTTTGCGGTAAGGCCGGGCATTACATTGCCGACCGGCAGCCATGAAGACGAGCTTGGGACGGGCAAGGTAACTTACAGCCTCTTCCTTCTCGGCACCAAAGAGTTCCATCACGGCGCTTTCCATGCAAACATCGGTTATCTCAGGAACGAAAACAAATCTGATGCCCGCAAAGACATTTTATTCGGCTCAGCCGCCGTCGAGTACGAAGCTGTCGAACATCTGGCGCTCGTGGCAGATATAGGCATTCATACCAACGCGGACAAGAATTCAAATACGCATCCTGCCTACATTCTCGGCGGACTTATCTATTCCGTGAGCAAAAACATGGACGTCGACCTCGGACTCAGGGGCGGGCTTACAAAGACAGAGCCGGATTATACGCTTCTTTGGGGCATGAAGCTTAAGTTTTAAACAGCCCGTAAAAGTTTAGTCGTTCCAAAAAAGAAAGGTCTGCGGCAACGCAGGCCTTTCTTTTTTGGGGCCCGGAAGGTGCGACCTGAAGCGGACAGGAAGGGGGAACAAAGCAGCAACAGGGCAGAAAAGATTTATTGACACATTTTCCAAACAGCGATAGAGTTTTCTTAGAGGGGCGTGCAAGCCCCGCAAAAAAAATCCGTAAAGCGGGTAGAAATGACATACCGTTTACGCGTTGGCCGTGTGCAGATCAGACGCCTTATCCTCACAACATTAGCGTTAGCGCTCGGTATCTGCGCCTGCGTTATGCCGCCGGCTAACATAAGACAAAGCAGCGACGCCCAGGCGTTCTGGCCCAACAAGGTCTGCAAAAACTGCCATAACAAGATTTTCGGACAACATACGCAATCATATCACGACAGGTCTTTTTCCAATCCTGTCTTTCTGGCCCAATATTTCAAAGACGTGCTGCCCAGGGCTGAAAAAGACCCTGCAATAATGATTGCGGCCGAAGAATGTATAAGCTGTCATGCACCCGTATTTTATATGACCAACAAACGGCATGTCGGAACAAAAGATGAAGTGGCGGACATTCCCGGGATCGACTGCGATTTTTGCCATACGATAACGGGTTACCGGAATAAGATTCCCGGAGGTGGAAACTATATTTCGGACCTGGGAAACGAACGTAAACTCGGACCTTTCAGTCACGAGTATAACTGGCATCATGTCTATTCCGAACTGCACACAAGGAGCGAGTTCTGCGGCATATGCCATGATGCGGTAAACCGCTTCGGCCTGCAAACCGGGGCTACCTACACGCAATGGAAACGGAGTATATATGCAAAAAACGGGATACAGTGTCAGGACTGCCACATGAATGTCAGGGGTTTTCTCAGTGAAGGCCTGCCTGTCTATGAATCGGGCAGCGCCACAGCGGACATGCCGCTCATTGCATCTCAATACCGGGAAAAACTCTATACTCATCTTTTTCCCGGCGCACATTCAAAATCTCAGATAATGGGCGCAGGAAGCCTTTCTCTGGGCATAGTGGTGGAAAAGACCGTTATCTCACCGGGGGATCTGCTGGAGATTACCGTCCTGGTAGATAATACGAAGACAGGCCACAAAATGCCGTCCGGAAGCGCAGCGCTCAGACACTTATGGGTTGAACTCGAAGCTGATATCAACGGGAAGAGCTTCCGGATCCCGGCGGAAAGCAGGGATACTGAAACCGGTTATGCCCTTGCGGGCGGAGGAGATTTCGACATGGAGATACTCGGAAACGATATACCTCCCGGGAGCCGGGTATACCGTGTCGTTTATAAAGACGCTTCAGGCAAACAGACTCTTTCATCTTTTGATGCGGTCGGCATAGCATTCGACAACTGCCTGGATGCTGCCGAAATGAGGAAGGAAAAATATCATTTCAGGATACCCGAAGGCTCAAAGGGAACTCTATCCCTGAAGGCCGGACTAATGTATCTGTCTTACCCGGGTTCTTTTGCAAAACGTCTTGGACTGCCGGCTGCGGAGCCGTTCGAGATAGGGGTCTCCCGAAAGCTCATAACCGTTCAATAGCCTAATCATACTGTCTGATCAATAGTCTGAACGAGTCCGCATTACTTGTCTTCCCCGTCCGCAAACGGATGCGCCTTGTCGTAAACGTCCATCAGATGGGTAATGTCCAGGTGAGTATATTTTTGTGTCGTAGAAAGAGAGGAATGGCCGAGCAGTTCCTGTATTGTCCTCAGATCCGCCCCGCCCTGCAGCAGGTGAGAAGCGAAGGTATGTCTCAGCGTATGAGGCCCGATCTTACCGCTAATGCCGGTCTGTCTTGCATATTTGACGACTATCCTCCTTATGCCCCTGTCTGAAAGAACCGTCCCGCCCCTGTTGAGGAACATGGCCTTGTCTTTTCTCTTGAGCAGTATTCTTTCAACCATATAGGTCTTGATGGCGTCGACCGCCTTGGACCCTATCGGCAGCAGTCTCTCTTTTTTCCCCTTGCCCCTCACCTTTACAAGCCCCTCTCTTGTATTGACGTCTTCCACATTCAGGCCCGCAACCTCGCCGACACGAAGACCGCTCGAATAAAGGAGTTCAAGTATGGCCCTGTCCCGCGACGTCTGAAAACCGATGCCCTTCGGCATTTCCACAAGCGCAAACACGTCGTCCACAGACAGAAATTTCGGCAGAAGCTGGGCCTTTTTGGGAGTTGAAACAAGCTTCGCTGGGTTCATCTGTATGTACCCTTCCCTGTGCAGGAACTTCAGAAAAGACCTGACCGCAGCGAGTCTCCTGCCTGCCGAGGTTTTTTCAAGGCCGTCCCTTATCTGTTTTGCGGTAAAACTCCTGACATCCATAAGATCGATCTCTTCCGGTGTCTTTGAACCGATATGCGCGACAAAACCTTCGAGGTCTTTGCGGTATGCCCTGATCGTATGTTTCGAGGCGTCCTTCTGGACTTCGAGAAATCTGATAAATTCATCGACCAGTTTTTTCATTTATCTTTGGTAAAATCCAGGCTGAAAAAATCCATCAGTCTGCAATATAGGCCTATACCCTACAGGCTATCCGCCTGAATAGTTGCGATCTTTTTCAGATAATCTTCCCAGTCCGCAAGCGCCTTGTCGACTATTATTTTTCTCTTCTGTTTCTTGTCTCGCATCTTTGCGGCAGCAGCGGGCACAGGGAACAGTCCGAAATTTATGTTGCTGGGCTGAAAGTGCCTGCTCTCCGAATCGATCAGATGATATATCAAAGCGCCGTGCGAGGTAGAGAACGGCAGTTCCGGAAGTTCTTTGCCGGCAAGCTTCAGGCCCGCGTTGATACCTGCCAGAAGCCCCATGGCGGTTGATTCGATATAACCCTCTACCCCTGAAATCTGTCCTGCGATATAAAGGTCAGTTCTGTTTTTCAGTGTCAGGTCCCTGTTAAGGAAGACCGGGGCATTTATAAATGTATTGCGGTGAAGACTGCCGAACCGCAGGAACTCCGCATGTTCCAGTCCCGGTATCAGGCGGAACACCCTTTTTTGTTCAGGCCACTTCAGCCTCGTCTGAAAACCGACGATATTATATGAAGTCAGCTCCCGGTTTTCCGCCCTGAGCTGCACAACCGCATAAGGCTCCTTCCCGGTCTTCGGGTCAGGCAGGCCCACCGGCTTCATCGGCCCGAACCTCGGCGTATCAAATCCGCGGGATGCCATGACCTCCACAGGCATGCAGCCTTCAAAGACCCTTTGTTCCTCGAACTCCCTTGCGGTCACTTTATCGGCCTCTGTCAGGGCGGAATAAAAGGCCTCGTATTCCTCTTTTGTCATGGGGCAGTTCAGATAGTCGTCCCCTTCGCCCTTGCCGTATCTCGAAGCCCTGTAAACTTTCTCATAATCCACGGACCCGGCATCTATGATCGGAGCTATCGCATCATAGAAGTAAAGGTATTCCCCTCCTATCAGCTGCGCCAGCGCCTTTGTCATGGCTGTGGAAGTCAGGGGACCCGTAGCCAGTATGACAGCGCCGCCCGGGATTTCCGACATCTCCTGCCTGACAACCTCGATATTGGGTTCATTTTCTATCCTGTTCGATATATAACCGGCAAAGAGCTCTCTGTCAACGGCCAGGGCCGAGCCCGCAGGCACGGTCGAGGCCCCAGCCGCCTCCATTATCAGGGAGCCTGCCATGGACAGTTCTTTTTTCAGGACACCGGGAGCGGTATAGAGATCGTTGGACCTGAGAGAGTTTGAGCATACCAGTTCGCCCAGCATGCCGGTGCGGTGAGCCTCGGTCTGCTTGTCCGGTCTCATCTCATAAAGCCGGACCTTCACACCCCGTCGGGCCGCCTGCCACGCAGCCTCGGAACCTGCGAGCCCGCCGCCTATTACAGTCAATATTTCGGACATGCTTTGATTATAACTTAATAACAGTCTCCATGATAACCGAAGCAAAATATTGCCCGCCGAAAGTTCCATATAGAGCACTCTATTGCGATAAATGAGACGGCAGCAAAACAGCAACTTGACAGGTTATCATTTTCGGAGCTATCATGGTCTTACAATTATCTTACTTTTTGGGGGACCATGTAATGCAGATGACAAAGCTGTCAAGTAAAGGGCAGGTCATAATACCCAAATCACTGCGGACCCGTCATCACTGGGAGGCGGGTCAGCAGCTCGCGGCAATAGACGTCGGCGACGGTATTCTGCTCAGACCGGCCTCGACATTCCACGAGACTTCCCTGAAAGAGGTTGCCTCTTGCCTGCCTCATCGCGGCCCGGCGATAACCCTTGAGGAGATGGAAAAAGCTGTAAGAAAAGGCGCAAAAGCACAAAGCAGATGACAGGCGTAGACACGAACATCGTTGTCCGCCTTCTTACAGGTGATGATCCTTCACAATCGGCCAAGGCTAGGGCACTCTTCAAAAAAGAAACTGTTCTCGTCCCGGAAACGGTTATTCTGGAAACGGAATGGGTACTTCGGCATGCTTACGGATTTGAGTCTGCGGCGATACATACCGCCTTTTCCAAGCTCTTCGGACTCCCAAATGTAGTTCTTCATAATCCTCAGCGGATAATGACTGCTTTGGACTGGTACGGCGGCGGCATGGACTTCGCCGATGCGCTTCATCTTGCAGCGAGTCAGGATTGCCGGGTCTTCTATTCGTTTGATCGAAAACTGGCAGCCGGAGCAATAAACAAAAGCATTTGCAGGGTCAAAGAGCCTTAAAATGACCTTTCCGTCTGATTGTCAAATTTCTTGTCTAACAACGGGATGTCTTGTATGATATCGATAACGACGCGTTAATCAACTCGCAGGTTTGCTTAAACATCTCTGCTCTTAAATTTTCTCCTCGCCCATATCAGATTAATAGCAGGGCAGCCCATCCTGAATCGGCCTTATCATTTAAGCCGCATCCCAGGGCCACATCTGAAATTGGAAATGAGATATAATAAACGCAACAAAAATTCGTGGAGGTAACGTTGGAAACAAAAGTTTTTGCCGAGATGGCTTCCAGGGTAAAGAATCTCCCTCCTTATCTTTTCGCTGCCATCGACAAGATGAAACAGGAGGCCAAAGCGCGCGGCGTAGACCTTATAGATATGAGCATAGGCGACCCGGATATCCCCACACCCGGTCATATTGTGGACGCGATGAAACTGGCCGTCGAAAAACCGGAACACCACAGATATCCGTCGTATGAAGGCATGCTTTCTTTCAGGGAAGCTGTCGCAGCCTGGTATAAGAGGCGCTTCTATGTGGATCTTGCCCCGGGGAATGAGGTGTTGTCGCTGATAGGCTCGAAAGAAGGGATCGGCCATGTGCCTCTCGCATTCGTCAACCCCGGAGACGTCGTGCTGGTGCCTTCTCCCGGATATCCGGTTTACCCTGTGAGCACTATGTTTGCCGGAGGCGAGAGCTTCATAATGCCTCTTACGGAAAAAAACGGCTTTCTGCCGGATCTCCGGGCGATACCTGAGAGCGTTTTGATGAATACCAGACTGATGTTCATCAACTACCCCAACAACCCCACGTCTGCCGTTGCCGGAAAAAGTTTCTACGAAGAAGTGATCGCGCTGGCTTCAAAATATAATTTTATAGTCTGCCATGACGCGGCCTACAGCGAGATATATTTCGACGGCGAAAAACCGTTGAGCTTCATGGAAGTGGACGGCGCGAAGTCGGTCGGCATAGAGTTCCATTCACTCTCCAAGACTTATAATATGACCGGTTGGCGCATAGGCTTTGCCGTGGGAAACAGCGCTGTGCTGAACGGCCTCGGCAAGATAAAATCAAATCTGGACTCCGGAGTATTTCAGGCTGTGCAGGAGGCCTCGATAGCGGCCCTCTCCACAGAAGAAGCCGTCCTTTCAGACATCAGAAAGACCTATCAGGAAAGAAGGGACGTCCTTTACTCGGGACTCAAAGATATCGGTATTGCGGCAGCCAAACCTGCGGCCAGTTTCTATTTGTGGGCAAAGGTGCCGGCAGGCTTTGATTCGTCGGCCTTCACAGCGCATCTGCTGGAAAAAGCGGGCGTTCTTTCTACTCCGGGCAACGGCTTCGGCGCACCGGGAGAAGGCTTCGTCAGGTTCGCGCTCACCGTGTCCGCTGAAAGGACAAAAGAGGCTGTCGAGAGGATAAGGAAGATTCTTTAGTCGCTCCGTTCCGGTCACTTATTAACTTATTGATATGCCGATTGTCTATCTGGGAATTGGCTCAAACCTGGGCAGCAGGCAGGACAACTGTCTTCGGGCGGTTGAACTTCTTGAACCCGGAGGAGTAAAGCCGCTTGCGCGATCTTCCCTATATGAGACCGCTCCCTGGGGAAACAGATCCCAGCCAATGTTCATAAACATGGCGGTCCGTGCTGAAACCGCGTTAAGCCCGCCCGATCTGCTCTTATTCCTGAAAAAGATCGAAAATTATATGGGAAGGGTCCCGTCGGACAAATGGGGACCCCGAATTATAGACCTGGACATACTCCTCTACGATGATCTTGTGCTTCAAACCGCAGACCTTGTGATTCCGCATCCGTTAATGCACGAACGAGCCTTTGTCCTGGAGCCCCTCGCTGAAATAGCCCCGGACCTGGTTCATCCGGTCATGCAAAAGAAAATTCGGAAACTCGCTGATAATATTAAAAACATGTCTTCTAAAATTTAAACTTCAAGTTGAATGAGCCTTAATAATTGAATATAATGATAGGTAGAACCCGAAAGGAACTCTTTACAACAAGGAGGTGAACACAGGTTTTTTCAGGACAGTAATTCATCGAACGGATGAATGCACTTACTTTTAAAAAATAATTATTTAAAAAGGGGAGTAAAGTATGCGTAATAAGCTTATAGTTTTACTGGTTCTATTGATGGCAGCGGGCTCCTATATGGCCTTCGGCACGGCGACCGCTGTTGAAATGGCCGACACCTGTCTTACCGGCCCGAGCCCCTCAATCGAGGCAAAGGTCATAACTCCTTCGAAGGACATCACCTTTGACGCAACCGCGTACATAGCCGGGCACGGCGGACATATCGCTGTTATCGACATGAAGACGATGAAGGCCCCTACGGACATGGAAAAGGGCAGAATAGTCCTTACAGAGGCCGGTTCCGAGATGGAAGGCAAGATCGCGGGAATGAGCTTTGAAGAAGTGAAGAAGGCAGGCGGCACCCACGGCCAGTCTATTGTTAAAGAAAAAGGCAAGAAGGTAATGGTCGCAGGAACCCTCAGCGGCGACGTATACAAGATCGACCTGGCATCAGGCAAGAAAACCGGCCCGTACAAGGTCGGGGAAAAGTTCTGCGGCGCGATCGTTGGACCGGACGGCAAACTCTATTTTGAAGATATGGCCAACGGCAACGTGTACATCTGGGATTCCAAGACGCTGAAGACTGTGGATAAGATGCCGGTAGGCAAGGCAGTATGCGGCATCCAGTGGACCAAGAACGCCAAGAAGGCCTATATAACCGATATGCCGACCGGCGTTGTGTATGTTTATGACTGGAAGACAAAGAAAGAGATCAAGCAGATCACCAGCCCTGAGATGACGTTTATCCACCAGGCAAGGATGACCCCCGACGGCAAGTATCTGTTTGTCAGCGCTCCGAATGAATTCGATCCGGGCCTGAAGCCTCCTACGCACAAGAGCCAGATTATCGTCATCGACACAAAGAAAGACGAGATCATCAAGAGAATTATCCTTCCCGACAACATAAGACCTCATGATTTTGCATTTACAAAAGACGGCAAGTATGTGTTCATTTCGTCAAGGACATATGCCGACGACAGCACTGTCAACATTATGGATCTGAAGGACGCAAGCATCGTCAGATCAGTATCGGCCTGCGCAGCATGTCACAAGGAAGCAGGAGTTACAGTGAAGGTCGACAAGGGCTCCCCGCTTCTTTGCGGTATAGAAATGGATTGGGGAACCAAGACAGCAAAGGCAGCAAAGAAGAAATAGGCACAGTCCGCAAGTTTTCAAAAAAGGCCGGGAATTTGCCCGGCCTTTTTTTGAAACGGACACAGCGCGAATAGACATTTGTCTGAATTCCTACATATAATAGATCAATGAAACCCATAAAAATACCGGGACTTGCGATAAGAAATCTCAGGCGCAAATTAATCCGGACCATCGTCCTGCTGCTTATAGTGTCTGTGGTCACCGGCACCCTGCTTGGCGCTACCGTCTTTATTTCGGGTATGAGAAACGCCCTTAAAATAGGCACCTACAGACTCGGCGCGGACGTGCTGGTCGTGCCTGAAAAAAATGAGATGCAGGCAAAGGCGGCCCTGCTTGCCGGAGAACCCACCAGTTTCACAATGGACAGGGCGGTGTATGACAGGGTAAAACTGATTGAGGGTGTGAAGAACGCTTCTCCGCAGCTCTTTGTCAAGCCTGCGACATTCACATGCTGCTATAATGTTGAAGCCTTTCTGATAGCCTTTGACCCGGATACCGATTTTACGATCACACCGTGGCTCGACAAACACCTCAGAAAAAAACTCGTCGGCAATGAGGTCATCACTGGCAGCGCAATGCCGGTAATGACCGGCGATACGCTGCCTTTCTTCGGCACGCCGTTTACAATAGCGGGGACCATGGAGCCCACCGGCATGAAATTCTTCGACCAGTCGGTGTTCATGACAATGGACGCCGCATATGAAATGGCCGCTAATTCCAAAACCAAATCGATGCAGCCCATAGAACTGGGAAAAGACAGGATATCCGCCGTGCTGGTGCAGGTGCAGGAAGGCTTCACGCCCGACCGGGTCGCCATAAGGATCGAGCATGATATCGACGGCGTAAAGGCGATAGCTTCAGACGAGGTCACAAGCACTGTAAGAAAACAGCTGGGAGGACTCCTCAAGGGTATATTGGCACTTAGCGCGGTGCTGTGGCTGCTTGCGCTACTGATGATGGGGTTTGCCTTTTATATGATAGTCAATGAGAGACAGCGTGAACTCGGGCTCCTGCGCGCCATGGGCGCGAGGAAGTCTCAGATCCTCGGCCTGATTGTCACTGAGGCGGTCATAATATCCGCGGTCGGCGGTGTCGCGGGCATGGGCATGGGGTTTTCAGTCCTGCTCGGGTTTAAGGACCTCATAGTACGAGGGCTCAAGCTGCCGTATCTTCTTCCGGGCGCGCTCACACTGGCGGAGCTGATAGTGGGAGCGGTCTTCTTTGCAATATTAACGGGGCTTCTTTCATCTATCCTTCCCGCTGTCGCCGCAAGCAGGATGGAGCCGTATGAGGCGATAAGGAAAGGAGAGTAAGGCTAATACATGAAAAAAAACAGTCTGTTGAAATACCTGGCTGCAATCGCCCTTCTGCCTGCTGCGCTGTTTGTCTCGTGCGGCAAAGAGGCCGGCAAACCGGCTCCGACAACGGCGAAGGCGGTAAACCCGTATTCGAGCGAGTCTGTCTTCGATGAGGTTAAAAAGACGCTGGAGAAAGAGCCGAACAATATAGATGCGCTTTTCCATCTGGCAGACCTTTATGAGCGCAACTCGCAATACAAAGAGGCGGTGGATACTTACAACAGTATACTTAAAATCAAGCCTGATATGGGATATGTTCATTTCAAGACAGGCACTGCATATGACCGTCTCAACCAGCCGGAGGAAGCGGTCAGGGAGTTCAGGAAGGCGGCAAAATATATACCCAAAAACCCCGTGCTTTATAACAACATGGGAGTTGCCTACGGCAAGCTCGGCAAATGCGGGGAAGAAATCTCCGCTCTGAAAAAGGCTATAAAGCTGAGGCCGTCATATTCTTCCGCCAGGTACAACCTTGGAATGACTTACCTCAAGACAAAAAACAAAAAGGCCGCTATGAAGACATATGAAGAGTTGAAGGAATTCGACGAAGGCGCAGCAGGGTCTCTTCTCAAGGAGATCAATTCGGCCTCCTGACGTCGCAGGAAACGCCTGATAATTGAAGGAGACGCGTAACATTGATAGAAGTCAGGGACCTAACAAAAAGCTACAGAATCAACAAAGACGTGCTTAAAGCCGTGGACCATGTCTCGTTCGACATAGAAAAAGGCGACATGCTATCCATCGTCGGCCATTCGGGAAGCGGCAAGACGACCCTCCTGAGCCTTCTCGGGGGACTGACAAGGCCGGACTCCGGCAGCGTCGTGATCGAGGGTTTGAATATCTGGTCCATTACGGACGACGAACTGTCTGTTTACAGGAACAAAAAGATCAGCTTTATTTATCAGTTCTCAAGCCTTATTCCGACTCTGACCGCCATAGACAATATTATGCTGCCTGCCGCCTTCGGGAAGTACGACGATGTCTCAGGCTTCGCAAAGGAACTGCTTTCAACAGTCGGGCTTGCGGACAAGATGCATTCATATCCTGCGCATCTTTCCGGAGGGCAGCAGAGAAGGGTGGCGATAGCAAGGGCGTTTATAAACAACCCGGAGATCGTGCTTGCGGATGAACCTACCGGAGATCTTGACGAGGATACCGAAAAAGAGATCATCGACCTGTTTACGCGCATGAATGAAGAAAGAAAGACGTCTTTTATCATCGTCACCCATAATAAAGACATTGCGGCAAAGATGACAAAACGGATGTCTATGAACAAAGGGGTTCTGAGCTTAAGCTAACAGTCAAAGTCTGCGTTTGAGTCTTGTTTCGATTTTTTATTAAATTTTTCGCTGTGCCAGCCTGTTCAGGTCCACATCAAAGCTAAAAAGGTGGTCTCCTGTGACCGCGGCCTTTGCGCACAAGAGACAGTCAACTATGTCAAGACTTTGTTCAGAGAACAGCGACAGAGCCCGGATCAGCTCCTGTTGATCATCATTTGCAATTCCCCTATAATGCAGGATCTCGATGAGACTGTTCGAGGCCCGGTCACGGGGAACCTTGTATATTCTGGTCAGGACGTAGATACATTCGGCAATCACGCTTTCGAGGATAACGGCTCTGACGCCGCCGTTTCTTACCTTATCGAAAAAATCCTTTGCCTTCGCATACTGGTCGGGCTCATCTGCCACAAGATACCGTATAATAATGTTGGTATCAGGAAGACTTTTTGCCGCTCTTTTCACGGACAGCCTCCTCCCACGCCCTGTCTTTAATCTTTCTCATGGATACTCCCGGCTTAATGTTGCCTGCGTATTCGCTGAGTGAACCGGCGGCATCCCTCACCGGCCTCACCATAACAGTATCATTCACCACCTCGAAATAAACAGAGCCGGCCTTGAGTTTTTCCCGAATTTCCTTAGGGATCGTCACCTGCCCCTTACTTGTGATCTTGACTGCTGCAGTGGTCATATTTTACCTTACCTTTCGAATTAGCATTACTTAATATAATAGTAGTGCTTTTTAGAATAGCTGTCAATTATAATTTACGGCAGATAGTCTATAGGTGTTTAGGCAGATAGGGGACCCTTAAATAAGTTCTCTTGCAGTTCCGACAGACTATGGATCGACCCGAATAGCGCTTTTACAATCCGTCACAGGCCGGTCCGGCAGCCTTCTTCTCTTCTGTCACAACATCGGTCTTTATATGAAGTTCCCTTAGCTGTTTCGTCTCGACCGCGGACGGAGCGCCCGACATCATGCAAAAGGCCTTCTGAGTCTTGGGGAAGGCTATTACATCCCTTATTGAAGAAGCGCCCACCATGAGCATGACAAGCCTGTCGAGCCCTAGCGCAATGCCACCGTGCGGCGGCGCGCCGAACTGCAGCGCGTCCAGCAGGAAGCCGAATTTCGCCCTGGCGTCATCCTCCGGGATATTGAGCAGTTCGAACATCTTTTTCTGAATGTCCTGTCTGTGTATACGTATGCTGCCGCCGCCGATCTCATATCCGTTGAGCACCAGATCGTAGGCCTTAGCCTTAAGCGATGAAAGCATCGCCCTGTCGCTGAAATCGCCTGAACGCAGTTTTTCGAGGTCCTCATCCAGGGGAGCAGTAAACGGATGGTGCATCGCCTGGAACCTGCCCTCCTCTTCGTCCCATTCCAGCAGCGGGAAGTCGGTTACCCAGACGAACTTATAATCCTGCGAGACCAGGTTAAGCCTCTTGCCGAGTTCAAGCCTCATGCGGCTCAGCACGTCATAGACCACTTTAGTCTTGTCCGCGACAAACATCATCAGGTCGCCGTCTTCAGCCTCCAGCCTCTCAGCCATTGCCTTCAGCGCCTCTTCAGGAAAGAATTTCGCTATCGGGGATTCAAACCCGTCTTTCTTTACTTTTATCCATGCAAGGCCTTTTGCGCCGAACGACTGCGCCTCCGACGTAAGCGTGTCGATCTCCTTGCGCGATATATTCGCCATGCCTTTTCCGTTTATCGCCTTTATCATGCCGCCTGAGGCAAGCGCATCGAGGAACACCTTGAACGACCCTTTTGCCGCAATGTCCGCCATGTCTTTCAGCTCAAGTCCGAACCGCATATCAGGCTTGTCGTTTCCGAAGCGGTCCATGGATTCAGCATAGCTCAGTCTCTGAAAAGGCGTCTCAACTTCGATGTCGAGAGCGTTCCGGAACAGGAGCTTTATCATCCCTTCCATCAGGCCGATTATATCGTCCCTGTCTATAAAGGACATCTCAAGGTCCATTTGCGTAAACTCAGGCTGACGGTCCGCCCTCAGGTCTTCGTCGCGGAAGCATTTCACGATCTGAAAATATTTGTCCATTCCCGCAACCATAAGTATCTGTTTGAAAAGCTGGGGAGATTGCGGCAGCGCATAAAAATAGCCGGGGTTGAGGCGGCTCGGCACAAGATAGTCCCGCGCGCCTTCAGGCGTGGATTTCGTGAGCATCGGCGTTTCTATTTCGATAAAGCCGTTCTGGTCCAGATAGTCGCGCATGAGCTTTGAGATGCGATGACGCAACATCAGATTTTTCAACATCTCCGGCCTTCTGAGATCCAGGTATCTGTATTTAAGCTTGAGCGCTTCACCGGCCTCAGCAGCCTCTTCCATGCTGTACGGCAGAGGGGCCGCCTCGTTCAGAACGTCGAGTTTCGTGACATACATCTCTACCGCGCCTGTCGGGAGTCCGGCATTTTCCGTGCCCTCAGGCCTCTTTCTTATTTCGCCCGAGACGGAGATGACGTATTCGGCCCTCAGGTCGTGCGCAAGGTTGTGCGCTTCAGCCGCGACATCCGGACTGAATACCACCTGGCATATGCCGCTTCTGTCCCTGAGGTCTATAAAGATAAGGCCGCCGTGGTCCCTTCTTCTGAAGACCCAGCCGCTGATCGTTATCGTTGAACCAATATCCGATTCTCTTATATCACCGCAGTATTTGTCGCGAAACATCCGTTGCCTCCTGACTGAAGACTTCCGTCCTGATTTTATTGATTTCCTCGGCCGTCATGCGTCTGCACTCGCCCGGCGCCAGCTCTCCCATCTCAAGGCCGTTTATCCTGACTCTCATCAGCCTCATAACAGGATGTCCGACCAGTTCAAGCATACGCCTTATCTGCCTCTTCCTTCCCTCTGATATGGTCATCTCTATCCAGGAATTGTTCTCGGTTTTTTTCAGCCGCTTGACCTTTGCAGGCGCTGTAAGGACCTTGTCGATCCTGACGCCGTTTTTCAACTTTTCAAGTTCGGCGTCTTCCAGCATGCCCTTGACCTTTACCACATATGTCTTGGGTATCTTCTTTGAAGGGTGCAGGATGGCCTGCGCAAACTCTCCGTCGTTGGTTATCAGCAGCAGGCCTTCGGAATCATAATCCAGCCTGCCCACAGGGAACACCCGCTGTTTTATGCCGCCGAGATAATCTTTCACCGTCGGTCTGCCTTCAGGGTCGTTCATCGAGGTGACGACGCCCCTGGGTTTGTTAAAGATAAAATATACCTTCCTCTCGGGGCGGAACAGGAGCTTTCCGTTGACCTTGATGTGATCTTTAAGAGGGTCCGCCTTCATCCCGATTTCAGCCGTCTTTCCGTTAACTGTTACAACGCCTTCGAGGATCATCTCTTCGGCTTTCCTGCGTGAGGCCACGCCCATCTCCGCCATTATCTTCTGTAGTCTCTGTTCCATAGGGTATAAATTGTAACATATTAGGGACAGCGACTGCCCTTATGATGAGCTTAAATGCGATTTGGCTGTCCGGCGGACAGGACTGAATGAAAAAAGCCGAAGGAATTGCATTTGACGTTTGAGAGCACTGAGAGAGGAGGAAACAGCAGGCAATATTTCAGATTCAGTCGGCGCCAGGGGTTCGGCCCAGCCCAAAAACCGGGTAATCAGTACAAATAAAACCTAGAGCTGTCTGCGGCCTTCAAGCGCCTTGCCCAAAGTTACCTCATCAGCAAATTCTATATCGCTGCCCATGGGCAGGCCGTATGCTATGCGGGTCACGTTGACCTCGAACGGAGACAGTATCTCGCGTATATACTGCGCGGTTATTTCCCCTTTTGTGTTCGGGTTCGTGGCAAGTATAACCTCTTTGACCGTCCCGTCTTTGACGCGCTCGACAAGCTCTCTTATCTTCAGCCGGTCCGGCGTGATGCCGTCGATCGGCGACAGCGCGCCGAGCAGCACATGATAAAGACAGTGCAGACCCTTGACCCTCTCGATCACCAGTATATTGCTCGGCTCCTCTACTACGCATATCCTGCTTCTGTCGCGAGACTCGTCGGAGCAGACCTCGCAAATTTCACTTGCGGTGATATTGAAGCAGCGGCTGCAAAACCTCGCCTCATTCTTCACTTTCTCTATCGCCCTGGCTATGGAAAGCGCGTCGGCCTGCGGCATCGAGAGAATAAAAAAAGCGAGCCTCTGGGCGCTCTTTCTGCCGATGCCCGGCAGCCGCGTAAGCTCGTTGATCAGTTCATCAATTATTCCATGCATAATTTCAGTATCCTGGAAGCAATGCTTTTTGAGTTGTCAAAAAAAACGACCAAAATAAAACAGCCCCGGCGAAAAAACGCCGCCGGCCGCGGCCGCCGACTATCTACCGAACATGTTGCCGAGGCCACCCATTCCGGGGAGCTGCAGGCCGCCGGTGAGTTTCGACATGTCCTCTCCAACCAGTTCATGCGCCCGCCTTAGCGCCTCGTTAGAGGCCGCAAGTATGAGGTCCTGGAGCATTTCCACATCCTCGGGGTTTACAACGTCTTTTTCGATCTTTATCGATATCAGTTCGCCGGCGCCGTTGGCAACCACATTCACCATGCCGCCCCCTGCGGACGCCTCAACGGTCTTCTTTTTTGCCTCCTCCTGTGCCTTCATCATCTCTTCCTGCAGCTTCTGCGCCTGGCGCATGAGATCACCCAGCATCTTCTTCGACATCATTTCCTCCGTTAGGTCCGTTTATATTTTGCTCATTTTTTTCCACAGGCTTCACATCCACTACCCTTCCGTCAAAAAGCTCAAGCGCCTCTTTTATAAGGGGTTCGCCCATTACTTTTTCTTTCAGGCTGTGCCTGCGAACGCCTTTCTTTGCGGCAGTCCCGATAGTCAGCCTGATCCTGCCGCCCGCCTCTTCAGACATTATTTTTTCAATCGCCCTGATATTTTTTGCAATGGAATCGGCAAACACAGCATGACCGCCGTCGAGGCTGAGCGCCACAAGATCGTCTCCAAAGGCAACCGCTGCCTGCGCCAGTTTGGATGCCAGCGGCGGTTCTACACGGGCAAGCGTCCGCTTCCACAGATCGTCCATACTGATGTTTCTTATCCCGCCCTCGTTGCCGGAGCCTTCAATGCCGGCGTGCGGCTCGCCCGGGCTTTCGATATCACCGCCTTCAATATCAACAGCAGGAGCGGTTTCTTCCTCATGAGGAGCCGGGCTTTGGGAAACCTGCGCCGTTTTGGCATCAGGCTTCGGCGCCGTATTCAAGACGTTTTTTTCAGGCTCAACGATTTTTTCCGGTTCTACGTCTTTTTCCGGCGTCGCCGGAAGCGCGGGGCGCTGCGCTTCTGCAGCCCTTGCAGACACAGGTTCGTCCCCGCCATGCCCAGCCTGTTTTTTATATCTGCCTATATTTTCAATAATGTCCCTGATGGGTTTCATCGTGCTGAGGAAGCTTGCCCTGATCAATGCCATTTCAAGCGCAAGCCTCGGTGAAGAGGAGTAGCGCACATCAGCATCCGCCTTCAGGATCTCGGAGAGCATCAGGGTAAGCTGGTCTTCAGATGACTCCGCGACCATCTCCCTGATCGCCGTCATTTCTTCAGCGGTAAGGTCCAGCGCGGCCTCGGGCTTGCGCATCACGCTCGCCACGAGGAGGTCTCTGAAAAACTGGACCAGTTCCTTTGTGAATGAACGGATATCAGTGCCCTGTTCCGAAAGCAGATTAACGGTTTCGATAATGCCTTTCCTGTCTCCCCGTATCAGGCAAAGGGAGATCTTTGCCAGCAGGTTGAAGTCTGTTATGCCCAGCAGGTTCTTCACATTTTCTTCGGTGATATCCGTAGAAAAGGCGGATATCTGATCGAGTATGGTGAGAGAGTCTCTCATGCTGCCGTCGGCAGCGCGCGCGACGAGCGCCAGCGCCTGCGGCTCTATTGCCATGCCTTCGCGTTCCGCGATATTCCTGAGGCGCTCGCGGATAACGGTTCCGGAGATCCGTCTGAACGGCATCTGCTGACAGCGCGACAGCACTGTAGCCGGGATTTTTTTCATCTCTGTTGTGGCAAGGACAAAAATGACATGCGGGGGCGGCTCTTCAAGCGTCTTCAGCAGAGCATTGAATGCGGAGCCGGACAGCATATGAACTTCATCGATGATGTAGACCTTATACTTTCCGCCGGAGGGGGCATATTTCACCCGTTCCCTCAAATCGCGGATATCGTCAACACTGTTGTTGGAGGCGCCGTCGATCTCTATGACGTCGACCGATGAGCCGTCGGTTATCGCAATGCAGGAGCTGCATATGCCGCAGGGCGCCGGCGTGGGGCCTTCCTTGCAGTTGAGCGCCTTGGCGAGTATGCGCGCCGAAGAAGTTTTGCCTACACCCCTCGGACCGGAAAAAATATAGGCATGCGCTATCCTTCCCTGGGAAACGGCATTTTTCAGGATCCGCGTAATCGGTTCCTGGCCTACCAGGTCGTCAAAACCCTGCGGTCTCCATTTTCTTGCAAGTACGAGATAGCTCATAATCTTTTTTAAAAGCGTCCGGCTAAGGAAACTGTCGCCGGCAGAATATTATCAGAGCCGGCAATATTTTTCAGGCTCCTGAATTACTCACCCTGCTTCCTGCCGGGGGCCGGCGGCTGAACGGTTACAATTCTTTTGTCTTGCTGCAGCCCGCGAACGACTTGCTGCGGCACACAGGTTAAATGCTTATCGCTGCTTCCTTCCGGACCTGACGAGATTCACACCTGCCTGTTGCGCAGGGCCGTTCACAGACTGCAGTAAAACAGTGAAGATGCGGTCAAAGCGCGGTCCGCAATATTCACAATTGCCGTTTATTCTAGCATATATTCTCCGCATTTTGTGCGGCCCGGGTTGACACGGAATCGGCATAATGCTAGTTTTAATTCATGCACGGAAAAGCGCCTGTCTTCCAGAGGGAAAGGCCGAAGGGCCGATGACGACCGACATCCAAAAATTCAGGATATTGATCGTTCTGTCGGCGATATTGTGCCTTACCGTCCTGTCGTACAACATCCTCCAGGAGCTTTTTTTCCAGGACCTCGAGGGTTATGTAAAGAGAAGGATATATTACGAACGGACGCTGTCCAAAAAGCTGGAGCTCCATAAGGGGATGCACTGGAAGGAAAGAGATTAGCAAAGGGGTTGCGGCACAGGACATTACCCGACATATGCGAAATTCGTGAATAATCTGCGCCGGAAATCTTATAATAAAACATGGCAAAGCGGGTCCAGTGCGAATTGTGCCCGACCGAATGCGTTCTTGAGGATTACCAGGTCGGCGGCTGCAGAACAAGGATAAACAGAGGCGGCGCGCTGTACAGTCTTGTCTACGGCAAACCCTGCGCAGTAGCGGTAGACCCCATCGAAAAAAAACCTTTTTTTCATTTTCTTCCGGGATCGAGGGCCTTTTCGATCGCAACGGCAGGCTGCGTCCTGTCCTGCAAATTCTGCCAGAACTGGCAGATATCGCAGGCCTCTCCAGAGGAAACCGACAATCGCAATCTGCCTCCCGAAGATGTGGTCAGACAGGCTGTTTTCTATAACTGCCGGAGCATTACCTACACATATACCGAGCCGGCCGTTTTTTTCGAATACATGCTCGACACCGCAAAGATCGCGGCCCAACTCCGTCTGAAAAATACGATGCATTCCTGCGGATACATAAAGGAAACTCCATTAAGGGAAATCTCAAAATACCTCGATGCTGCGGACATAGACCTGAAGGCCTTTACCGAGGATTTTTACAGCAGGATTTGCGGCGGAAGGCTGCGCCCGGTCCTGGACGCCCTGGTTGTCCTGAGAGAGAGGGGCGTCTGGCTTGAAATAACAAACCTGGTCATACCGACGCTGAATGACGACATCCGCAGGATTAAGGAAATGTGCGGCTGGATTGTGAAGAACCTCGGTCCTGACGTGCCTTTGCATTTTTCAAGGTTTTTCCCGAACTATCGGCTGAAAGATCTTCCCCCTACTCCGCTCGAAACCATACGGGACGCAAGGAAGACTGCGCTGGATGCCGGGCTGCGCTATGTATACACAGGCAATGTCCCGGACGGAGCTGAAAACACGAACTGTCCGAAATGCGGCAAAACCCTGGTTGCAAGGGAAGGCTTCAGCATACGGCAAAACGATATTTCAGGCGGCAGATGCAGGCATTGCGGCACTGCGATTGCCGGGATATGGACCTGAATGAGATTGAACCCGACAGATGAACCTGAGTAAGATATGGAGTTAATATGACCATCAATATGACCCCCATTATGAACAGAAGAATATTTCTGCGTTTTTTTATCGCGGGAGGCATACTATCCGTCCTGGGCAGGAGGTTCTCCTCTTCCGGGAAAAAAACCGATAACATGAAACAGGCTCTTTTTTGGAGAAAAGTTTAATGGCCATGAAAAAATTATCGCTTATTGTTGCTTGTCTTGCATTCTTTATTGTGCTCCCGTCATGCACCGGCGCGGTCAAGGAACCCGCTGTGGCCGGCTCTTTTTACCCGGCCGACCGCAAAGAACTTAAAGATATGGTAGACGGGTTCCTTGCAAAGGCTGAAGCCGGTCCGGACGCAGGCAAGCTGATCGCCCTTATTGCGCCCCACGCAGGATACCAATATTCCGGCGCTGTCGCGGCCCACAGTTACGGCAGACTCAGGGGAAAGGATATAAGAACGGTCGTCATAATCGGACCGAGCCATCATGCTACGTTTCGGGGGGCGTCGGTTTACACAAAGGGCAGCTTCAGGACCCCGCTGGGTGATATCAGGATCAACGAAAAGATTGCCTCTTCTCTGCTGGATGAAAAGGCGGACGTGAGATTTTCTCCGGCTGTATACGAAAAAGAACATTCCATAGAAGTGCAGCTGCCGTTTCTGCAGGAGGTGTTAAAAGATTTCACAATAGTGCCGGTTCTGATCGGGTCGCCTACGCGGGAGACCTTCGACCACCTGACAAAAAAACTGGTCGGGATATTGGCCTATGACGAGCATGCCTTAATCATCGCCAGCACCGACCTTTCACATTATCATGATTATGAAACCGCCGTGAACATGGACAGGAAGATGACGGCAGCCGTAGAAAGGATGGACATCTCTGAAATCGAAAAATATCTGGGGACCGGGGAGGCCGAGATGTGCGGCGGGTTCCCTGTGATTTTCACAGTCGCCGTTGCCAGGGGGCTCGGCGCGACAAACGGAACGCTCTTCAGGTACGCAAATTCCGGAGATGTGACCCCCGATCGGGCGCGCGTGGTCGGCTATTCGGCCATGGGGCTTTACAAAGACCGTCTCACCGTTCAGGAAAGGGAATTCCTCCTGTCTCTGGCGAAAAGGACAATCACCGAACATGTGACAACCGGCAAGGCTCCTGAAATCGGAACTCCCGAGGCAGGCAGGCTTGGGCCCAGGCTTTCCGCAAACAGCGCAACCTTCGTCACGATAAACAGAAAAGGGATGCTCAGGGGCTGCATAGGCAACATGCAGCCTGTCATGCCGCTGTACAAATCAGTTATATCCAACGCGGTATCCGCAAGCTCGCGTGACCCCAGATTTTCCCCGATGAAAAAAGAGGAACTGCAGGACATGGATGTCGAAATATCGGTGCTTTCCCCTTTTGAAATCCTGAAGAACACAAAGGAGATCGAGATAGGCAAACACGGACTTTACCTGGTAACTGAAAAGGCCTCTTCCGTCTTTCTGCCGCAAGTGCCGGTGGAGTTCGGCTGGGACCTCAACACATACCTGGAACAGCTTTCCCTGAAGGCAGGGCTGCCGAAAGACGCCTGGAAGACAGCTCAGCTTTACACCTTCACAGCAGATATCATAAAATAGTGCGGCCGGGATAGGCCTGACCTGCAATGCCGCAGTCAAATACGCCGACGTATAATTTTTTAACGTATCATCAACCGGAGTCCGATATTAAAACAAACATGAAAGGGTATTTAAATGAAAAAAATTGCGATGCTGGTCTTTATAATCCTTATGATGGGAGGGGTATCTGAAGGAATGCAGACAAAGGTAACAATACGCGCTAAATCCAAAGACGCGAAGTTTATAGGCAGCACTATGGGTGGGGCGCTGGTGGTTGTAAGAGATGCGGAGACCGGCGAACTCCTTTCCAAAGGGCTCACTTCAGGGGGTACCGGCAACACGCAGAAGATCATGGTGGAGCCTGTCCGCAGGGGGACGCCGATAACAGACGATTCAACCGCAAAGTTCGAGGCCAATGTCGACATCAACGAACCCAGACTGGTTACCATAGAGGTGTCCGCGCCGTACGGGCAAAGACAGTCTATCGCCAAAAACAGCGCCCAGGTATGGCTGATCCCAGGGAAGGACATTGCCGGCGACGGCATCACCATAGAAGTTTACGGTTTTTCCGTTGACCTCCTCATACCTCAGGCGCATGAGACGATAAGGCTGGCGGACGGAAAGGCGAAGATACCTGTCAGGGCCAATGTGGTAATGATGTGCGGCTGCCCTATAACGCCGGACGGGCTGTGGGACGCAAACAAATACGAGGTTAGGGCGATAGTGAAGATCAACGGCGCGGTCGCCGGCACAGTCCCTATGGCATATGCAAACAAGGTCAGCACCTTCGAAGGCGTTATCGAGGCGACAAAAGAAGGCACGTACGAAGTTACGGTTTATTCCTTTGACCCGGCAACCGGCAATGCGGGGACCGACAAGACCTCTTTCATGGTCGTAAGGTAGACCACCGGAACTCTGAAGCAAACGTCATCGGGAACTATGC